>ENA-UENT01000583-UENT01000583.1-marine-metagenome-genome-assembly--contig:-NODE-583-length-19790-cov-8.191881_pt1 | contig 19790 bp, 11 predicted proteins | sample MGYA00237879_ERZ529330 | MGnify/ENA primary metagenome ERZ529330 (study PRJEB26372, sample SAMN05368345) | marine metagenome | biome: cultured habitat; feature: ocean water; material: water; isolation... | reverse complement strand
AACCCACCTATTTTCAATAGGTGGTAATTTAGTTAGACTAGATTTAAATAAATTGACTTCTGCAAAGTAAGCGCATGCCCGGGAAGGGTTCAATACCGTTTGTTAGGCAAAATGCGGCATTGAAAATTTTAGGTAGAGGTTACCTAAAACAGGGTAATGAGCTAAGCAGCTTACCTAATTCCGGGTAACAGGTAACCTGTCTACCAGCATGTGCAACCTCATTGCCAACGCAAATGGGCAGGGCTTCCCACCTTTGCGAAGCGACAAAACAAAAAGACTGATGAAGAAAGTAATCCTCCTCGTTTGGGTATCGATGCTGACCTTGTTGAGCCTTGCGCAGCCTCCGGAGAAGAACCTGCCCCCTGAGCATTTGCAAATTCGCTACGAGCCGCAGTGGTGGCCTGACCGTATTTTACTCACGCCCGCTACCGACCCTGCCACCTCAGTAACGGTCACCTGGCGTACCCGGGCTGAGGTACGGACAGCTTTCGCTGAAATCGCGCTGGCAGACCCTTCTCCGGAGTTTGACGAGTATGAAAAGGATTATCAGGCAGAAACTGAGCTCTTGGTTTCCGAGTTTGCCCGGGCGGCCTATCATAAGGTCACCTTTACGGACCTCCAACCGGCCACTCTGTATGCTTACCGGGTAGGTGCCGGCGATTACTGGAGCGAGTGGGTGCAGTTTCGCACAGCCGCGGCGGGGCCGGAGCCTTTCACCTTTTTATATCTGGGCGATGCTCAAAACGATTTGCATGAGCATTGGTCAAGAGCGATACGTGCCGCCTACCGGGAAGCACCACAGGCGGATTGGGTACTGCACGCCGGAGACCTTATCAATCACAGCCAAAACGACTACGAGTGGGGCGAATGGTTTCAGGCGGGCGGCTTTATTCACCGCTCTATGCCGGTGGTGGTGCCTCCGGGCAACCACGAATACATCAAAAATGCCGAAAAGCGCAAGGTAGGTATCTCCCCGTTTTGGGGCGCACAGTTCAACTTCGCGGACAACGGGCCGGAAGGACTGGAAGACCGGTGCTTCTATGTGGACTATCAGGGCGCAAGGATTATCTCTATGGATTCGAATGCCGATTTTGAAAGACAAGCGGACTGGCTCGCTGACGTGCTCGAAGATAACTCCAGCCAGTGGACGATCGTCACCTTTCACCATCCGGTCATTTCTCCTTCCGGTGACCGGCAGTGTGAGGAGGTACAGCAGCTTTGGAAGCCCCTGCTTGATCAGTATCAGGTAGACCTCGTGCTGCAGGGACACGATCATTCCTACGCCCGCGGACAAGGGCTGATCACTGGTACGAATCCTTATGAGAATGATTCAAAGGTGGTTTATGTCGTCTCTGTAAGTGGCCCAAAGATGTATTCCATTACCGGGCAGCCATGGATGGACCGGGCGGCAGAGAATACGCAGCTTTTTCAGGTAATAGAGGTCATGGAGAAGGAAATCCGGTACCGGGCCTATACGGTAGATGGGATGCTGTACGATGGTTTTGTGATACATAAACGCCCTGGCAAAACCAATAAAGTTAAAGCCCTGAAGATCAGCTCGAAAAAAGGCCGGCGTTTCGAAAACACCCTCACTAAGCCGGAAAGGTGATAAAAAAAGTTGAATTTTTTTATCGCTCCCTGAACCAATCAAAGTATGAGTTGTCTATAGAGTAGTTTTACTATTATAAACAAAAGCTAAACTAATTAAACACAATGAAGTACACGTTTTTCACTTTCGCTATGCTGCTCTGCAGCCTGTTTGTTGTTAACGCACAAGATAACGCTCCCAAGACACTCTTTGGTAATGGTGGCGGTAGCGCTGAGATCGGGTTTTACGTAGCGCCGGGCTATCAGCTCACGCAGGCTGCCGGTCAAACGGTGCACAGTTTTCAGGGCAGTGCCGGAGTGATTTTCAACAAGCGTTTTGCGCTGGGCGCGGCTTTCTATACGACCCTCAATGAGTTTACCCCTGAGATGGAAATGGACGACCGCCTTTACCTCGACCTGCGCTACGGTGGTGTGCGCGCAGAGTACATTCTCAACCCTGACAACCTTGTACACTTTAGCTTTCCGCTGACGATTGGCGGTGGAGAAGCCTCTATGGACTACAAGAGAGACTTGGATTTCAGCGAGGATCCCTTTGGCGAGGACTACTTCTTTTTTATAGAGCCGGGCGTACAGGCTGAAGTTAACCTGATCAAAAATGCCCGCCTGTTTGCAGGTGCGTCTTACCGCTTTACTTCAGGTTTGGATTACGAGTACAGTAACCCGGCCAACGAGCTTGTCAACATTCAAAGCAGCGACATTAATGGGTTGGCCCTAAACCTGGGCATCCGTTTTGGTCTGTTCTAAGATAGAGTATTTAGTGAATGATAATGCCGCCGGGTGCCCGATTATTTGGGTACCCGGTTTTTTAATAGTAATACTACTTTATCTCTTTACTTTCTTACTAATCTGTCGTAGCATCCAGGGTTTTTCCCGGAAGTTTTTGGTAGTTTCCACCTCAGCAGCGAGCTCAAATATCTTGCTTAGGTCGCCGGGTATAAGGCCAAGCAACCGGCGGGTAAACTGAAGCAGCAGCAGATAGTGCTCCCTGTGATAGCCCACATCTTTATGCCGTTGCAGGTAGACCCGCATACTTTCCAGCAGGCTGTCTACGGCATCCCACTCTTCCTGTTCGCAAAGTACCTTAAGTTGCAGGGTTTTGGTGCCCAGGTAAAGGAAAGGCTGCCGGGCCTCGATTTTTGCGCAGAGCTGCAGTACACGGTCGGTATCCCCAAGTTCGTAAGCCAGTTTTGCAGAAGTATACCAGGGCAAAGACTCCCGGAAAGCCGGTTTTAGTTTGTCGGAATGGTTACCGATAAACGCCTCCACCCATTCATAATACTCAAGTTTAAGGGCCAGGGACACCATATTGCTGAAGGTGGATTCGGGAAGGTAACCATCTTCGAGCAGGTAACCTTCCTTCAGGCTTTCCTTATAGAGCTGCAAGGCTTCCTGTGCAAAGGCGGTATCCCCAAAATTAAGGGCCCGGATGCAGTAGTTAATCGCCAGTAAATACAAATCCCGGATTTCCTGTCTGGGAAACCCTTTTTTATACACCCTGATGTATTGCCGCAGCAACTGGAAACTACGCTGTGCGCCCGTTACCACCACGGCCTGGTAGCAGGCATGGTAGAGTAGTACTGCCGGATGCTCCAACAGGCTGGGCCGTTTTTTAATTTCCGCTTCAATAGCAGGGATCATGCCGATTTTGTAAGTCTCCTGGTTGATGACCGAGCGGGCATGTGCCAGGCAAGCTTGCCTCAGCTTCTCCGCAAAGTAATAGGCATCGAGCAAATCAGTGGCCTGTTGCAAGTTGGTCGGCTTGCTACGGTCGTGGCTGTCGACAAAGTCATATTGCTCCCGCTCCAGATGGTAGGCGAAGTGCAGACTGTCTGCAGCGTGGCTGTCCTGAGGTTTTTTGAGGCGGTGCGCCTTTTTCAAACTGCGCTTAAACAGAGTCCTTTGCTGCCGTTGGTGCAGCGCTTGCAGCAGGTGGGTGTACTGCGCTTGCTCATTTTGCTGAAAAGCCTGCCAGGCCAGGAACTGTTCGGCCAGTTTGTGAAAACGGCTAAGCAGCAGATAGTAATCTTGCTTCCGAAAGGGCTGCCCGGGGCATGCTGTTTTGAAAATGGCCTGGGCGTCCGGTGGTTCGGCCTTGTTTTGCCGCCAGTAATCCAGCAGCAGGGGCATCTCCTGCCTGCGGTTGAAGGCAGGGCTTTCCAGAAAAACATGGAATAACTGAATCTCTGAAGAACGGAAACTTTGCAAAAGCTGGAAGGCAACCGGGCGTTTCAATTTGTAGTTTTTATGGTTTAAAAAATTGAAAATCAATTGTAAAGATAATTTAAAGCTTGTATAAATAGTATAAATTGTTCTTGCAGCACCCTCTCAATACCTGCATTTTAGCAGCATGAAAAAGAATATCATGATGGTACGCTACACAAAAAGAGCCTTACTTAGCCTCTTGGCAGGGATGATCTGCTGGAATTTACACGCCCAACTGGAGCGGGAAAACGTGCAGGTAATAATGGACCGCTTCGATCTCCTGGTGGTGAAAACCGGGGATATGGACGGTGACGGGGATGAGGATGTGGTAGCGACCTGTAATGGCTGGGACGGGCACATTGCCGTTTTTGAGAATCTGGACGGACAAGGCCACCTGTCCTGGCCGCGTTTGTACGGTGATTCGGTTTGGGCAGGCAGCCGCAACTTTCAGGGGGAGTTTGAGCTGGTAGATATGGATCAGGATGGCGACCTGGACGTCGTGGATGCCTACCGCGCACGGGAAACGGTACCGTATTGGACCAACGATGGCTCGGGGCATCTGCAGCCGGGCAGCAATGAGGCCTACGAGTACGGTCCCGTAAAGCCTTACGAGCGCTTAAAGGTCGGGGATATAGATGACGATGGCTGGCTGGATGTAGTGATCGGGCTGGATGCTGATTTGGTATGGGTAAACCTTAGCGCTGGCAATGGTCAGGCTTTCGTACCCCAACTCGTCTACAGCGATGTCGTACATCATCCTTCCCTGGTGGACATGGAGCTGGCAGATGTAGATCAGGACGGTGACCTCGATATTTTAATGCTGGAAAATTACCACACCTCAGAAAGTACGGAGTTGACCCTGCATGTTTTGGAATGGACAGGGGAGGCGTATAGCGCCCTGTATCGGAGCTTTTTGGAGTCTGAACCTGACAAACATGCCTGGTTTGAATGTGATATGTCAGTCGTGGACGTCACAGGTAATGGCTTCCCCGATGCGGTCTATTCCCACACTGGTCACGGCGCCTACGACCGGGCGTATACGGCTTACCTTCAATTAGCACCCTGGGGGGAGGCCCAGATTTTTTGGCAAAGCGGAGAAACTTCTGGTATGATTGCCCACACGATGGCGGATGCAGACCAAGATGGGGACACGGACCTTATTGCCTATCAGCAAAACCTGGGCTATGTCTGGATGGAGCGCATGCCGAACGGTCAGCTTGGCTTCACCAATAATCTGATTGATGATACTCCAACCGGCGTTAAACTGGTTTCAGCTGATCTCAATGGAGACGGCATAGCCGATTTGCTTACCTACGGCGACGATAATGACCTGTTGTCCGGTTCTGTTCCAATCTTTTGGAGAACGGGCCCCTTAAACAGCCAGGCTTCAACCGCCTCGCTCAACCGTACTACGTCGTTCCTGCGGGACATCCTGCCCTGGGATTGGGATTCAGATGGGCAAACCGATCTAATGTTTTGCGATGATACAGGCATCGCCTGGTTGCGTAACGAAGGTGCAGGTCAAAATTTTGAAACGCCGGTTTCACTGTGGGATGCTCCGGCCGGGCTTGGCTTTTTTGAGTTTACAGCTTTTGATACAGATGGTTTGCCAGATGGTATAGGAACGGTCTCCTCCGGTGCTGTGAATTGGTTGCCGGTGATTTGGAACAGCAGCACGGGGGATACGCTGTCTTTTCCACAGTTTGAACTTCGACAGGGGCATCATTTTGATGTCGCTGATATCGATGGGGATGGCGATCAGGATGTAGCGCTGCTCACGCGCGAGAGTGGAGTGGTGGTGCTATGGAATGAATGGAGCAACGGAGGCAGCCTGTCCCCTCAGGTGGTCATTCCGGGCCAATTCGGGGCCGCTTATGTGTATTCCGGCATTCTGATGGATGATCTTGATCAGGATGAGGATGCAGACCTTGTACTCCGTCTAAATGATGGGACATTTTTTGCCCTCCAACAGGGGGCGAGTGGTCAGTTTAGCGATTTGCAGGAAATCGGGGGCATGTTTGGCGTAGACCATTTGTTTGCCGGGGACTATGACATGGATGGGCGGCAGGATTTGCGTGGGCGGTACGTTATTCAAGGCATTCAGGGGGTGCTGGGAATGGTGTCTTATGATACGGTTCAGCAGGCATTTACGCCCGCATTGGAGCGTGGTTATGCTGGAAACACTTACATAATCACTGAGGAAAGGCTCAACACAGACAGCTTGCCGGATTATGTGACCGGGGAAGGTTTCTCCTTTAATGTAGGGGCAACGGGTTTTATCTCCACCCCTTTCCTGCCATCGCCCTTTGATCATTACCTGCCCCCGGCTTTATATCAGAATGCCTGCCGGGCAGACCTAAATGGCGATGGCACCCCTGAATTGATCACCGGTAGTCAGGAGATTATGGCCTATCAGCCCAACTTCTCCACTCAGCAACTGGTACAGGGGCAAATGGTCTGGGATACAGCCCTCACCTGTACTTTCAGTACGGATTGGCCAGGGCTCCCCGATGGGCAACTGCTGTTGGAAGGACAGGACGGCCCCCAACAGGTGCTCACACCCACCGCCACGGGCTACTACGCCGGCTATCTGCCCGATGACACTACTGCTTACACGCTTGCTCCGGTACTGCCCAATGACTACTGGCAGGCTTGTCCGGCCGATACTATGCTGCAAGGAACCGGGCCGCACGAGGTAAATTTCGCCGTGTCACCAACCGTTTCCTGCCCCCTCATGGAACTGGATATGGCGCTAAGTCCGGTCCGGCAGTGCTTCAACTCCAATATAGTGCTGCATTATAATAACGCTGGCACGATATCTGCGGACTCTGTGGTGATTCAGCTGTTTTTTGATAGCAGGATGACACCGGTATCTGCCTCTGTGCCCTGGAGTATGCAAACCGATACGTCCCTGACTTTTGAGCTGGGCACTATTGAGGTGGAGGCAGAAGGTGAGGTAGTGGTTCAAATGGAGCCGAACTGCGAACAAATGATTCTGGGCGAGGTGCTCTGCTATCAGGCACGTATCAGCCCGGATACCTTATGCGCGCCTGGCTTGACCGATTGGGAAGGGGGCAATCTCCGGGCGACTTACCACTGTGAGCAGGACAGCCTGAAGTGGAAAATCGAAAATACCGGCTTTGGTCCGGTGAGCATCCCTGTGCCTTACGAGCTCAACATCGTTAATGATGATATTGTGCTTTTGCAGAGTGGAGGGCTTGAAGTATTGCCGGGGGAATCCATCTTGCTTGCTGCGCCTGCCGATTCCACCGCCTATCTGTTGGAAGCTGCGCAGCCGGAAGGGCACCCCTCACCCGAACCGATCCGCCTTTTGGCGCAGGGGTGCCTGGCAGCCCTTGATACCGGCCTGGTCAGCGCCTTTCCCAACGACAACGGGAATATCTTTGAAGCAGAGCAATGCCGACCGGTCATAGGAGCTTATGACCCCAATGTAAAAGAAGCCTATCCCCGAGGGTTTGGCCCCGACCACCTCATCCCCGCAGAACAAGAACTGCAGTACACCATTCACTTTCAGAATGTAGGTACCGATATGGCCCGGAACGTGACCATTCGGGATACCCTGTCGCCTGAGCTTGATCTGAGCACATTCCGGGCGGAGGGCGGTTCGCATGAGCATCAGTGGCATTTATTGCCGGATCGGATATTGGTGGTCGAATACCCGGATATTTTGCTGCCCGACAGCACCAGCAATGAGCCGGAGAGCCATGGATTTTTTGCCTTTTCCATTCAGCCTCTTGCCGGCATTCTTCCTGCTGCCCTCATTGAAAACCGGGCGGGCATTTATTTCGATTTCAACCCTCCCGTCATTACCAACACGGTAACCCATCAGATTGAAAAGCCGGTATTGGGTTCCGTGGTGTATGCCAGCCTTTGCCCGGGAGCGGTTTACCTGGGGCAGGCGCTATATGCAGATACCATTCTGGAAGAGCGCTTTGTGGCGCCCTTACGGGATAGCGTCGTTTGGCATCATGTCGATGTATTGACCCTACAGGATACCACCGTGGTGGAAGTCGGGCTGGCAGAGGCCGGCTGGTGGGAAGGAGTGCTTATACAAGGCGATACGGCCATAACGGAGGCCTATCTCAGCCATGCCGGTTGCGATAGCCTGGTCCGCTACGAAATCAGTATCCTCACGCAGCTGTCGGAGACCGTAGAGAGCGGTGAGTGGTCTCTGGCGCCCAATCCCGCCCGGAGTTTTTGCACCTTATCCGGCCCGGCAGTCCCGGCGGTAGTCCGTATCCTTACAGCTCAGGGACAGTGCCTGCAAACGCTGTTTGTAGTGCGTTCTGACCGGGAGCGCCAATTGCCCCTGCAGGGGCTGCCACAGGGTTTTTACTGGGTGGAGGTGCGGCATAAAGAAGAAGTTGTCCGGTTGCCTTTGGTGGTGCTTAGGGAGTAGTAGGGCGCATAGTTCACGAATCTTCCTATTTTTGTCAATACAACGAGCTATCTTGTAAGTTGGGGTTGTAAGAAAAGGACCATTGATGGATTGGAAAAATAAAGTCGTTCTCATTACCGGGTCGAGTATTGGTATTGGGCGGGAGCTGGCTGCACAACTACTTGCAGAAGGAGCCCGTGTGGTGCTCAATGCGCGTGATGCTGGTCGTCTTTCGCAAACGCTAGAGGCTTTTCAGAAGCAGGGATATGAGGAGCTTGCAGGTATTCCCGGTGATGTTTCCAAGCCCGAAGATTGTGCCCGTTTGGTGGCCGAAACGCTTAACCACTTTGGGCAGCTTGATGTAGTGGTTAACAATGCCGGTATTTCAGCAGAAGGAGATGTAAGTGAGCTTTCGTCTGACGTTTTTCGCAAAGTGACAGAAGTGAATTACCTGGGCAGTGTGTATATGACACAGCAGTCTTTACCTCACCTTCGTGAAAGCCGGGGTACGGTTTTCTTTGTGTCGAGCATTGCTGCTTTCCGGGGTATTCCGGGGCATGCGGTGTACAGTGCTTCCAAAGTTGCGCTCAAAACATTATCCGAAGCCCTCAGGGTGGAAGAGGAGCAGCATGGTGTTCATGTAGGCATTGCCTTCGTTGGGTTCACCGAAAACGATCCTCAAAAAGCCATTTATGATAAAGATGGAGTACTTATACCGCAACCATCCCGCGATTTTGTCAAGCAGGAACCCGTTGGGGTAGTTGCTGCCCGTATCATCCGGATGATTGAAAGGCGCGAGGCCAGGCGTATTTTTACCCTGCTGGGAAAGCTGAATGGTTTTGCCAATCGTTTTATACCTGCTGTAGCGGGGCAGATTCTGCGCCGTTCTTATCATCAGCGCAAGAAGACAGGCTGAAAATCAGGATCTGCTCGTAATGCAGAAGCGTTAAATTAAGGAGAGTTACTCCTGAAAACCGTACTTTTGCACCATGGTTGCAAAAAAAGAGAGCAAGGCATTTCTGTCAGGCTCATTTCGTATTAAAGTTGTGGCCGTCCTTGTCGCCTGTGTAGCCCTCGGCCACGGGCTGGCAGGGCAGGATATCCCTCTTTTTCAGATGGAAAGAGCTGTAGAAGCAGAGGTGGATTTGAAAGACACCCTGTATAGCTTCCCTGATGCGGTGGAAGCACTGGCTTTACTGCAACCCTATTTGAACAGCGGGCAGGAAGTTACAGCTGACGGCTCATGGTCTGCTATCCGGCTGTTGAATGCCACCGATCATACCCTACGTGCGGCTTTGAGTTTTTGTATGTATGCAGATGCCGTTCGCCTTTTTGTGGTACAGGATAGCACCCTTATTGATGAGCAGTTTAACAGCCGTTTTGTAACGGATAGGAGGGATCGCCTGCCTTCCCCATACCATTATTTATGGATTAGCATCGATCCCGGGGAAACTCAAACGCTTTTCTTTCAAGCCTACTTTTATGAAGAGACGCCAGAGGCTCACTACCGTCATCTGTCTGTTTATCCGGTATTGCCAACGGTGAATAAAATGATTGACCGGCTCTCCTGGCAGGCATTCTATTCTGGTTTGCTGGTATTGCTTGCGATTCTGGGGGGGCTAATGGCGTGGATTTTCCGGGAGCGTGTCTTTTTGTTTTATTCTGGTCTGATGCTGAGTGCAGCGCTCTATTTTGCTGACCGGTATGGGCTCCTTGGTCTGTTGGCGCAATTTCCAAAACTGACGGACCCTTTGCCCATGATCTTATTTGCGCTATCTGGTATTGTGGTGTTCGCCGGGCTGTTTGTGACTGATTTCCTCCAGATGCGACAACAAATGCCGCGGTATTATAAAGTGTACGCCTGGTTTTCCGGATGGACAGCGGTATCGCCTTATCTGCTTATTTTAGTACTCAATGACTTGCAGATTGCCCGGGTGATCACCGATATGTGTCTCGGGCTTTGGGCGCTGCTGAGCATCTTTCCAGTCGCCCGCCTGGCCAGGAAAGGTCAAAGCACAGCCCGCACTCTGATGTGGCCTTTTGTTATTCTGTTTGTCGGCGGAATGTTGTTCCTGTTGGACAATTCAAATATACTTTCCGGGGTGTTTGGGCTGCGGTACAGTTTTCAGGTTGGACTGTTGTTCTTTTCCGGATTCCTGTTTTTCATTTTATTTGAACGGGTCACTACGCTACGCAAAAAGAAAGAACAGTTTGAAGAGCTCAGCGCCCTGAAGACCAGGTTTTTTACCAATCTTTCCCATGAGTTCCGCACGCCACTGACTCTCATGATGGGGCCTTTACAGCAATTGCTGGAAGGTAATCCGGAGCCAAGGGAACGACAGTTGATGGAGATTGCTTTACGCAATGCCAATAACCAGCTTCATCTGGTAAATGAGCTCCTGGAGTTATCCAGGCTGGAAGCAGGAAAAATGGAGCTGAGAGCCAGCCAACAGGATGTCGTCCCTCTGGTGTACAGCCTGGTCTTCGCCTTTGAATCCCTGGCAGAGGACCGGCAAATCCATCTTTCCTTCAAGAGTGAACAGCCTTCGGTTCATTTGTACTACGAAGTGGGCAAACTGGAAAAGGTGGTCAATAATTTACTTTCCAATGCCTTGAAATTTACGCCTTCCGGAGGCAGCGTTAGTGTAGCCTTATCTCAGCTTGGACAAGAATTATGCCTCAGTGTGTCGGATACGGGGCCCGGCATATCACAGTCGCACCAAGATAAAGTCTTCGACCGGTTTTTCCAGGTGTCAGCCTCCCCTGAGGTGGGCACCGGTGTGGGGCTTGCGCTCAGTCGGGAACTTGTCCGGCTGCATCATGGCCGCATTGAGCTGGAAAGCCGGGAAGGGGAGGGGGCTACTTTCCGGGTTTTCCTGCCATTAGGAAGCGGGCACTTGCGGGCAGAGGAGCGGGTGGAGGCACCTGTGGAGTCAGTTACTGTATTTGCAGCTCCGTTGCAAGCCAGAGAGGAAATGCCTGATCAGAAGGTTCATGCCCCCACACAACCGGACGCTACTGTACTGCTGATCGAGGACAATGATGAAGTCCGGGCGTTTATCCGTCAGCGTTTGGACACGGCGTTTAAGATTATTGAAGCCGGGGACGGGCAATTGGGCATTGACAAAGCCCGGGAATATATGCCCGACCTTATCGTGAGCGATGTGATGATGCCCCGTAAAAATGGTTATGAAGTGTGCGCTGCCTTAAAGGGGGATGTGCGCACATGCCATATCCCTGTTATCCTGCTGACCGCTAAAGCCGAGCAGGAGGAAAAACTACAGGGGCTGCGCACCGGTGCGGACGATTACCTGGCTAAGCCCTTCGATGCCGAAGAGCTGCGGGTACGGATTCATAACCTTATTCAGCTACGGCAACAGCTTCGGCAGCGCTTTGCCGCCGCTGTGGAACTTAAACCGGAAGAAGTCGCTGTCAATTCCATCGATCAGGAGTTTCTGGAAAAAGCGCTAGCCATTGTGGAGAGCCACCTTGATGATGAGCAGTTCAGTGTGGATGTCCTCTCCCGGGAAATTGGTCTGAGCCGGCCTCAGCTCAACCGAAAGCTTCGGGCGCTGGTCAATCAGTCCACCAATCAATTCATTCAGTCCATCCGATTGCAACGCGCGGCCGACCTGCTGCGGCAGCAGAGCGGGACCGTGGCCGAAATTGCCTTTCAAACCGGCTTCAGCAGCACTGCTTATTTCATCAAATGCTTTAAGGATAAATACGGGGAAACACCTGGCAGTTTTTCGAAGAACCAGCCGAGAAGCTAGTATTCAAAAGGGTTTGATCGGTTTTTGATAGGATATGATCGGTTTTTGATACCTCTCCTCCTGCACTTTGCCCCACCTTTGTCTTATCAGTTTTTTGATTTTGGTAGCTACCTTGTTTTATCCCAGTCGTTTGTCTGGGACTGCACAAAAAGACCTATTTGTTTACTCAAGGTGGGAGCAGGACAGATTGCAAAAGCAATCGTCACCTCACTAAAAAAATATTACCGATGAGACTAATTATTACAACATTTGCGCTACTGTTTTTGGGTGCTCTGGCACACGCACAGATCACCATTGAGCGTCAGGATTATACCCTTGAGGTTGGTGCTCAGAATAAATCCTGGACCGTTGATTTTTCCAATGCAACCGTGCCACAGGATGGCGAAGGGGTGGTTTGGGATTTTAGCGGCGTAGCTCTGGAGGAAAGCTTTCTGGTAAACTACGAAGCTTCTTCGAGCCCCCTGTTCCCGGAGTCAAATATTACAGAGCCCTCATTCGGAAGCTTCCTGGGCGGGCTCGCCATACAAGAAAGCACATCCTATAATTTGCTGAGTGATACGGCCTACGGAAACTGGGGACTTATTGGCGAGCGCGTCGATATTCCCCTGGCTGGACTTACTGGCGGTGCTACCGACACCCTTAAAGCTTTAGAAATGGTTGTACAGAATGAACAGCCGAGGAATGTTATAAAATTCCCCCTCAATTACGGCGACTCCTGGAGTCATAACAGCTCCTACAGTATAGACTATTTGGTGACAGTGGCTGCTTTTAACCTTCAGGGGGTGCCTGCGCAGCAAATTATCCAGGACAGCACTTTTTACGAGGTATCTGGATACGGTGAAGTCATACTGCCCAATCCACTAGGTGCCGATCTGGAGCCAGTGCGTACAGAGGGACTGCTGGTCAAGCGGAATCGGATCGTTACCGATAACTACACCTTGGGCGGCCAGCCTGCTCCTCAACTAATGCTTGACGCATTTGGGCTGGAACAGGGGGAAACCGAAATTACGACCCGCTACTTTATTTATGCTAAAGGGCTGCCCCGCAGTGCTGCCAATATTTTGGTGGATAGCAATGGCGAGGTCATTTCCTTTAATGTTTCTGATGATATCAAACAATTTGTCAGTTCCACATCACAGGCAGTGGCTAAGCCGGTTGCGGTTAAAGCCTTCCCAAATCCAGTGGTTGCAGGTGCCCCGCTATCAGTGGAAATGCCAGCAACAATCAACAATGGTGTACTGGAGTTGGTAGACGCTCTCGGGCGCCAGGTCGCGGTCTGGCCGGTCAGTGGTCTGCAGGGGCAAATCGTTGATTACAACTTGCCCAATCATCTGCAAGCCGGGCTATATATGTACCGCATTATAGAGAATAATCAAGAAGTAAGGGGGATCGGGAAGCTGCATGTGGTTCATTAAATAGGATCCGGATTAGTGTTGCTCCATTTGATTTAAATGGAGCCGCACTTGCCTTAGTAAGTATTTAGTAACCACAATCGCAGTTCTCCCAACTGCTAAGGCTGCCTCATCCCGTTTGGGGTGGGGCAGTGCTTTTTTTAGCTTAGGCTTTTCCTGTTTCAATACTACTGATTGCCAGGCGGAACCGGTACCTTATTGCTTCATTTCTTTTATTTTTATACGGCAGCAGAAATTTTTAAGAGGACACTCAATCGTGGTTTTGAGAGATTTTATCCAGCCGTCCGTCATGTTGCTATATTCTTGCAGGCTGCTGGCAGAATATAGGTATTGTTTGGAGGCTTGAGGCTCCCGGGTAAAGCCAGACTGGAAATAGGGGCGCATAGTGAGGGTGGCGTGGATTAGAAAACACAAAGGCACATAGGGCATATAGTGGATGCTAACTTTGTACTTATGTCTTCTAAAGGAAGATTCAGAAGGATGTAGGGTGCATAGGTAAGATAGAGTTAAATGAAAAATGCGAATTCATTAACCATAAATCTGAGACTATGAAAAAGCAACTGACCAAAGATTATCTCGATAAATTGACTTATGAGGTGATCGGAGCAGCTATTGAAGTGCATCGGGAAATTGGGCCGGGCTTACTGGAAAGTGTTTATGAGGCTTGTATGGTGCATGAGCTGCAGCTAAGAGGTATTAAAGTGACTCAGCAACAGCAGGTTCCTGTAAACTATAAGGGTAAAATTGTGAAGGCGGATTTGAGGTGCGATCTGCTGGTGGAAGATTGCCTGGTGGTTGAGCTTAAGGCGGTGTTGGAGATGCTGCCCATATTCGAGGCTCAGGTGATGACCTACAGCAGGCTGCTTAAAGTGCCTAAGTCGTTACTCATTAACTTCACTTGTGAGAACATAGTCCGTCAGGGGCAGAAGACTTTTGTGAATGAATACTTTAGGTTGTTACCGGAGGAGTGAAAGTAAGGAGGTGAAAGCATATAGGAGTGAGTTTTGGCAACACAAAGGCACATAGGACCACATAGTGTGCGTCATTGTGAACCTACGTATTTATGTGTTAAGCACGGCGCCGCAGACGCCAACAGCACAGGGATGGTTGAAAAATGGTTTTTGGCAACACCCAGGTACCCAGTCCCAAGAGGACAGTAATAGCAAAGCCTATGTGTCCTATGTCCCTATGTGTTAAGCACGGCGCCACAGGCGCAAACGGCACAGCGATGATTGAAGAAAGTGTTTTGGCAACACAAAAGCAATGTTACGTAGGTTGCTCTTTGCTTCAAGCTTGTTGGCGACTTTGATCCCTGATAGCTATCGGGGGCGAACTGACAGGCGGGCTATTGCATTACTCCACAATCGGCACCGTCCCATACCTCTTCCCCTTTTTCGTATTCTTGATCAGCCAGTTCAGCCGCTTCTGCGCCTCCTCCCGCCGCCGTTCCCCGCACTCTTTGATCCAGCCGATTTTCAGGCGCTGATAGAGTAGGGGAAAGGACTGGAAGTTGGCCCAGACCTCCTCGTCTTCGCGCAGTTGGGCTTCCACCCAATCTGGGATGTCCCAGGGATCATCCGGGTGGCCGATTTGGTCTTCGATGGGGGCAATGCCGGCAGGTGTCATCAAGCCTTCCAGTTGCAGTTTCCATACCCGCTGCCGGTTGAGCTCTGAGAGAAACGTTTTCTTTTTACGGCGGGGGGTGATGCGCTGCACGTTGCTCTCCTCATCCAGCTTTTTCACCACTCCGTCTATCCAGCCGAAGCAGAGGCATTCTTCCACCAGCTCATCGTAGGTGATGCAGGGCTTTCCGGTGGCTTTTTTGAATCGTCGCAACCAGATTTCGGTTTTGGAGGTGTGGTGAGCTTCCAGCCACTGCCGCCACTCCGGGCGGTCTTTGGGGTAGAAGATTTCGGTGATTTCTACGGGCATAATGGGCGTTGTTTATACGCTTGACAAAGTGGTCCGCGATATCGGCCACTGACGAAGCATAGCTTGTCAGGACAAGCGCAGGCTACTTTCCAGCGTTTATGCCGACCTGTCTGCCGAAGTGTCTTGATACGCAGGCAGGCATCAAGTCGGTTTGCTGTGGTAAACCACTTTATCGTCGGTAGAGCTTCAATTTACAAAAGCCCGTTAAGAAATCTTAAAAAAATCCTAAGGGTTTCAATCCGGTACGGCACCACCTTCCGTAAGTACTACTGAAATCACGATAAAAAGACAGCTGCAGACCCACCTGGGTTGACCGGGGTGCCGGTATAATGGCAACTTCCGGCTAGCCACTGTATTGTTTGTCCGGTTCGTGATGCTTTAATTTTCTCACCTAAATCAGACAGTATGAATGTATTTAGACTTGCGGTTTGCGCTTTGCTGTGCCTGCTGCTCGGTAGCGACCTGCTGGCATCGAGCCATCGTGAAGCTCCGCTGATTGCAAACGATCCGCTGGCAGATAATACGGACGTTTACGCTTTCAGAAGCCCCGACAACCCTAACACGATTACCATCATTGCCAACTACATCCCGGCAGAACTGCCCCACGGTGGCCCCAATTACTATACTTTTGGGGAGAACATCCGGTATGAAATCCATATCGATAATGATGCAGGCATGCCCGGTGATGAGATCATCTACCGGTTTACTTTCCAAAAGGTCAACGAAGACCCGACAACGTTCTTCAATATCCGGCTGGGGCAGCAAAACCTCAAGACCACTTATACCATGGAGCGGAGTATGGACGGGGGCGCCACCTTTCAGGCCATCGTGACTGGAGGCGTAGTGCCGCCAAATGATATTGGACCGCGCTCTATTGAAAGCGGTGTTGGTCTGGGGGCTACCTATGCCAGCCTGATGAGCGAGGCGATCACTCAAACACCGGACGGAGAACAGGTGTTCTGCGGTCCGGTAGACGATCCTTTCTTCGTCGACCTTGGCGGTATTTTTGATCTGGGCAATGCCCCTCGCCAGAACGGTCCGTCCAGAGATGGGCTGGGCGAATTTAATGTACATACCATTGCCATTCAGGTGCCAATCGAAATGCTCCTGAAGGATGGTGCACCGGATACCCCTGCCAATATTCTGGACCCGAATTACGTGATTGGTGTATGGGCATCTGCGAGCCGCCCCGCCGTACGTACTTTAGGTATGATGGGCGAAGCGCCCGAGGACAGCGGTGACTGGATTCAGGTATCCCGCCTGGGCATGCCCCTCACTAACGAGGTGGTCATTCCTATTGGTATGAAGGATTACTGGAATTCCCTGACGCCTTACGAAGAGATTACCGATACTATTTTGGACCCGTTTTTCTACAATCCCGAACTGGCATTGTACATGGATGATGACCAGTTTGGCCCAGCCGTCCCAGCTTTTGCACCCCTGCGTATACAGCGCAACTCCCTCCAGCGATTTGACTTTGGAAACGGGCAGGATGGGCTCTTTTCCATTAAAGGTACGGCAGCAGTAGCCGGTACTGCACTGGATGATCAGGTCTTTGGTGAGCTGCTGCTCCCGGGCCCGGGCCTGCCCCGGTCGGTCGACCTTTGGCCCATTTTCCATACGGGAGTGCCCAACGTGGTGCCTTACCAACTGGCAACAGGCAAGGAAGGCAACCCACTGGCAGAAGGCAAACCCTTCATCAACAACTTCCTGCCCAATGGTGGCGATATGCTCCGTCTGAATATGGCGGTTCCGGTGACGGACCGGGCGAGTGCCGACTTTAGCCCTATGGGAATCGTAGCGACTGCTGTAGCCGGTTTGACCGACCCAACCTATAATGGCACTGCTGACCTGGAGTTCATCCCCAATATGGATGGCTTCCCTAACGGGCGCCGCCTGGAGGATGATGTGACCCGCATTGAGCTGCAGGCTGTTGCTGGCGTTGCGTTAGCTGCCATTGGCCTTTGGTACGACGACTACACGGCCGGTGACCCGAATCCCGTGACAGACGACTTGCTCGGCGTGCTTACCTACTCGACCGGAGTGGAGGAAAACGATAAGCCATTTACCAATTCCTTCCCTTATCTGGCAGCGCCCTGGCGCGGTACGGAAACGGACCAGTAAAAGCCCATTCACTCATTCAAAAAAACTTTTATGTTACACCATAGATTCAAATTGATATTCACGGCAGTGCTTTTGCTCCTGTTTTGCGGAAGCGAAGCATTGCAGGCTTCCAGCCACCGGGAAGCTCCTCTCATCTCCAATGACCCACTAGCGGATAATGTAGATGTGTACGCTTTCCGAAGCCCCGACAATCCGCGCAATATTGTGCTGATTGCGACCTATGTACCCATGCAATTGCCGCACGGCGGGCCGAATTACTATCAATTCGGTGAAAACATCCGGTACGAAATCCACATCGACAATGATGCCAGCCGTCCGGGTGATGAAATTGTCTATCGCTTCACTTTTGAGAAAAAGAATGAAGACCCGAGTACTTTTTTCAACATCCGGCTTGGGCAGGAAAACCTCATGACCCGCTATACCGTAGAGAAAAGTATTAACGGAGGCGGCTTCATTCCTATACTTGTGAATGGCAAGGTGCCGCCTAATAATGTTGGTGAGCGGTCCATCTCTTCTCCGGTAGGCTTAAATGCCGACTACGCCGAGCTCTTCGAAGACGCAGTGCGTTCTGCCCACACCGGAGAGAAAATTTTCGCCGGACCAGTGGATGACCCTTTCTTTGTAGACCTTGGCGGTATCTTCGACCTCGGTGACGCGCCCCGGCAGATGGGCGACCCACGCGATGGGCTGGCTTGTTTGAATACCAGTGCGATTGCGCTGGAGATCCCGATCCAGTTCTTGCTTAAGAAAGGTGCGCCCCGCAGCCCGGAGAATATCCTGGACCCCAACTACGTGATTGGTGTGTGGGCTTCGGCCAGCCGCCCGCAGATCCGTACACTCGAACCCGGCAGCGAATCTTACGATGGCGACTGGGTGCAAGTTTCCCGCCTGGGTATGCCGCTGACCAATGAAGCGGTGATTCCAATAGGTATGAAAGATTACTGGAATGCACTGACTCCTTATCAGGAGTTGGAAGATACCCTGCTGGACAACTACTTCTACAATCCGGAACTGGCGCTGTATATGGATGATAGCCTGTTTGGAGGTGCCGTACCTGCCTTTGGCCCACTGCGCATTCAGCGCAATGCCCTGCAGTCTTTTGACTTCGGTAATGGTCAGGACGGTCTGTTCCCATTGAAAGGTACAACTGCGGTAGAAGGGACTGCACTGGACGACGATATCTTTGGTACTTTGCTGCTGCCCGGTCCTGGTATGCCCCGCTCGGTCGACCTATGGCCGGCCTTTCACACCGGAGTACCCAACTTCCCGCCCTATCAGTTAGCCACGGGCAAAGAGGGGAATCCGCTGGCAGCAGGCAAGCCCTTTGTCAATAATTTCCTACCCAATGGGGGAGATATGCTCCGGTTGAATATGGCGGTGCCGGCTACCCCGCGGGATAATCCGGCATTCAGTTCACTGGGGCTCATTCAGGCTGCCGTTCTTGGGCTGACCGACCCCACCTACAACGGTACCGCTGACCTGGAATTCATCCCCAATATGGATGGCTTCCCCAACGGACGGCGACTGGAGGATGATGTGACGCGCATCGAACTGCAGGCGGTTTCCGGTGTCGTGTTGGCTGCTATTGGCCTTTGGTACGATGACTACACTGCAGGCGACCCCAACCCGGTAACGGATGATCTGCTGGGCGTGCTGACCTACACTACAGGTGTGGAAGCCAACGACAAGCCCTTCCGTCCGGAATTCCCTTATCTCGCCATGCCTTTTGCAGGGGATGGAGAATGTAGTGGTACGATAGCCGGACTGACCAGCCCGGGGCCTCAGGCCTCTGCCCTGAACCTTACAACAAATACGACCGGACAGGTGCAAATGATGGCGGCAGCGCCTAATCCTTTCCAGGGGCAAACTACCCTTCAGTACCGCCTGGAAGCTCCGCAGCAAATCAACATCAGCCTGTATGATGTCAACGGCAGGCAGCTGGCCACTTTAGTTGATCAGCCACAGGAAGCAGGTACCTATACGGTGGACTGGCAGGCCGGACAGTATCCTGAGGGCGTCTACTTCGCCAGAGCTGTTTCCGGTAGTGGTGAAACGCTACAGATTATCAAACTGGTGAAGACGAATTAGTAGCTGGGGGATCTTTGAATTTTTTCGAAGACCACTCTGATTTTGAGATCGTGTGTGGGGTGGACAGCCCCGCACACCTCTTTTCCAAAAAAAAATACAATGACATGAAATCTATCAACTCCTTATTCATTTTAGCCCTGCTGGCCCTCCTAATCTCCAATTGCCAGCAAGCGTCCCAACCTAAAGAAGATCAAAAAACTGCTGCTACTGTAGAAGTGCCTAGTGGTCTGTCAACATAAAAGATGGGGGTTG
>ENA-UENT01000581-UENT01000581.1-marine-metagenome-genome-assembly--contig:-NODE-581-length-19844-cov-3.265963_pt1 | contig 19844 bp, 13 predicted proteins | sample MGYA00237879_ERZ529330 | MGnify/ENA primary metagenome ERZ529330 (study PRJEB26372, sample SAMN05368345) | marine metagenome | biome: cultured habitat; feature: ocean water; material: water; isolation... | reverse complement strand
GTACCCATCGTTGAGCTTCAAGAAAACCTGAGTCTAATACCTTCTAATATCGGCTTAGCTGGTGCTGAGATGTACTTTAGTACTTACACGGCGCGCGAACGCATTTTGGGCAAAAAAGTGATCGATAAGGTGAAGGACAACTTCGATTTTATCATCATCGATTCACCTCCTTCCTTAGGTTTGCTAACCATTAACGCATTCACTGCCTCGCAAAGCATCTTTATCCCTTTAGATGCAGAATACTTTAGCATGCGAGGATTGGACAATCTGCAAGAACTGATCGATCGAGTCCAGGAGGATCTTAATCCCTCGTTGCAGATTGCCGGCGTCTTTTTCACCAAATACGATAATAGAATGGTGATCAAGAGCAATGTGCGTAAGGTCATCCGAGCCCAATTCGAAGAAAAGGTATTCGACACACATATTCGAAACAATATTGCAGTTGCCGAAGCACAAGCTCAGGGGATGGATGTATTTAGCTACGATCCAAAGTGTAATGGTGCGGTTGATTACCAAAAACTAACGAAAGAAGTCCTAGTCCGCTATGATCTGGTTCCAGCCGAATCTAGCAAATAGGGTAGGGGATAACAGAATTCGAACTTACTGAACTATAAGATCATGAAAGAGGCCCTAGGCGCCCTATGATCAAGTACTTTATATAAATCCATATGTTATGGCTAAAAAGAATTTCACGGATAGCCTTATAGGTAACAACCGATCTAAAAAGTTAGATATGCTCGTATCTAAACCCGCCGTTGAGGTCAAGGAAGAACCAGCACCTGCTGCTACGCCTGCTCGGGAGCAGACGGCTAAGAAAGCGACGCCAGCCAAATCCGTAGACAAACCCAAGACCGCAAAGGCAGAGAAAGTAACCGCTACCACACCAGCTACTAAAGAGTCAGCGCCCAAAAAGAGAGGGAGAAAGAAAAAGGACATTGAGCGGGATTCATTTTTCTACACTGTTGAAAAGGAGTTTCTATTCCAGATCAAGGCTGCCGCCTTTTGGGATCGGAGGGACATCTCTGAATTTATTTCTCGAGCCATCAAGTACTATATGGATGAAGAGATGGGAGAAAGTGAAATGCGTCGTGCAGTCCGCGAATTCAAGAGCAGATTGGCAGAACAAGAGTAGAAACACTGAATCCTATCATCGCCAGTGGTATCCTAGGTAAAAGGTATCATACGGAAAGAGGTATCTACTTAATTATCAATGATATAGGTAACAGAACGCTGAACTGATCCAGTCAAAATTTAGTGAATGGCAAAGCAGAAAATTAGGGTAGAAGGACAGGTGATCACTATCTACGATCAGGATGGAAACGACTTCATATCCCTTACCGATATTGCGAAGCAAGTAAATGAGCGTTCCGACATTGTCATATCCAACTGGTTGCGAAACCGTAATACAGTGGAGTTTCTTGGTGTCTGGGAGCAATTAAATAATCCGAACTTTAATACCATCGAATTCGATGGTATTAGAAGTCAGACCGGCTTGAATACCTTTTTTCTGTCTGCCAAACAATGGATTACCTCCACCAAAGCTATCGGCATGAAGTCCAAGGCTGGCCGATATGGGGGGACTTTCGCACATACCGATATCGCCTTTGAGTTTTGTTCCTTTATTAGTCCGGTTTTCAAGCTTTATCTCGTCAAAGAATTTCAACGCCTCAAGGAAGAAGAGGCAAAGAGCTTGAACCTCGAATGGAACGTAAAACGACTCATGTCTAAGGCTAACTACAAAATTCTGACAGAAGCCGTTCGCGAACATCTTATCCCACCTCGACTTCAATACACCAAAAAAGAAGGACCCTATTTCGCCTCCGAAGCAGATTTGATCAACTTGGCTCTATTTGGAATTACGGCCAAGGAATGGCGGTTACAAAACCCAGATAAGAAGGGCAACATGAGAGATCATGCTACGCAAGAACAATTGCTAGTCCTTTCTAACTTGCAAAGCCTAAATGCCAAATTAATGAAATGGGGATGCGACCAAGAGCAACGCCTCCAAATCTTAAACGAATCAGCCATTGAGGAAATGAGCATTCTGGTTTCTTCCAATTCTTTAAAGGCATTGCCTCCTAGCCCTCCTAAGCTTAAAGGGAAATAGCGCTGGCACAACTCAAAATATCAATAGTGTACCCTTTGTGGGCATTTCTTTTCTTTTTTCGCGCAACTTTTTTCTTTTCTTTTAAATGCTTGTATTTAAAGGTGATCTGCTTAAAATAGATTTTTATAAAATCACCTGCCCATCTTTAGCTATTTAAAAACTTAGGTTTTTATAAGGTTTATACTTTATATAATTAGACCTGCCTTAACTGATTCATAATCAAGATCTTACAAGGAAATGAGTGTACCCCTTGTGGGGCTTATGTGTCCCTTAGGCGGGCATTTGGTGTTCTTGAGGTGGGCGAAACGTGTACCTCTCAAGGGTGAAGGGCGTACTTGGTGTGGGGGATTCGTGTAGGTGGAGTGGGTGAATGGTGTACTGAATGTGGAAGCTATTGTGTCTCTTTTGGGGGCTAAATTCATTGATGTGTACCCTCCTTTTCAATAGGCTGAAAACCAGCACTTTAATCGTGTACGTTTTGAGGGAAAGTGGAAAGTAGCATCTGTATCGTGTACTGAATGTGGGTGTTTTTTGCTGATCGTGTACCCCTTGTGGGGCATTTTGCTACTTTATGTGTCCTTGGTGTGGGAGTTTTGATTTCAATAACTCGATGCATTTGTTCTTATTGTGTCCTTGATGTGGGAGTTTGTTAAGTGCTCATTTACAGTCATTTAGGATGGGTAAGATAGTAGGATTAATGAAGCTATATTGCACAATAAGACCGCTTGACCTAGTATTCTGCCTCCGTTGGCACCTGAATTTTGGTAATCCAGCGCCTTTTTATCGGTATGAACCCGGGAAACCAAGACATCTACCATCTCTCACGTGTCCCTGGTGTGGGTTGTATGCTATTGATTTTCAATGATGTATACTTGATGTGGGTTTCGAGTGTACCTAGTGTGGGCCTACTTCGCAAATTGTGTACTTTTTTTCTTGCCTTGGTACACATATGTACTTAAATTCGCCTCATTCATGGATCTTTTGCTTGTTTAATGCTTTTCAAGGATGCTAATCATCCCAGGCTATGATCATGCCAAGGTTCATTTTCCCTATGCCTAATTACAATACTGATACTAATGCTGGGGAACCCTAACTATTAGGAAGCCTCAAACACACAAGATGGTACAAGAAAAAAACACCCAAGTTGCGGCGATTGCGAATCAGTTTATTCAGCACGCTCGTTACAAGCTCACACCTCGGGAGATGAAGCTCATCCTGCACATGGCTTCGCTTATCAAACCTGAAGACTCAGATTTTGAAACATATCTGGTGCCGGTCAAAGATATTGAAACGGTATTAAAAGCCGATGGGGGTAAAAAACACGGATCCTTCTACGAACGTTTGGACGACCTGCTAGACAGCGTGACCAGTAAAAAGATTACCTTCCCAACGGACTTTGTACTCGAAGGTACTCGTCTGCGAGGTCATATCAATTGGGTGGCTGGTGCGGTACCGAAGTATAGTGAAGAAGGTGTTCTTTGTGTGGAGTTTGGCTTCTCGCCACAGATGAAGCCTTTCCTGCTAGGGCTTAAGGAAAGATTTACTCGATTCGAATTAATTGAGGTTGCCAGGATGAAGAGTAGCTTTTCCATCCGGATATTCCAGATGTGCAAGGCGTACTATTATGAAAATGTACGGCATGGCCGCAATGTAATGAAAGTAGGCGTATTGGAATTGAAGGAAAGGCTCGGTATCAAAGACAAATATCCCGATTTCCGGAATTTTCGCCGAAAGGTCTTGGACGTAGCCAAGGAGGAGATCAATGAGAAAACGCGTTTGCAGGTCAACTTGGAATTTGGCAGAAAGGGCAGAAAGATCACCCAAGTACATTTCGAAATCAACGAGAAATCTGGCCAATTACTCGATATGGCGGCAGATACGGCGGTTACCACGCGTAGCCGTAAGTCAACTAAGACTAAGAGCAGTGGTGGGTTTTTATCAAGGATCGATACGCTGACAGAAGCCCAACGACGAGCTTTTAATCACCTATCAGAGTATGGAGTGAATATGGCCGTGGTGTTAGATGAGGTGCTTCCTATGATTAAAGGTAGTGAATTAGATGGTTATGAAGACTTCTTCGTGACCTATATGTTGGCTTTTTTCGAGAAAAAGACCAATCGTACTAGCTCGAAAGACAAAATCAAGGCTTTTGTGCAATGGATCCGGAATAGACGCTTTGAAGAGCCAGGTCTATACGCGAGTTTGATGGAACAGGTAATTGCCAGAAAAAAGCAGTTGAACGAGGAAGAACGCGGAAACCGGGAAAGAGCAAGAAAAATGACCGCCCAGGAATTCCGCAAGCTCTTGGCTAGCGAAAAGAATATCGGCAAGCACCCATTAGGTGAGCCTACCTACTCCGTCAAAAACAAGCTATCTGCCAACCGTAGAAAGTCCGGCCCTAAGGAAGTGAAGGAACTCTTTGAAGAGGGCCAGACACCTAAGGATGAATTTAATCTTTCGCACTTCAGGAAACAGCATCCGAAGATCTACCGCAAAATTCTTCAGGAGCGTGTCGATGCGCTGGCTGACCTGAAGGAATCCTCTAATTTCGACCAACTGTTACAAAGTAGCGTTACTGCTTATTGCGAACAATGGTGGAAACAACAGGAAGGGTAGGGGAGAGGTCCTACAAGATATTCCTGGCGATAGGTAATTTTCGAATACCATTCGAAATAGCAAAGCAGCTGATCAAGACGATCGGAGCTAAGATCACGAACTTCGTGGTGGGGCTAATAGCCACGTTCCGGATGGCTAAGGAAAGTGCTACGAGGATTAGGCTGTGAAATATGTAGACCGTATAAGCACTCGCAGAAAGGTTCTTTTGTAGGGCACTTTGGGTATTCCTCTTCTCGCGATACCATGAAAACAGGCCGATGATAATGCCGATACCGACAACTTCTTCCCACAGGCTGTAGGCAAAAGACTGCCAGGTCAATCCTCCCATAAAGATGTCGACACCATTCGTTAAGGCTCCGCCAAAATAAAATACGGCCGGAAAAAGCAGCACCAGAAAGACCCAAACAGCCCGCATCCATAGTTTAGCATCTGCCGGTGAAATTTGATCTAACCAATTGTTTCTGGAGGCAACAAAACCTACACAGAATAGCACAATATATTGCGTGAAGTGTGCCAACTGAAATCCAAAGGGATCTAGGGTTTCTCCCACTGGAATCTTGATACGAACGATAAAAGAAATGAGGGTTATAAAAAGTACTCCTAGGATTATTCGGCGATTACTGGGCAGAGGAGCAGTAGTTCGTAAGAAGGGCAGCTTAATGAATTGACCTCCAATGACCGTCACGAGCGTAAAAAGTAACAAGGCTGCCACGAACCAAATTGGACCGAAGGTCAACCACTGCTGCGTTCGGAAGAATTCAGCTACAGAAAGTTCCATGTCAAATTGGTACCGAACTTTTAAGTACATAATCACTGGGGAGAGAATAAGGATGTAAAATAACAATGGGATACCCAGTCTTTTAAGCTTATCGCGCACCACCTGATTCGCTGACTTCCGCCGAAGTGATTTCTCTAAGAAGTAGGCAGAGATCAAAAAGAACATTCCCATAAAGAAGGATTGATTGGTGGCAACAAAAAGCGTCAATATCAAATTGGTAATCGGATTAGAATTGGGTTCGACATAGTACCAAAGCCCTGGTCCACCTGCATAGGTGATAGCGAGATGGTGTAGGACAACAAGGGCTGTCAATAAGATTCGAATATTGTCGATGTAATACTTTCTGTTCATGACGCGATTTATGACTTTGATTGATAAGCACAAATCTACACACTGCCCACTTTCAATGCCTACTGATTGTAAAAAAGACTGATTGATTTCGAAATCGATGAGGATTTCTGGGGCTCAACTGAAATTTTTCAGCCGCTGCCCCTGGACTTAGCTCTTGGAGTTCAGAAATCGAAGGTAATTATTAAGCAATCCTCTAATTTGCTCAGCCGCAACCGGATTGGCAGAATGTACGGCAAAGGACAGGTTGGAAAGATCTAGGCCAGAATCATATACCAACCACTTGGCAACAGCATATCCATCAGGTGCTAGTTCTCCACTGACCAGTAATCCTAGGTCATTGTCAAAACTTATAAAGTCAGGAAGTCCGTGCTTTTGAATGTATTTGATGAACGCCTCATAGGTACGTACTACCACGAACTCATCCATCCTCGCATTGGGATAGACCATTTCCACGGTCCGAACGTCATCTAGGAATAGTTTCATCTAAGGTGATTTTAGATTCCTTATCGACAATGATAAGTTTTCTTTTCTATTGACCCTTGGTGGAATCCAAAAAATTCAAAGGCACCTAAACTAAAAGAGCACACCAAAGATAACTCTGGCATGCTCCCAACGTCTATATTAACTCTCTTTATTCCATCCGACCTGGCCGATGCGCTGCTGTAAAAGCAGGAGCCTCCGCCAATTGTCGGCGATGATCTAGAAGCTGTTGTAGGGCTTCTTCGTAATAGTGTAAGGCGGGTTTTACTGGTAGTTCCTTCGCCAGATGGTAGGCGTGCAGATTCCGGGCATCAGTCATCACTCGCTTGAGGTCAGACCCCGTTAGGCTTTCAGCTTGACGGGCAAAGCGCGTTGCTTCTTCAGGAGTCAATGGAAGCTTTTGTCCTTGCAATTGAGCTTTCACGATTCTGGTTCGCGCCTCCAGGTCTGGCAATTTGGTCTCTAACCAGAGTTCCACCCGACCACTACGAATTAGCGCAGGGGGGAGGCTGCCAATGTTCATGGCAGTAAGCATAATCGTGACCTGTTCGTTGCTTTTGGATTCTAAGCCATCCAGAATGGTTAATAGATACCGGTACAGTCCCGTTTCGGTAGCATTCTCAAATAGAAGATCACAATCGTCTATGAAAAGAATACTAGGTGCATTTGCCTTTGCTTGGGCAAATATCCGCTGTATTTCATAATAGAACTGTTGCGTTCCGCTAATAACTGTGCCGTCAAGTAGAAAGAACTTACTGCCCAAGCGATGTGCCAACGCTCTCCCAATGGTCGTTTTCCCAGTTCCTGGAGGACCGTATAGGAGCACCCCTCGTTTGGGGCTAATGTTGTGTTCCTCGATGAGATCATCACGCTCCATGGGGACGATCAAATTGATCTCCAATTGGCGGCGTACCTCATCGATTCCATACAAATCTTCTAAACTAACCGGCGAAACTTCCTCTTGATTGACATTACTCGTCAAGGCATGGTCTTCCAAGAAGGCGATAAAGGCTTCTGTATTTTCTACATGCATGGCCTGCAGTTGTAGACTGGCTCGCCAAATTTGATTTGCATTGAGACGCGGGGCGAAACGATGGATCGCCTGGAAATCTACTGCTGCCAAGGAAACCGGACTCATCTTCTGGAAAAGGAAGGTGATGTCCTCAGGTGTGAAGCTGTTCAGTTCTACCTGTAAGAATTTCGATCGAAATGGCTTTTCTAACCAATGATATTCCATCCCCAAGATCAGCGTCTTGTTGCTACTAATCACTAGCTGCAAAAGACTGGAAAGCGCAAAACCTAGGATACTAGGCCGGGCGGTATTCTGGCAGTTCTCCACCAGTTGTTCCTGAACGGAAAAGTAATCATCAAAAATGACTACGTCATGTTCGGCATATGCGCGTTGGAAACAAGCTAATACGGCTTCTTCTAACTGCAAGGGATCCACCTCTTTGATATCATCAAAAAGATCCCCAAGGTGAATGTACTTGGCAGATAGCTGCGCTGCCAATCGCCGTAAGACAGTAGTCCGTCCATAACTTCCCTTACTTACCAGGCTTAGGATTGGACTCCTATCCATCAAGGAGAGCAAGGAAGCATAGGCCTGTTCCTGACTAGGACATAGCTCCGCCACATGTGAAATGAAATGGTTTTTTGAGGTCATGATAAATTGCGTTTGCTTCTTCGGAACGTACTACCTACGACCGTAAGTGACAATCGGGCGCTGCTCAGAAGGAAGCGTCAAATAAAAATTAGGAAAACCCATACGATGTATGGAGAGTGAAGACATTGTAGCGATCCCAATAGGATCCAGGATAAGCTAAATGAGGTTAGCTACTACTACAATGTGCGGACGAGTTATGCATTTTTCATACCTCCCTAACGGACGTGGGGTAGAAAAAATTCCCCAATGACTAATTATTTTAGAATTTATACATCAATCACCTTCCCCCGATTCAATATCCCCTTAGGATCCATGGATTTTTTCAGGAGCTGCATCAGTTGGATCTCAGCAGGCGTTCTACTCAGTTCCAGGTAGGGCTTCTTGTGCACCCCAATGCCATGTTCCGCAGACACTGAACCGCCTAAAGCTTGCAACGGGGCATATACCACTTGGTTAACCGCTTTAATGAGTTCAGGCGTTTCTTCGGTCTTTCCGACAATCAGATGAATATTGCCGTCGGCCACATGTCCGAAAGCAAATACTTGCTCAACTCCAGTCAAAACGGCCAATTCCTCCAATATCTCATTAACTGTTTTTCCGATGGAAGCGATGGGCAAGCTAATATCGAAGTGTTGATCATTGCGACAACGGTTTACCAGCACATCCACATCTTCGCGAATTTTGAAAAACCAATTGATATCCGATTCTGTGAAGGCCATGGCTGCATCTACAATCATACCATTTTCCTGTGCTCCTACTAAGAGTTCTTCTAGTCGCTGTCGATCGGCATCCTGTTGATTGCCTAAACTTTCCAACAGCACATAATAGGGGTAGTCGTAGGGTAGGGGAGGTTTGACCAAGGCTGGGGGACTGGTCATAGCCTGGAAGGTATTGTTCCAAATCAACTCGAAACAACTCAGATGGCCTGCTAAACCCGCATCCATGTACTTCAGGAAGGCGATCGCCTGTTCATAGGTATCCAAGGCTACAAAAGCCGAATTTCGGCTGCTAGGGGCCTCCAATAGCTTTAAAACGGCTTTTGTGACAATGCCTAAGGTGCCCTCAGAGCCAATAAATAGTTGTTTGAGGTCAAATCCAGAGTTATCCTTAATGATTTTCTTCAATGAATTTATAACTGTTCCATCCGCTAGGACGGCCTCCACACCTAGGATGAGATGACGCGTCATCCCATATTTCACCACCCGCATCCCTCCGGCATTGGTCGATATCACACCGCCGATCTGCGCGGAACCCTTAGCGCCAAAATTCAAAGGAAACAATAAACCCTTTTCACCTGCCACTTCCTGGATATCCTGCAAGATGGCCCCAGCTTGTACGGTCATGGTGCGACTGCTCTCATCCAGCTCTTCAATTCGGTTCATTTTCTCCATCGAGATGACGAGCTCTTCTCCCTGCGTCTCAGTGCTCCCCACCATATTGGTCATTCCGCCATGCACAACCACTGCTTGATTATGCAAATGGCAGATCTTAAGAATCTCGGCCACGTCTTCCGTATTCTTCGGAAGTACCACGGCTACCGCCTGCAAAGGCGTGTCCATTCGCCAGATGTGATGCGAACGTTCACTGACGGCCTCATTTACCAGAATTTGGTTTGGAGCTAGGACCTTTTCTAGGGCTTCTACTACCGAAATATTCATCTTGGATTGCGCTTTGTTGTTGCTGGACTAAAATATCAATTATTTCCCTAAGTAGCAGACATCCGAGATTTCTTGGCGTTTTTGCGACGTTTGAATATATGAACGTATTTTCATACATTTATACCATCATGTAAAGATTTGACCAAATAAACCTTTGAAGAGATGGTTATCGAACAAATATATACCGGATGTTTAGCACAAGGAGCTTATTACATTGAAAGCAATGGAGAGGCAGCAATTATTGATCCCTTGCGAGAGACTCAACCCTACCTAGATAAAGCCAAATCCAATCAGGTTAAGATCAAATATATCTTTGAAACCCACTTCCATGCGGACTTCGTATCGGGGCACTTGGATCTGGCAAAGAAAACCGGAGCAAAAATCGTTTACGGCCCTAATGCTGAAACCAGCTATGATAAGCATTTGGCTTCTGATGGCGAGGAATTCGCAGTTGGAAGCCTTACCATTCGGGTGTTACATACCCCAGGACATACGCCTGAAAGTACTACCTATCTACTATTGGATCAAAATGGAAAAGAGCATGCGATTTTTACAGGTGATACTTTGTTCATCGGGGATGTTGGCCGACCAGACTTAGCGCAAAAGAAGGGTTCTTTGACCAAGGAGGATTTGGCAGGTTGGTTGTATGATAGTCTGCGCAACAAAATCATGGTATTACCCGATAATGTAATTGTTTATCCAGCACATGGGGCGGGTTCGGCTTGTGGTAAAAACATGAGCAGTGAGACTTGGGATACGCTAGGCCATCAAAAAGCCACCAATTATGCCTTAAGAGCGGACATGACCAGGGAGGAGTTTATCAAAGAGGTTACGGATGGGTTAATGCCGCCCCCTCAGTACTTTGCTAAAAATGCAAAACTCAATAAGACGGGGTATGAAAGTTTTGACCATGTCATGAAGAAAGGAGCAGTGGCTCTCAGTCCACGAGAATTTGAAACAGTGGCCAACGAAACGGATGCCTTGATTCTAGATGTGCGAGATAAGGCCACCTTCGTGAAAGGGTTTATACCCAATTCGATTTTCATTGGTTTGGATGGAAGTTTTGCCCCTTGGGTAGGTGCTTTAATTGTAGATCTGATGCAACCTATCCTTATTGTAGCGCCTGCTGGACGAGAAGAAGAAACGGTGAAGCGCTTGGCAAGAGTAGGGTATGACAATTCGATTGGCTACTTAAAGGGTGGATTCGAGGCTTGGGCAGCCGAAGGGAGAGAAATTGATCGTATCGAAACCATTGATGTGCCTACTTTCGTACAACACTATACACAAGACAGCTCCATACAAATTCTTGATGTACGTAAGCCTGGGGAATGGAGTGGAGAGCATATTGAATCCGCTCAACATTTTGCCTTGGACTACATCAATGCCAATATGGGAGAAATTCAGCCCGATCAGCCTTACCACCTACATTGCCGTAGTGGCTATCGTTCCACCGTGGCAGCCTCTATACTAAAGGCGCGTGGTTTTCAGCATCTAGTCAATGTGCAGGGCGCTTTCACCGATATTGTAAAATCTACTATACCAACTACCACTTTTGCTTGTCCATCCACCAAAGCAGCAGAAGCTTGAGGTTACCTTACCTTGGCAGCGACTGCTCACCAAACTAGTATGAAAAAATGAAGTACGGATTTGTTATTGATAATCGGAAGTGTATTGGTTGCCATGCTTGCACTACCGCCTGTAAATCTGAACACGATGTTCCGGTAGGCGTGAACCGGACATGGGTCAAGCAGGTAGAAAAAGGCGAATTCCCGGATACGCGCCGCCTCTTTTCGGTGATGCGTTGCAATCACTGCACGGATGCTCCTTGTGTGGAGATTTGTCCCACGGAGGCACTTTACGTAAGGGAAGATGGTATTGTCGACTTTGATAAGGATCGATGCATCGGCTGCAAATCTTGTATGCAGGCTTGCCCCTATGATGCCCTCTATATCGATCCAGAAACCAAAACGGCGGCCAAGTGCAACTATTGTGCGCATCGGATAGACGTCGGCTTGGAACCGGCCTGTGTCAATGTTTGTCCAGAGCATGCGATTATATCTGGCGACATGGACAATCCGGAGACAGAGATTGCTCAGTTGTTGGCTCGCCAGCAGGTATCGGTGAGAAAGGCGGAGAAGGGTACGCATCCCAATCTCTTCTACATCGATGCAGATCAAGCTTCCCTCAACCCTTCGGCTACGGCCAATACTGGCGAGTTTCTTTGGAACTCACAGAGCATGGGGGTAGGGCATTTTGCCAAAGAGGCGGAAAAAATGGCTTTTAGCAATGGTGATGTGGTAACGGCGATCTTGGAAGCCAATAAGCAATATGATACCGCCGGTAATATTGCCAAGAATGGCCCACAAAAGTCAGTGGAGGTTTTAATGGGTAAGGAAGCTCGCAGAGTGTATGATACGCCGAGTAAGGGCATTCTCTGGGGATGGGAAGTTTCTGGATATATTTGGACCAAAGCTATTTCTTCAGGGGCATTTCTAGTCCCTTTTCTAGCCCTGATATTTGGTTGGGCATCTGTCGAACCGGAGCTACAGTGGTGGAGTGTCGGCCTAGGTATAACGTTTCTCGTAGCTACAGGAATTCTGTTGGTTATGGATCTGGATCAACCCAAGCGCTTTGCCTATGTACTGTTAAGACCCCACTGGGGCTCATGGCTGGTAAAGGGTGGTTATTCTATCACGCTATACGGAGGCTTACTGACTTTGATTGGAGCGGCCCTGTTTTTTGATTGGACCTCCGTTCTAAGTCTTGCCAATTGGATCACTGCTGGTGCTGCTGTGGTGGTAGCTATCTATACGGCCTTCTTGTTTGCGCAGGCCAAGGGACGAGACTTCTGGCAGAGTCCTAGCTTAGCTCTCCATATGTTGGTACATAGCCTCATGGCCGGAGCAGCGGCATTTGCGTTACTTACCCTCTTCATGGAAACTTCAGCCAGTTGGACTAGTTACCTGACCAACCTAATGTTTGCCACCATTGGCTTTAATTTACTCACACTTTTATTGGAACTCACGACTACGCATCCTACTGAAGATGCTAAGCGAACGGTAAATATGATCATTAAAGGGCGATACGCTCGGCTTTTCTACCTGGGCGTGATAGGGCTTGGCAATTTGCTGCCCATTGGTCTTTTGCTTTTCGGTGGCAGTCCGATTATGCTGGGACTTGCTGGCGCGCTAGTACTGTTGGGAATCTATTGCACAGAGCATATTTGGGTAGAAGCCCCACAGCGCATTCCTCTTTCCTAACCCCTTTTTAGCCAAGAATCAATAGTATGAGCAAGAAACATAGTATCCTAGAAAATATCGCGGAAAAATTGGGCTTGATTCCCAATTTGCATAAGGACCGTGATCAAGACTTGCCTAGGTTGACCGAAGCGGGGGATCTGACTAAATTCCCACCACCGGAACAATGGGATGACTGGACCGAATATGAAGCCAAGGCTCACCCAAAACGGGAAAAGCGGAATTATACCATCGTCCCAACGACTTGTTTTAACTGTGAAAGTGCTTGCGGCCTTACGGCCTACGTAGACAAGGAAACAAAACAGATCAGGAAATTTGAAGGTAATCCATACCATCCTGGCAGCCGTGGAAGAAATTGTGCCAAAGGTCCAGCTACCATTAATCAGATTACGGATCCAGATCGCATTCTTTATCCCTTGAAAAGGGTAGGGGAGCGGGGTGCTGGAAATTGGGAGCGGGTGAGTTGGGATGAAGTATTGGATGATATTTCAGGTAGGATTCGGAAAGCCATCCAAGAAGGCCGAAATAATGAGGTGGCTTATCATGTTGGCCGACCAGGTCACGAAGGATATGCCAATCGTGTATTACAAGCTTGGGGCGTCGATGGGCACAACAGTCATACCAATATCTGCTCCTCTGGTGCTCGATTTGGCTACAACATCTGGTACGGCTACGACCGACCTTCCCCCGATCACGCCAATGCTAAATTTATCCTACTTATCTCCGCACACCTGGAAAGCGGCCACTATTTCAACCCGCATGCCCAACGTATCATTGAAGCGAAGATGAAAGGGGCAAAGTTGGCTTGTATGGATCCGCGACTTTCCAACACGGCAAGCATGTCCGACTATTGGCTGCCGACCTATCCGGGTTCAGAAGCGGCAGCCTTGCTGGCGATGGCCAAGGTTATCTTGGATGAAGGCCTGTATAATCGCAAATTTTTGGAAGATTGGACCAACTGGGAGTACTATTTACAAGAACGGCATCCTAGTGAGCCCCGAACTTTTGAGCAGTATATCCTCAAGATGCGGGAGGAATATGAGGAATACACGCCTGAGTTTGCAGAGCAAGAAACGGGCGTACCTGCTGCTAAGATTGTAGAGGTAGCCAGGCAAATTGGTGCAGCTGGGGAATGCTTTGCCACGCACAATTGGCGGAGTGCAGCCAGTGGTAATCTTGGTGGCTGGTGTGTTTCACGTGGCTTACATTTCCTAAATGTGTTAACCGGAAGTGTGGGTACCGTCGGGGGAACATCACCCAATAGCTGGAACAAATTCAAGCCAAAATTCTTTGATACGCCACCGGCCCAGAAATTCTGGAATGAACTCCACTTCCCGAATGAATATCCATTGTCTTTCTTCGAAATGAGCTTTTTGCTACCCCACTTCCTGAAAGAGGGCCGTGGGAAAATGGATGTATACTTTACGAGGGTTTTCAATCCGGTTTGGACCTATCCCGATGGATTCTCCTGGATTGAGGCATTAAGCGATGAAGACAAAATTGGACTGCATATCGCTATGACCCCGACTTGGAATGAAACGGCCTTCTTTGCCGACTACGTCTTGCCCATGGGGCATTCGGCGGAAAGGCATGATCTCAATAGCTACGCCACCCACTCCGGCATGTGGATTGCGTTTCGGCAGCCCGTTCTACGAGAGGCGGCGCGCCGGGCCGGGCAGGAAGTCGAGTTCACTTATGAGGTTAATCCCGGAGAAGTATGGGAGGAGGATGAATTTTGGATCGAGCTAAGTTGGCGGATTGATCCGGATGGTAGTATGGGGATACAAAAGCATTTTGAATCGCCCTACCGAAAAGGGGAGAAGATCAATATAGATGAATACTATCAATTTATTTTCGAGAACACCAAGGGACTGCCAGAAGTTGCTAAAAAGGAAGGATTGACGGAGCTGGAGTATATGCGAAAGTATGGTGCCTTTGAGGTTGAAAAGCACACTTACCGTAAGCACGAGCAGGAATTGAGTCGGGAAGAACTGAATGGCGCAGAGATTGACAAAGACTCTGGCGTGATTACTAAGGGGGGCAAGGAAATAGGAGTGATGGTGAATGGAAAAGCCCGCGTAGGCTTCCCAACACCCTCCCGAAAAAACGAGTTTTATTCGCAAACGATGATTGACTGGGGCTGGCCGGAATATGCGATCCCCACCTACATCAAAAGCCACATCCATCCGGAGAAGTTGGATAAGGAGAAAGGCGAATATTGCCTGCTGCCTACGTTCCGCCTACCCACGCTCATTCACTCCCGTTCGGCCAATGCCAAATGGTTGACGGAGATTTCTAACCGAAATCCGATCTGGATGCACCCAAAAGATGCGCAGCGCTGGGGCTTCAAAACAGGAGATCTCGTTCGACTCAACACGGACATTGGATACTTCGTAGATAAAGTCTGGGTAACGCAGGGAATGAAGCCCGGCGTGATTGCTTGTTCTCATCACCTAGGTAGATGGCGTCGAAAACAAGATGCCGGAAATCGCTGGGCCACCAACACGGTGGCTATTGGCAATGATGGGAAGGGTGGCTGGAAGATGGAAACGGTATCTGGGATTCGGCCATTCAATAGTGCTGATCCTGATAGCAAGCGAATCTTTTGGACGGATGGTGGTGTCCATCAAAACATCACGCATGCCGTGCATCCAGACCCTATTAGCGGAATGCATTGCTGGCATCAGCGAGTGCGAATCGAGAGACCTCAGCCAGGAGATAAGTACGGGGATCTATTTGTGGATACCAACAAGTCATTCGAGAACTACAAGGAGTGGTTGGCGATGACGCGACCAGCACCTGGTCCCAATGGTCTACGTAGACCATTGTGGTTTAAACGACCCCTTAAACCCGTAAAGGAAATGTACTATTTGGAGCCTGATACTTCCTCCAATGGGCAACTCCAGGAAGAGGATCCGCAGCAGGCTGAGGTCTAAACCTCGCTTGGTCTCTTAAAGCCTCGCAAATAGAAATGGCATGTGATCCAAATCACTGACTGGCAAGCTGAGTGAAAGTAACTTTGCACAAACAATCTTTAGCAAGGCCAAAAGAACAGCTATATGAAGATCAAGGATTACATGCCCATATTGGAATGGCTACCAAGCTATGATAAGCGTCAGCTGCCGGGAGATTTATCGGCAGGCTTGACGGTAGGGGTAATGTTGATCCCGCAAGGCATGGCCTATGCAATGATTGCTGGTTTACCACCGATCTATGGATTGTATGCTTCTACCTTACCCTTACTCATTTATGCGCTTCTCGGTACCTCTAGACAACTAGCAGTCGGTCCGGTAGCTATGGTTTCTCTGTTGACGGCAGCTGGGGTAGGAGGCTTGGCTGAGGGAGGGACAGAGACCTATATCGCCTTGGCTATTGCCTTAGCCTTATTTGTCGGATTAATTCAGTTTTTGTTAGGGGTTTTTCGATTGGGTTTTCTCGTCAATTTCCTTTCTCATCCCGTTATTAGTGGTTTTACCTCCGCAGCAGCCCTCATCATAGGATTAAGTCAACTAAAACATCTATTGGGAGTAGAAATTGCGCGTAGTCATCATGTGCATGAAATCGTTTTGGAGGCGATCACTAAGCTGGGTGAGGTCAATTGGACTACCTTCGCTATCGGCTTAGGTGGGGTGGTATTGATCATCGGTGCTAAGAGACTCCATAAGGCTATCCCAGGTCCCCTGCTGGCCGTAGTGTTTGGGGTACTGCTAGTATGGGGGATGAATCTTCAAGAGCAAGGAGTGAAGATCGTAGGTGAGGTGCCTGGAGGTTTGCCTTCTTTTGGCATTCCCCAAATACAATGGACTACTATTCAAGACCTGCTTCCTATTGCTTTAGCCATAGCCTTGGTTAGTTTTATGGAAAGTATAGCCGTAGCAAAAGCCATCCAAGCCAAGCACAAAGACTATAAGGTAATAGCCAATCAAGAGCTAATAGCGCTAGGGGCAGCTAATATAGGTGGGGCCTTCTTGCAGTCTTATCCTGTGACGGGTGGCTTTTCTCGTACCGCCATCAATGACCAGTCAGGTGCCAAAACGGGCTTAGCCTCAATCTTTAGCGCCTCCCTTATCGTACTGACTTTACTCTTCCTAACTCCACTTTTCTATTACCTGCCAAAGGCAATTCTAGCATCCGTCATCATGGTAGCCGTTTTTGGCTTGATAGATGTGAAAGAAGCGAAACATCTTTGGAAAGCTGACCGCAGTGATTTTTGGATGTTAATCGTCACTTTCTTAGCTACTTTGGGGTTAGGTATTGAACAGGGAATCGGAATTGGAGTGGTTCTTTCATTGGGTTTCATCATCTTCCGTACCAGTCGACCACACATAGCAGAGCTGGGCCAAGTCCCAGGTACAAGCTTTTATCGTAATGTAGAGCGATTTGATGCTGTGTTACGCCGAGATGACTTGCTGATCATTCGATTGGATGCCCAACTGTATTTTGCGAATATCGACTTCTTTAAGGATAGAGTGCATGAACTCATGCAAGCAAGGCCATACAAGTCATTACGTACCATCATCCTAAATGCGGAGAGTATTAACGCCATCGATAGCACGGCCATGCATGCTTTGAGCGACCTCATAGAAGACTGGCGAAAGGAGGGGCTAACGGTGCTGATTACGGGTGTAAAGGGGCCCGTGAGGGATTCCCTGGTTAAAGGACACTTGATCGAAACGATCGGAAAGGAGAACTTCTATATGAGTGTTCAAGAAGCGGTGGATGGACATCTTCAAGATCAGAAGCACACCAAAGAACCAAGTGCTCATCAGTTGTTCGTGTTACAGACCAATGTAGAAGCTTAGTCGGTCGATCTGCCTCCAGCCTGCCCAGTCTTAACGCTATCTTCGAATGGATAAACTATGTCAATAGTTGCTTGACCAGGTTTTTCCGAATTCAACAGCAAAAAAAGTGCTCTAAATATTGAAATATGAACATTTGTTCATATATTCATGTGTAATTGAAAATCATAGACTTTACGAATCACATTAACTCATAAGATATGGAAACGCATACTAATGGGACCTCAACCGTATGGCCTGAAACGGAAGCTGGGAAACGTGTGAAAGCCAGGCTAGCAGAGGATCGAACCCTAGAAGCATTTGATCGTCTGCTGCAGCGGATCGACACCTTAGAGACAGCGGTAACTAACTTAACGCTTCTCATGCAGCAGGGACCAGGTTTGATGGCTATGGCTGGCGATATGGTGGATGAGGCTTATCGTGAGGCAGATGCGCAAGGCGTACGCCTAGATGAACGCTTTGGCGTAGCGTTGCAGTTAGCCGAGAAAGTGACCCAACCTCAAGTAGCCGAAAAATTAGATGCTTTACTCAAGGTTGGAGATCAATTGCCAGGTATGATAGCCATGACGGTCGATATGATGGATGAAGGGATGCGGAAAGCCATTGCCAACGGGTTTGATCCACAAACCCTTGCTGATACGGCTAGTGCAGCTAATTCCGCCCTGACCAAAGCTAAAGCGGAAGCCCCAGCTAAAGTGGGCGGAGTTTTTGGCCTGCTCAGGTCACTTAAGGACCCCGATCGACAAAAGGGCTTAGGCTTTCTCATGAATTTCTTGAAGCACTTTGGAAGAAATATCTAAACAGAGAGATGCATTGGAAGCTACTAAGTATGTAAGGGTATGAATACGGGGAAGGCTTCCGAAAAATCCTAAAATACAAGATTATGGCTCACCATCAAGTATTAGTCATAGGCGGCGGTAGCGCAGGCCTAACGGTAGCAGCGATGCTACGCAACAAACCCAATCCTCCGGCTGTCACCCTTGTGGATCCTAGCGAAAAGCATTACTATCAGCCCATCTGGACATTAGTGGGAGCAGGAGTTTTCCCTAAAGAAGTATCGGAGCGACAAGAACAGGACTATATCCCTCCAGGAGCAGATTGGATTAAGGATAGGGTTGTGACTTTTGACCCAGATAACAATTCGGTTACGTTGTCCAGCGGTGAATCTCATACCTATGATGTGCTGGTCGTGGCGGCCGGGATTCAGATCAACTGGGATCAGATTCCAGGACTTAAGGAGAGTGTAGGGAAAGCCGGAACGGGTGTTTGTAGCAATTATTCCTACAATACGGTGGAAAGTACTTTTGAAAATATTAGAAACCTGAAGAAGGGAACGGCGATTTTTACCCACCCTTCAACCCCGATCAAGTGTGGTGGTGCGCCGATCAAAATTACTTATTTAGCTTCGGACCACTGGAGGAGAAATGGGGTGGCAGCTAATATCAAAAAGAAGTTTATCAAGGGAGGGCCGGGGATCTTTGCCGTGAAGAAGTATGCCGATTCGCTGACCAAGGTAGCTGACAGATACGGAATCGAACGGGTGTGGAAGACTGACCTAGTGGAATTGCGACCCGACAAGAAAGAGGCTGTGTTTCGCCACATGGAAACGGGAGAGGAGACGGTGGAAGCCTACGATATGATCCATGTAACCCCTCCGATGAGTGCTCCTGACTTTATAAAGAATAGTCCACTAGCAGCTGAAAGTGGTTGGGTAGAAGTCGATAAAGAAACGACACAACATGTGAAATACAGTAATGTCTTCGCGCTTGGCGATTGTAGCAATCTACCTACCTCTAAAACGGGTGCCGCGATTCGTAAGCAAGCGCCGACTACCACGGAGAATATTATGGCCTATTTGGCAGGTTCTGTTTTACCAAAGCACTACGATGGCTACACCTCTTGCCCCTTGGTTACGGGCTACGGAAGTTTGATACTAGCAGAATTTGACTATAACAAGCAACCAATGGAGAGCTTCCCTTTCAATCAGGCGGAGGAGCGCTACAGCATGTACGCCTTGAAAGCTTATGGCTTGCCTAAAATGTACTGGCATGGCATGTTAAAAGGACGAGAATTTTAAAGAACAGTTAATGATCATAGTGGAGAACATGAGTCATCCCGAATTTTGAGCGAGGAAG
>ENA-UENT01000576-UENT01000576.1-marine-metagenome-genome-assembly--contig:-NODE-576-length-20015-cov-3.520168_pt1 | contig 20015 bp, 14 predicted proteins | sample MGYA00237879_ERZ529330 | MGnify/ENA primary metagenome ERZ529330 (study PRJEB26372, sample SAMN05368345) | marine metagenome | biome: cultured habitat; feature: ocean water; material: water; isolation... | reverse complement strand
GTAGCTAGGCTATCCAGCCTGGCGGCTCGACAGGTAATCGGCTTTTGCCGCCTTGTTTGAAGAAAAAATATTGCGCCTAATTGTGCATCTTATTTATCCCTCATCCCTAAGGATATAGAAATGGAAGATATGGAGCAATTGGAACAGGATATACCCACACTTGAATCCCGTTTACCCAACATTATAGAAGAAGTCTGGCAATCCTCTAGGTCAGAACTCTTCATCCAGGCCTTGGCTACCGAGTCAAGCGAGCTCTTGGAGTTGATCGCGGCAAAGGGGGATGAGAGTTACAACTATCTCAGCGATCCTCCTTCCAAAGAGAATCGACATTTACTGCCTCATTACATTACCAATTATGCCTGGTCAGCGCTTGCCAAATCCTATATGATCTTCTGGCGGGATACGCTTTTCGAGTTCAAGAAGGGATACATCTTGGTCAGCAATGGTGAATTTGAGGAAGAAAGCTTGCAGGAACTACATGCCAATGCTAAACGAACAGCCCAGCAGGCTACGGAAGACCTATTAGCCTATGTCGAGCAAGAAACGGCAAGAATAAAGAAAGGGAAAGGGACTATGGAAAAGCAAATTGCTACCTGGTCCTTACAGCATAATCCCTGGCCTACCTACAAAGCTCAACTAGAAGAAATCCCTAAACAGTGTCTAGAGTTGTTTCATCAGTTTGAAGCTTTGAATCAAAGCTCCACTCAGTTCAGGGAAGTGAAGCGACTTATCGAAGATACACTCCTAGGCTGCCAACAAGGCTTGGATGAGGCTCGCCAATTGGCCGAGAGTAATATCCTTTTCATTGAAGAAAATCTAGATCAAAATTTAAGACGGGTTGCCCCTCACCTCAAAGAGCAGGAGGAGGTCATTGAGCCACAAAACTACGCTGGTGATTTTGGCATTGAGCTGGATGAGAAGCTTGGGACCTTGGAGGAAAAGATGATGGTTCCCTTCCAACCGATTGGCGGTATTCTACAATACAAGGAAATCAATTTTCAGCGAGCTACTCGGGCCTGGCTGGAATCAGAAATCCTACCATTGTTGTATGAAGTTTGGGAACTGAGCGCCAACATCAAGAACAACCTCAAGATGTCTTTTGTCAACATTAGGAATCGTGTCCTGCTGTTGGCCAACGAGCAAGGTGAGGTCCCTCAAAGAGCCTCCGAGAACGAAGGTATTACGGTACCTTTGGAGAGCTTTCTTCAGGAAACTAGTGGCTGGCAGTCCGATCTGCAACAACTGGAAAACTTAATCCGCGAACGCCTGGAACAAGATTTCAAGCTAACCGCCATTTACAATCAAAAACAGGGTTTTCTTCCAATACCCTTACAATCCACACTTAAACAATTCAGACTCAATCGGAATGAAGCTTGGCAGCGGGTTAGCCATTGGGTAGAGCAAAAGCTTAGCGTCATCCAACGCTTCAAGACAGCAATTGAACAGGAGGAATCCTTGAGTACCTCCGAAAAGATTGTCCGGCTTATTGAAAGTCGCCAGGGAGATGATGCCAATCAGCAGTACAATAGTATTTTCCTAACAAAGGGCTACATCGGAGAATCCTTTTGGGTGGGTCGGGAGCAGGAGTTGCAGCATATGGAAAAGCTGATCACTCAATGGAAGGCGGGCTTCAGAGGTTCCGTTTTATTGAGCGGCCGTCGGTTTTCCGGAAAATCGCTATTTGGCGAGTTAATCGCCAATCGCTATTTCTCCCAGAATACGATTCGCTTAGCTCCAAATTCGGTCATTCATGTGAATGGCCGCCGATTTGCCACCTCCTTTGACCTAGGTGAGGCGCTGGATTTCATTCAAAAATATACCCTCAATACTCCGATGCTCGTATGGATCGATGATCTGGAAGTATGGGGGGACGCCAATTTTTGGCTCAACCAAAACTTGAGGAAACTCTATCAACATATTGACAGCTACTCCCGACGACTCTTCTTCCTAGTAGCTACTAGTCAATGGAAAAAAGCCCAACTGGATTTGGTGCATGATGTGAGCCGGGTATTTCAAGCAAATATTCAGTTGGATCGCATGAGTCTGGATGAGATTCGGGAGGCCATACTGATCCGGCACGGAGCCACGCATAAGATCTTAGTGCAAGAGGATGGCGAAGAGGTCAATGCTCCGCAGTTCAAGAAAATGGTAAACCGAACCATCAAGTTGGCTAGAAATAATGTAGGGGAAGCCTTGAATCTGTGGGCCCTATCTACTCAAAAAGTCGATGATGATCGCGTTATCCGGTCGGCCATTAGCAATTATATTCTGCCTGACTTCATTACGCCAGAGAATGCCTTACTATTGCGAACCCTGACCATTGAAAAGCGCATGAATGAGTACCGCTTGCGCAAGCAGTTTGGTCCGGCATTTAAGGATAAATACAGTGGTATATTGCAAAGACTGATCAGTGTAGGCCTGCTGATTCGGCACGTCGATGGCTGGTTAGAGATTAATGATTTGGTGGCCAATGATATTGGCACTTTATTGGAACAGAAAAAATACCTCCTAGGGTAAGTCAACATAAATATGGATCCATCTATACTTAATCAATTTAGTTGGACAGGCTTTCTGACCTTGAGTATTGCCCTCCTAGGGCTTTACTTTATTTTACAGGCAGCTTATCGACTATCCCAGCGGACCAGCATTCTAGGCCGTTGGCAGACCCGTGTGATCGATCGAATCCGCCAAACTTTGCTGATTTATGAGCCCATTGCTCTTTTTCTGCTGGTTGGCGCTTTTATTCTCATCAATCCGATCTTACATGGTATTCTAGTGGCCTTCTTACTACTTACTGGTTTTTCACATCTCAGAAATTACATCAGTGGCCGCATTATCCTTTTCGAAACGCCGAATTTACGTGGAAAACGTATGCGTACCGGAGGTGTTGAAGGAATTGTGGCACAAGCAGGTCGATTAGGGCTGCAAGTAGAAACGAGCGAAGGTTTACATAGTCTATACTATTCCCAAGTCCAGGCGAATGGCTATACTTTGCTGGCAGGAGAAGAGATTGGCGGTGTTTTTCAACTCTACATCGAAAGTAAAGGTGAGGTAAAGGCGGTGAAGAATCCAGTTCACCTACTCGATCAATTGGCTACTGCTCCCTACGTGGACTGGAACCATAAGCCAGAATTACTGCATACTTACACTGATCAAGAGGGTGTACAGGTTCGCATTTGGGTGCAAGAGGAAAGTCACTTGTACGATCTTTTGTCTTTGATCCAGGAGTGGGGTTACCAACCCAGTCTAACCAGCAAATAGATAGATTAGGTGTACATTGAAAACGAGTTATAAAACTATCTGAACAATTCATTTTATATGGAAATCATTACTTCCTATAATTTAATCATAGAAGCTTCGGTCATCATCATCCTCTCCTTTTTCTTCGGAGAGGTAGCACGAAAGACCAATATCCCATCGGTATTAATGCTGATTGTTTTGGGTATTATCCTAAAATTTGCCTTGGATGCCGTTGGTGGCGGGAGCATCAATTTTTTCCCGATACTGGAAGTATTGGGGATCGTAGGTTTGATTATGATTGTGCTAGAAGCAGCCCTCGAATTAGAGCTTAAACCTGAGAAGTATCTTCCAATTGCCAAGGCGCTGGGAATAGCCCTCATTGGGCTTCTCGCCTCCACTTGGGTAGCTGCCCTCATCCTTCATGAGTTTATAGAAGGTATGAGTATGAAAGCTGCCTGGTTGTATGCCACCCCTTTATCCATACTCTCGAGTGCTATTATCATCCCCAGTGTAACGGGCTTGAATGATAATAAAAGGGAATTCCACATCTACGAAAGTACTTTCTCTGACATCCTGGGCATCATGGTTTTCTACTTCCTTACGGGGCAATTGGAAGCTGCCGAGCACTCTTCAGGCTTGCTTGGGTTTGGGGGGAATATTCTCTTGACCATTGTGATCTCGTTGGTAGCGAGTTATTTGATCGTTGTAATCTTTCAAAACATCAAGAGCCATACAAAGCTATTTCTATTAATTGCCGTTCTACTGCTGCTTTACGCCGTAGGTAAGAAAATGCACCTTTCCTCACTAATTATCATCCTCATCTTTGGCTTATTGATCGCCAATATGAAACTCTTCTTCCGTGGGCCATTAAGTCGATGGCTCAACTTCAAAGAAGCACAGCACATCTACGACGGTTTGCATATCATTACGATGGAGACGGCCTTTGTGGTCCGGACTTTTTTCTTTGTGATCTTTGGGTTGACCATATCTTTAGCCTCATTGGCCAGCGTAACCGTGGCTATCGTTAGTCTTTTGATCATTCTATCCATTTATGTTATCCGGTTTATCATTCTGCGACTATTCATCGGGAAGGATATATTACCGCAGGTATTTGTGGCTCCCCGTGGATTGATTACCATCCTATTGTTCTATAACATTCCGAAAGAAGCTGAAGTAGCCGGATTCGATGCGGGCATACTCTTGTTCATCATTATTGCCACCAGTATCATCATGACTATAGCTATGGTCTATGACAAACGGCGCAGCAGCGAAGCGATCCGAAAAGCGCAAGCCGACCCAGTGGGTACGGAGCGTTGGAAGGCTCCGAGCATTTCTGAGATAGGAAAAACTTCTGAGCAATAATTCACGGAGGGTTCTTGCGGAAGATTCCTTACTTTTACGGAATCGAAAAGAATCTTCTATGAACAGAATTATCGGACTTTTAATCCTAGGCTTAGGCTTAAGCCTTTCGAATTGCGGCAATAACGCTCAGCTGGTACAGGGTTCTATTGAACAAACTTCCTGGCAATTGGTAAAGATGCCAACTAAAATGCCCAAAGAAACTGTCTTTAAGATAGCCTTCGAGGCAGGTACATTGGTGGGAAAAGGCCCTTGTAATCGCTATCACGCCACCTATTATGCTAGCGAAGGAACTTTCAATATTTCCGGAGGAATCGGACGTACCCAAGAAGAGTGTCCAGCCAGCGGTCCATTAGAAAAGGACTTCTACAATTACCTACACAGTACGACTACTTTTGGCTATAAAGGAGAGCAATTGGTGATGCGGTCCGACCTTGGGGATCTGGTATTTGAGTCCATTCCATTTACCACGAATCTAGATTAGCCCCACCAAAACCCTAGCCATGATCAAACCAAATTTCAAAGAAATACCACTGCAAACGCGGCTGGCTGATTCCGGCGAAAACGGCGAGAATTGGGAAACGCCGGAGCAAATTCCAATCAAAGCCCGCTTTGATGCCCAGGACATTGAGGAAGCCGAACATTTGCACTTTGTATCCGGTATCCCACCCTATCTGAGAGGCCCCTACAGCTCCATGTATACCGTGCGTCCTTGGACGATCCGCCAGTATGCTGGCTTTTCGACTGCCGAAGAAAGCAATGCCTTTTACCGTAGGAATTTGGCTCAGGGACAAAAGGGACTTTCCGTGGCCTTCGATTTGGCCACGCACCGTGGCTACGACTCTGATCATGAACGAGTAAAAGGGGATGTAGGTAAAGCAGGGGTAGCGATCGATACCGTCGAAGACATGAAGACGCTATTCGATGGCATTCCCCTAGATCGGATGTCCGTCTCGATGACCATGAATGGAGCCGTAATTCCGGTCATGGCCTTCTTCATTGTGGCAGCAGAGGAGCAAGGTGTTGAAAAAGTTAAACTTAGCGGTACCATTCAGAATGACATTCTTAAGGAATTCATGGTCCGCAATACCTATATCTATCCGCCGGCACCATCCATGCGGATTATTGCTGATATTTTTGCCTACACGGCTCAGCATATGCCCAAGTTCAACTCCATCAGCATTAGTGGCTATCACATGCACGAAGCTGGGGCCACCGCTGACCTCGAATTGGCTTATACCCTAGCTGATGGGCTAGAATACATTCGCACCGGACTAAATGCCGGACTAAAGATCGATGATTTCGCGCCTCGCCTTTCCTTTTTCTGGGGCATAGGCATGAATCACTTTATGGAAATCGCTAAAATGCGAGCCGGAAGATTGCTATGGGCGAAAATCGTCAAACAATTCGACCCGCAAAACCCAAAATCGATGGCCCTGCGGACCCACTGCCAAACCTCTGGCTGGAGTTTAACCGAACAGGATCCATTCAATAATGTCGCTCGTACTTGCATAGAAGCCTTGGCAGCCACTATGGGCGGCACTCAATCTCTCCACACCAATTCTTTGGATGAAGCGATTGCCTTACCTACAGACTTCTCTGCAAAAATTGCTAGAGATACGCAGATCTTCCTGCAAGAAGAAACGGGCATCACTAAGGCGGTTGATCCGTGGGCAGGGTCGTATTATGTGGAATACCTTACACAGCAGTTAGCAGAAAGAGCTTGGGCGCTTATTCAGGAGGTAGAAGAATTGGGCGGAATGACTCGTGCGATTGAAGAAGGCCTACCGAAGATGCGTATTGAAGAGGCTGCTGCACGAAAACAAGCTCGTATTGACAGCGGAAAAGATCAAATCATCGGTGTGAATATCTTCCCACCGGCGGATTCCGCTCCCATCGATATTCTCGAGGTAGATAATACTGCTGTCCGAGAGGCACAAGTCCAAAGCATTCAGGAAATCAAAGCCAAGCGAGATCAGGAAAAGGTACAAGAGGCGCTGGCAAAACTAGCAGATATTGCCAGTACGGGATCAGGCAATCTATTGGAAGCTGCTGTGGAAGCCGCTCGACACCGAGCCACTCTAGGAGAGATTTCCATGGCTATGGAAAAGGCCTTTGGCAGATACGTGGCCACTACTCGATCCATTTCCGGAGTATATGCAAGCGAGATAAGTATGGATGAAGACTTCAAGCAGACGCAGCAGATGGCCGACCAGTTTGCGGAACAAGCAGGGCGTCGTCCGCGCATCATGATTGCGAAATTAGGTCAGGATGGGCACGACCGGGGCGCCAAGATCATCGCCACCAGCTTTGCCGACCTAGGCTTCGACGTAGACATCGGCCCGCTATTCCAGACTCCCGAAGAAGCCGCCAGACAGGCTGCAGAAAATGATGTGCATATATTAGGGATTTCTTCCCTGGCAGCAGGACATAAGACCCTAGTACCTGCTACCATCGATGCCTTAGCTGCCTTGGGGCGTGAAGATATTATGGTGATCGTAGGGGGTGTCATTCCGCATCAGGATTACGAATTCTTATATGACAAAGGAGTAGCTGGAGTTTTTGGGCCCGGCACTAAAATAGCCGTGGCTGCGCAGCAAATACTTCAAGTCTTATTGGACGAGCTGAGCTAGAGCAACTACCTTTTTCCAAGATTATCAATAATAGCTTGGGTAGCTTCCTGTGTAGAAGCCTTCCCACCCAAGTCCCGAGTCAATACTTTAGCTTCGTCGGTCGTCTTTTCAATGGCATCCACGACAAGTTGTGCCGCCTCTTCCTTACCCAGGTGATCCAGCATCATGGCTCCTGTCCAAATGCAGGCGATGGGATTAGCAATGCCCTTACCTGCGATGTCCGGAGCACTGCCATGTACCGGTTCAAACATGCTTGGAAATTCCTTTTCTGGATTGATATTGGCGCCAGGTGCAATGCCCATTCCACCAACGACAGCTGGCCCTAGATCGGATAAGATATCTCCAAAGAGATTGCTAGCAACAACTACATCAAACCAGTCTGGATGCTGAACAAAGTGTGCCGTCAAGATATCGATATGGAATTGATCTCGTTCCACCGATGGGTACTCCTGGCCGATGGCGGCGAAGCGTTCATCCCAATAAGGCATGGTGTGAATAATACCGTTGGATTTGGTAGCGCTGGTCAATTTTTGTCGTCGCTTATTCGCTAATTCAAAGGCAAAACGCATTACTCGATCCACTCCTCGCTTGGTGAATACACTTTCTTGTACCACAACTTCATAGGGTGTCCCTTCGTGCAATCTTCCCCCAATGGAAGAATATTCTCCTTCATTATTTTCCCTAACAATATAGAAGTCAATTTCACCCGGTTCGGCTAGCGGTGAGCGGATGCCCTTCAATAATCGAACAGGTCGGAGATTGACGTATTGTTGAAAGCCTCTACGAATGGGGATCAACAAGCCCCAGAGAGAGACATGATCTGGCACGCCAGGATAACCGACGGCGCCTAGAAAGATACCATCAGAATCCCGCAATCGATCCAAACCATCTTCAGGCATCATGTGCTCATGCTCTTTGAAGTATTCGCAGGAATAGTCGAAGTTTTGATACGATAATTGGAAACCACATAAACTGGCTACGGCATTCAAGACTTCCACTGAGGCTGGGATGACTTCCTTGCCGATACCATCTCCTGGAACGGTTGCTATGTGATAGGTTTTCATGGATCTGATCAATTAAAAAAGTTAAGCAATTCCTCCAGCGTCTCATCCGGAGCTTCTTCTGGTAGGTAATGTCCACAGGGAAGGCCTTTCCCCTCCACCTGATCTGCCCATTTCTTCCATTCCGCAATCACATCATATTTTTGCCCTACGAAGCCTTTCTCTCCCCACAAGCATAGTAGCGGACATTGGACCTTCCTTCCTTGGTCAATATCCACTTGATCATGCTCCAGATCAATCGTGGCAGAAGCCCGATAGTCTTCACAACTGGCGTGAATGGTCTCCGGCGTAAAACAGCGATGGTATTCCGCTAGCGCCTCCGGTGTAAAGGCGGCACTATCTCTCCCCCATTGCCCAAATTTCTTATTCAGGTAAAAAGCTGGATCAGCACCAATCATTCGTTCCGGTAAATCATGTGGCTGGATTAAAAAAAACCAATGGTAATAAGCCCTGGCAAATTCCATATCGGTAGTCCTATACATAGTATAAGTAGGGGCGATATCGAGTACAGCTAACTTGTGAATGGCATCGGGGTGATCCAGGGCTATTCGATGCCCTACCCTACCGCCTCGATCATGCCCTGCCAGCAGAAACTCCTCAAAACCCAATTGGCGCATCAGTTCTACTTGATCATTTCCCATAGCTCTTTTGGAATACGGGCTATGATGGGCATCAGTTGGGGGTTTAGAGCTATCGCCATAGGCTCTCATGTCGCTAGCCACTACGGTGAATCGCTCTGCCAGTGTTGGAGCAATCTTATGCCACATCACGTGGGTTTGTGGATAGCCATGTAGCAATAATAGCGGTGGACCTGAACCTGCCATGGCATAGCGAATGGAGATATCGCCCAGTTGAGCCGTGGCTTTGTGAAACTGATCTAACATGAGGAGTACCGTTTGGTCTCCGGCAAGTTAACAAGAAGAAAATGGAAAAGGAAGTGAGATTGGGTGGGAGCTGGGTCAATCTACAAGCTTGAGGGTGTAAAAGGTAAAAGGAGGCAGATTGACCCAGTTTATTACTCGTTAAAAAATTGGTTTCCGTAAGACGACGACAATAATTTATTGGGGAGGGACTGCAGCATTACCAGTCAAATCGGCTAAGAGGGCAAGTCCCACATCCTATATTTTCAAGTAGTAAAGAGCCTATCTAAATCCGCTCTTTCTCTTCAACTACACTACCTCCAGATAGCTTTCGGTATTTAGCGTACGAATATTATTAATGACTTCTGGTTTGATATGTGGGGTAAAAAGTGATGCGGATTTTCGATCATCATGAATCTCCATCTGCATCTCTTTGGCCAAGGCTTTTGCTAGATCGCCAATTCGTCTAGCGTACGCCTCAGACTTTCCTTTGGCAATGAAGTGATCCACCACTCCAGTACGGATCGTTTCATACTTATCAACCAGCAATAGCATTTGCTTCTGCGTCTTACCACTTACACTTTTCCCCATCATCTTCATCCTTTCTCGCAGCTTGCTTGCTGAGTATCCCAATATTTCTGAGCGATGTTTCCACCAATTGGCAGCATTCCCGCCATTGCGCTTTTCGTATAGTTTAAGGTGTTCCTTTTCAGAAGCCTCTTGGCAGGACATTAGACTCATGGCTTTTGCCAATTCTAAGGCGGTAAGAATTTGATCCTGATTCATCAATACTGAAGTCTCCTCTTCATCTTCCAAAGAGAATAGCCACTTGGCATACTTTCTTTTCACCTTACTCTTGGAGTTAAGGGTAATCAGTTTTGCCAATTCGATCGATATATAGAAATCAGATAAAATCGGATTGTCCTTGATCTTTCTTGGCGCGAAATCCGTCATTCGGACTGGCTTACGAATTCCATCTCTGAATTCGTAAATCTCGTTAAGCCAGCGTCTGACATTCGTGGAATAGTGATGATCTTGTAGTTGCAAGGCCTTATGTAAGTTAGTTGCTGTAACTACTTTTGTTCCTTTTTTGCTAACTAAGATTTGTAGTTCCATCTTTCTGATTATATGATTACACTACAAAAATACATTTTTTGTTTTAAAAAACAAATTATTAAAACAAAAAGTAATAAATAATCAACAAACAAAAACAAACCTACAAACCATTATATAACTGCACTTTACACAACCAAGAGAACTATCATACTCTATTAACAGCAGTAAAACCAGGGCGTTACATAGCTGCTTTTGCCATCAAAACAGTAATAATTTAGTGTTTATTGTTTGAAAAATCAACAAAAAACACAATTTTGTTTTATTCAAAAAAGGTAAACTATTTAACTTTTTTAGTTATACAATATAATTAATGGCAAAAAAGTGAGCATGGAACATAAGGGTGATCCATAGCAATAGCCTCAACACAGATGGGAAACTAGTTATACTCTTCTCCTTCACAAGTGTGTGCCTATTAGTAAGATGTGTACATGCATAAGGACAAACGGACGATCAATTGGATTGCAAACGACTCGCTTCCTGCAGTATTTGGTTTAAGCTGGAATTTCCAGCTTCCAATTGTAAACCTCTTTGGCTGATCTGAACCGCATTACCATATTGGCCGGTTGCCAGATAGACAGAGGCTATGTCTTGCAAGAGTTGCACATTATTCGGCGCAACCTGAATTCCATAGTTTAGGTATTGCAGGGCCAAAGGATAGTTTCGTTGTTCTTCCGCCAGCAGTTGAAATCCCGCTCGGTGGTAAAATTGCGCTAGCTTATTCCGATCTGCTTGTCCATTGAGATAAACCATGTATTGGTCCAGGAAGCTAACATGCCGGGCCCGTAGCAGGGAGTAAAATTCCTCCAGTAATTTATCCAGATTACCATCCATTTGGTAGAGTCCAGCGACCAAACCGCCTTTACAAGTGACCGCATCGCTATAGGTGGGATAGATCTCTAGTGCACGGTTGACGTAGGGCAGGGCTTCCTCGTACAACTGCTTGCGTTGCGTCTGGTCATTGGTTTGTAGGCCAGCTTGATAGAGGGAGTAGGCCATATAACTATTCGCTCGTGCACTATTGGTCGAAACCTTAATTGCTGCTCTATTCAAACTCATCTCGTCTTTCCAAGCCGGAATTCGAGCCCAGGATTTAAAAGTGAACCCAATGGCAAAAAGCCCCAACAAGGCCCAACCAAGTTGTTTTGTCCAATTGAATGTCGCCAGTACCTTCGGTAGCAGATCCCAAACCAAATATGCCAAAAGGACAGTAGCGCCCACGGAGGGCATGTAAAGAAAGCGCTCGTTCATCGGTGCTCCTACCGGAAAAACTATATTGGAAACAATGGATAGGGTGAGGATGTAATAGGCAATTGACCAAGATATGATCGGTCGCTGCTTCCATTGCCTGATCATGATCCAAAGCAATCCTAGATAAAGCGCCAGAGAAACCAGCGCTCTGGCATCCAACCAATTGATAATCGGAACTTGATAAGGGTAATAATCATGTGTCAATGGGTGCGGAAAAAACAACAGTTTTATATACTGCCCCAAAGTATACATGATCGTAGCATACTTTTCACCGAAGGTAGCCCCATAAAAAGGATTATTCATAATGCCCGTAACCTCCTGTCCACTACCTAATAGATAGCCAATCACCCCAACCCGAATTCCTAAGTATATTAGAAAAGTGAGTATCAAAGGACCAGTGGCCCATCCCAATTGCTTGAGCGAAGCCCCTCTAAACAGAAATAAGGTCAATGGAATGACGGCGATAAAGGTCAAGGCATTCTCCTTGGCCATCAGGGCCACGAAAAAGCTGACAGCAGCCATCACTAATGAAAAAACCTTCTTATGATCAATATATCTGATGGAGTAATACAGGGTCGCAAGCGCGAACAGTAGCGCTAAAATCTCGTCTCGCCCCTTAATATTGGCTACTACCTCTGTATGTACGGGGTGCAGCACAAATAGGAGACTAGCCCAAAACGGAATATTTTGCCACCACTTCTTTCCCTTTATGGAAAGAAATTGAGACAGTACACGAAAAAGCAATACCCCACTTAAAGCATAGAAAAGCATATTGAAAAAATGGCTCCACCTCGGAGAAGGGCCCCAGATTCCATATTCTATCGCAAAGGTCGCCAAAGAAAGCGGTCGATACCTTGCTCCTACAATCAAATCTTGCTGCTCCCCGAGAAATCCCACCATACTTTCTTTACCAAAAATATCCCCCAAGCCTTGCATTCCCTGCTGTACAAATTTGTTCTCAGACAGCACAATCTTATCGTCTAGCACATAACCAAAAGAAAGCGTAGCCGCATACAAAATCATGGGAATCACAAAGAGGACCACGGCAGGCTGCCAGTGTGTAAGCCAGAAGGCTTTCACCGGCTTCTTTGTGGCCTTAAGAGTCTTAGTGGTCTTCGGTGTTACTGACTTTTTACCAGCCGATCGTTTAGCTTTACCTTTATTCGGCTTCTTTTTCATGCTTATTCGTATTTGATGGAAATTTACTACTTTCTTTCCGCCTCTCTTAGTAACTTCATTACATTCCTTTCTTCTATTCCTCTCCTGTATATCATGCTTTTTATCAATCCGCTAAAGCCAAGTCTATGAAGTACAAATCCTTCCGTCTCTTTTACCTGCTCACCTTTCTCCTATTGGGCTTGATCCCGTTGCTAGCCTTATTATTCAATGATGGAAGTATGGACTTCGATGCTATTGCGGACAAGGCCTCAAAGGCTACTGGTTTGGACTGGACATCTAATCTACTAGTGATAATTCGGTTGATCGCCCAAGAGCCCTTATTACTTTTGCTCCTCTTCGGATCATTGGTTCCAGCTATCGCAGCTATCTTGACGCTTGCCTTTTCGAAAAGGGAAAGAAAGTGGCGGGATTTCTTTGGCCGTTTGCATCCAGCGAGAGATAGAAAGTGGCTTCCAACACTAGGCCTTTATGGGGAGATTTTTATTCTCATGATCCTGGGACTTCTGGTCACATTTGGGCTGAGAAATTTGACTGGAGGGAATTATGCATGGAGTGAAAACCTATTGGGATGGCAGCTGATCCCCTCGATCCTTGTCATTGCCTTTCTCGACCAAGGAGCCATACTAGAAGAATTAGGATGGCGGGGCTTTGCTACACCTGAATTGCAGGAGAAAGGCATGAACCCGCTTCGAGTTGCTATACTAATTGGTATTTGTTGGGGCCTATGGCATGTACCAAGAGATGTTACTACGGGAGTAATCGAAAGGCTAGGTTGGGCTTCTTACATATTCATGTATCTGCCCTCCTTTCTCTTAGGTACTATTACAGTTTCTGTCATTGCTAGTTATTACATGAATAAGTTGGGCGGCTCGGTGATACCAGCCATCGTAGTACATGGCATTACCAATGATGCGATTGGTTTGTCCGGGGCTGCTTCTATTGTGGAGGCGCTCACGCCTTATCATCAATTTACACGTGCGATTCCGTTTGCTATTATTGCTATCATCTTCTGGAAAAGATCAGGCTCGAACTTGAATTGGGAGAACAGTTACCGAGTATAGTTTTACAACACTACCCCATCCCCCATCTCAATAATCCGATCTGTCCTTTTAGCGAAATCGACGTCGTGTGTCACGACCAGCAGGGACATGTCCTGCTCATGACTCAGACGCCTGAGTATATTAAATACATTGTCTGAATTCTTACTGTCTAAATTACCGGTAGGCTCATCTCCCATGATAATCTTTGGATCATTGATCAAGGCCCGTGCAATGGAAACTCGCTGCTTTTGCCCACCGGATATCTGAGAAGCTTTTTTGTGTGCTTGTTCCACAACACCCAACATATCCAGTTTTTCTAGGGCCTTTGCCTTGATCGTACTTTCGCTCGCCTTTCCGAGTTTTAGCGCAGGAAGCATGACGTTTTTTAAGACGGTAAATTCGGGCAATAGATAGTGGAACTGGAATACAAAGCCAATCTTCTCATTCCGAATGCGAGCCAAATCCATTCTACTTAAATTGGACATTTTTTCCCCATCAATATAGAGTTCTCCATCATAGTCCGTATCCATGGTAGATAATATGTATAGCAGGGTTGATTTGCCGCATCCAGATTTCCCCATGATCGATACAAATTCTCCATTCCGAAGTTGAATGGAAATATTCTTCAGTACATGAAATTTTACTGGATCTAAGAAATACTTATTGATGTGTTTGGTCTCTAAAATAGAATGCATACGCCTTACTATTGTCCTCTAATGATCTCCACTGGATCTATTCGCTGTGCTTTTCGAGCTGGCAGATAACCCGCTAAAAAGGTAGCCACTAAGGCAAATAGAATCCCCGTGATATAATACAATGGATCGTAGTTGATGGGATAGGTTTTAACGGTGGGTAGAGCTTCCGTGACGAAGGGAATATTATCAATTAGCACCGCTCCCCCATAGCCAATAGCTAAGCCCAATGCTCCTCCTACCAAGCCGATGATCAAGGCCTGTATAATGAATATATACATTACATCTCTTCCCGTAAAGCCCGTAGCTTTCAGAATGGCAATGTCATTCATCTTCTCATAAATGAACATATTCAAGATATTGTAAATCCCAAATCCGGCCACAATTAGAAGCGTGATCGATACCGCATAAGAAATCAGGGTTCTAATATCTGAGCCGGTATCGAATTGAGCATTAGCAGTTTTGATATCTAGTGCTCTAATCGGATAGACTTTTTCAATCATTTGGGACATAGGAGTAGCCTTATCCATGTTGTGAAGCTTGACATGGATTCGGGTAATATAATTACTCCCCACGCCTAGTATCTGCTGTGCCATTTTCAGGCTAACATAACTCTGTACATCATCTACTTCGGCTAGGCCACTTTGAAAGATCCCTCCGATCAACAAGGAGTACGTAGCCCCATTGGTACTCATGACCTGCAGCCGATCTCCTACCGCTAAGCTCAATCTTTTGGCTACCCCAGCTCCCAACAAAACCGTATTCTTATTTCGGTACAGGCTATTTACATCTCCCTCCACGATATAGTCTGTGAAGTTGAAAAGTTGGACTTCTCCGCCCACCTCAATGCCATTTAACACACCATTTAGATTGTTAGAACCTGCTCGATAAAACACCTTACAGGTGGTTTGCGGGGTAGCTCCTTCCACCTGCTTATTGTTTCGCAACTCCGTAAGGATAGGGAGGGCATTGTGGATGCGCTCCAACTGTGCTTTCGGTTTGACGGAATGGATAAATTGCTGGATCCGTGGATTCGATTGATATCTGGTTAGCGGCTGCAATGCAGTCGGTTCAGATTTGTTGAACAACTGGATATGAGGAGTTCTATTCAAAACCAAACCATCTAGCAACTGATTGAGACCAGTCATAAACCCCATCATAATGATAAAGGTCCCGATCCCAAAGGTAACGCCAAGCGCAGCTACCATGGTCTGCTTAAATTTAGAAAGCAGATGGGTCCTAGCTATGTCAAGCACGAGGCGAAAACCATTCATTGTGGATCTGGTTTTAGGATTACAATAGTCGAATCAATACCCGAAAGGATTTCAACAAATTCCATATTCTTCACTCCCACTTTTACCCCTTTTTCTCCGTCGATGGTCAACACCCGATTGCCCCTCAGTAGATAATCCGTAGGAATGAGCAAAGCTCTCTTTCTTTGATCAGCGATAATGCTGGCTTCCCCGGAAAGTCCATTGTATAGCTTTTCAGGGTTGTGGATAAACTGACTTTCTACTCGAAAGGTTTGTGTTAGTTCATCCTTCATGGGTGAGATGGTGTTGATCTGGGCAGTAAATACCTCATTCGGATAGGCTTCCAAAGCTACCACCACCGTATCTCCGAGAGATATTCTGGTAATATCTACCTCATCTATATCCATTTCGATCAAGAAATCATCAGCGCTACCGATCTCTGCAAATTGTTCCTGAGGACTAATAAGTTCTCCAATTTCTTTATGGATTCGGTATACGCGTCCATCCATTTTGGCAGCGACCGTAAAGTCAGCAAAGTGCTCTCGTTCAGTTGCCACAAGGCTTGCTGCCTTTCGGTAATTATTCTCCAAACTCATTAGTGACTGAGAATGATTGTATTCTAGTACCCTAAGTTGACTAAGGGTAGTTTGGTAGGTCCGGCTTGCCCGATCTAGATCAATCTTTTTCCCGATGTTTTGATTCCACAGTCGTTGTTGTCGGGCTAGATTAGTGGAGTCCAGCGCCAACTGCTGTCGGACAGACTCGATTTCTGTCTCTATATTCCTAAGCAAGTTGTTTTTTCCTAAAAAATTGGCCTTGGCCTCTCCTAGATTCAGTTGAGCATTCGTTAATCGATTTCCTACATCTGGAGAAATGGACAATTGAAAAAGTATATCTCCTTTTGCAACCAAATCCCCTTCCCTAACGAAGATCTCTTCTATGATGCCAGAGCGAGAGGTTTGTGGGTGGTAAGTAGTTTCAGGTCGGATTGTCACGGAAGCATAGACTGCTTCTGTAAGGTCACGGACTTGCCCCCTTGTACTTTCCTGATCAGCTCGATAAGCGCAGCTGGCAAGGTTCAAGGTGAAAAGTAAAAACACAATTCTCATCTACGTTGATTTTGGCAGAAAATAAAGACATAAAGCCTTCCTCCTAGTTAAAAGGATTCGTTGAGGAACAGGGTGATTTTTGTCACTGTACTGCCTCGCAAATGCATAAATCAGACTGATTTTTAAAAGTCAATGTTCCGAGGAGAAAAAAAGGAGACCGTTATCTACCTTCCCGTCCATTTCAACCTAAACAAAAAAGTGCGCCCATTTTCATGGACGCACCCTATCAAGTCAAAATTTCTCGTAAAATCTAAGCTGGCACTGAGGAAATCTAAGATTAAATATTCCTACCCAATGACGAATCAACAAATTCCCAGTATCCTCAGGCACAGCATCTACTATGCAAAAGGGCTAGGGAATACCCAACCATTTCACGTTCAGTATTTTGCTATGGATTGGCCTTTACAAATCGGCCAATAAAAGTTCTTTTCCCATTGTGCGTTGTGTATAGCAGATAAATGCCTGGCGCTAACTCCGAGACATCTACTTGTACGCGTTCTGGTGATTGCTCGACTTGCTGTTGGATAATAGATCGACTATTCGAACTCATTACATCCAATTGGATCGATTTACCCCAGAAGCGCTCCGCTAGGTTCACCTCGATAGCTGCCGAACTTGGGTTAGGGAAAATGGTAGAAACCCTAGGACTATGACAAGCTTCAATATGGAACTGAGCTCCCGCAACATCCAAAGCTGCACAGATAGCTCCACCTCCTTGTTCTAGTAGTCCATTCACATCAAAACCCGTAGTCTGTCCAGGTACTACAATGCCAAGATCTAGAGTGGCAGGATCATATACCAGTGTGTGAATCGTGAATCTTCCAGTATGATCTACTGTAAATTCTGGTTCATTGCTTACCGCTTCGATAACCAAACCTTCACCAGAGGTCAACACATAGAGTACCTCAAATCCAGCCGGTACATGAGGCGCTTCATTTTCACTTGCTTTCAATACAGCATTTCCACTGAGTAGGCAAGGATCATTGCTTGGGTGTAAAGTACCCGCTGAAGCCTCACAAGCACAGCTTTCAATATCAAAGGGCGCGCCGGCTACATCCAAAGCACCACAGATATCGCCGCCACCTTGCTCTAGCAAGCCATTCACGTCAAAACCAGTTGTTACCCCTGGTACGACAATGCTAAGGTCCAAGGTAGATGGATCATATACTAGCGTATGGATGGTAAAACGTCCTTCGGCGTCTACTGTAAATTCAGGATCTGCATTCACTGCCTCTATCACCAGGCCTTCACCAGAAGTCAAGACATAAAGAATCTCGGAACCGATCGGCACAGTCGGATGATGATCAAACTTAGCTTCCAAAATAGCGCTCCCCCCATCTAAACATGGATCACCAATAACTTCTAGGGTGCCCGCACTTGCCTGGCAGCCACAGTCTTCGATATCAAATGCTGCTCCTGCTACATCCAAGGAAGCACAGATAGCTCCCCCACCCTGCTCCAATAGACCGTTGACATCAAAGCCAGTTGTTACGCCAGGTACTACGATACCTAAGTCCAGCGTATTGGGGTTGTATACCAGACTATGTATCGTGTAACGACCTGCTGCTTCTACTTTGAATTCCGGTGTTGCAGCAACACCTTGGATCACTAATCCTCCGCCAGAGGTCAATACGTACAATTGGGCATAACCTGCTGGGATGCTAGGTGCATCATCAATATCCGCTTTGAGAGTCACTCCTAGCGTCTGAATGCAAGAGGCTGATCTTGGTGTCAATGTCCCTGCATCTGCTTCACAAACACAAGCACGAATGTCGAAAGCCGCACCCGCTACATCTAAAGCTCCACAAATGTCACCACCACCTTGCTGTAGCAATCCATTCACATCAAAGCCAGTTGTCACACCGGGTACAACAATTCCAAGATCCAAGGTAGCTGGATCGTATACCAGAGTATGGATGGTAAATCTTCCTTCGGTAGTCACATTAAACTCAGGATGTGCATTTACGGCTTCAATGACCAAGCCATCACCCGAAGTCAGTACATATAGTAAAGAAAATCCGTCGGGTACTACTGGATGATCGCCGGCAGCAGCCTGCAAAGTCGCATGTCCATTATCTAAACATGGATCACCAATAGCGTGTAAGGTTCCAGCTTCTGCATCACATACACATTCACTGATGTGGAAAGGCGCACCGGCTACATCTAGGGCTGCACAAATGTCGCCCCCTCCTTGCTCAAGTAGACCATTTACATCAAAACCAGTCGTCACGCCAGGTACTACGATACCTAAATCCAAAGTGGATGGATCATATACCAACGTATGAATCGTAAAGCGTCCTTCCGCGTCTACAGTAAACTCAGGCTCAGCACTTACCCCTTCGATCACTAAACCTTCCCCAGATGTTAGTACGTAGATGACTTCATAGCCACTTGGCACATTTGGATGGCTATCTAATTGAGCTTTCAAGGTTGCACTGCCTTCATTGAGACAAGGATCGTTGATAGCTTCTAGTGACCCTGCTTTCGCCTGACAGCCGCAATCATCCACCATAAATACCGCACCGGCTACGTCAAGCGAAGCACAAATATCGCCGCCGCCCTGTTCTAAAAGACCATTCACATCAAAGCCAGTGGTTACACCAGGTACAACGATGCCTAGGTCCAAAGTAGCAGGATTATATACCAAAGAATGGATGGTGTAGCGTCCTTCCGCATCAACTACAAATTCAGGTTCTGCGGATACCCCTTGAATAACTAAGCCTTCTCCGGAGGTCAACACATACAACTGCGAAAATCCAGCAGGAATAGTAGGCTGCTCGTCAGTAGCCGCCTTAATTCTCACACCTAAGTTCTGAATGCAAGGATCATTTATTGGCTGGAGGGTACCGGCATCAGCTTCGCAGACACAATCACTCACATGGAATGGGGCTCCGGCTACATCCAAAGCAGCACAGATCGTACCACCACCTTGGGTCAATAGTCCGTTCACATCAAAACCTGTCGTTACCCCTGGCACCACGATACCGAGATCTAGGGTATTCGGATCGTATACTAGGGTATGAATTGTGTAAGGACCTTCCTCTGCAACGGTGAATTCAGGCGCAGCATTTACTCCTTGAATCACTAGGCCTTCTCCTGATGTCAATACATATAGTACCTCAAAGCCTGCCGGCACGTGAGGGTGACTCACTGGGGTAGCCACTAGCTTAGCCTCTCCCATATCAAGACAAGCTCCTTCCACAGCCTCTAAACGACCAGCGTCAG
>ENA-UENT01000574-UENT01000574.1-marine-metagenome-genome-assembly--contig:-NODE-574-length-20045-cov-5.100490_pt1 | contig 20045 bp, 11 predicted proteins | sample MGYA00237879_ERZ529330 | MGnify/ENA primary metagenome ERZ529330 (study PRJEB26372, sample SAMN05368345) | marine metagenome | biome: cultured habitat; feature: ocean water; material: water; isolation... | reverse complement strand
GTGATCGCACCTTCCGGAATCATATCGGCTACACCGTCACCGACAGTGAATTCGAATGGTCCACCAGTTAGCTCGCCACCATCTGCTTGGCAGCCTGGTTCTTCACGTATAACAGTAATGAAGCTATCAGAAATATCTTCACAGAAATCATCATTCAGCGTAGAGATATTATCACCTACTATTGGGTTCGGTAATCCTCGGTAGCTCCAACCCCAAACGCGGCAAGTGCCGGCCGGCGCACCACTCAAATCGAGGGTGTTTCCGTTTGCGGAGTTTTGGAAAGCCAGGATATTATCTTGATCATCGGTAATGATGTACCAGTAGCTGAGTGTGCCACCAGTAGTAGTGTGTACCACATCGAAAACGATGTTTCCAGCGGTTCCGGTGTAGGTCGTACTACCGTCGGTTAGCGTTACTGTACCGCCGTCTGGTACTTCACGGTATACCGTGATGAAGTCATCAGAGATATCTTCGCAGAAATCGTCGTTAAGTGTTGAAATGTTGTCCCCAACAATTGGGTCAGGTAGTCCTCGATAGTTCCAACCCCAAACGCGGCAAGTGCCAGCAGGAGCACCACTCAGATCGAGGGTGTTTCCATTAGCGGAGTTTTGGAAGGCCAGGATGTTATCTTGATCATCGGTAATGATGTACCAGTAGCTGAGTGCGCCACCGGTAGTAGTGTGGGTTACATCAAAAACGATATCACCAGCACAACCGATGAACTCTGTGCCACCGTTTGCTAGTGTTACGGTACCACCATCTGGTACCTCGCGGTAAACTGTGATGAAGTTAGAAGAGATCTCTTCACAGGCATCATCATTAAGGGTAGAGATGTTATCGCCTAAAACTGGGTTCGGCAACCCACGGTAGCTCCATCCCCAAACACGGCAAGTACCTGCTGGGGCGCCGCTCAAATCGAGATTGCCACCGTTAGCAGAACTTTGGAAGTCAAGAATATTATCTTGATCGTCAGTAATGATATACCAGTAGCTCAAGTTAGCGGCAGATGTGCTATGACTTACTTCGAAAGTAATGTCACCAGCACAGCCAATAAACTCTGTACCTCCATTAATAAGGCTAACAGTTCCACCATCAGGCTCTTCACGGATGACATCAACACCATTAGATAGGTCAAAACAACCATCTAAATCTCCAATGTTTCCATTTTGTGCCAGGCCAGTAAGGCCATCTTGATAGCTGATGTGCCATACTCGGCAAAGGCCAGCGCCAGCGCCATCAAAGTCGACAACGGTTGGGCTTGGTGGTAGGCCCAAGATGTTTCCTTGGTCATCGGTAACAATCCAGGCAGTCAAGTCTCCTGATTCACCACTTAAGGTAATGTCGCCATCAGCAAGCATATCTGCTTGTCCGTCGATACAAAAGACAAATGGGCCACCTGAAAGGGTGCCACCTTCCACGTCGCAAGGAACAGCAAGATTGTCAATACATAAATTCGGCGTGCCAGCTGACCATGCACTAGGCGCATCGCTGGTGCCATCATAGAGTATTGATTGCCCATTAGAAAAGGCAGGTACAAAATCCCCTTGGTTCCAGATGCCAGCAGCATCAGCTACACTAGACCGTGTATGATTGGGAGAACCCCATTCTACATAGTCCAGGATCGCATTTGGGTTTCCAAAGGCAGTAGATGTGTAGAGTCCCAGCTCACCATCGGCAGGGTCTACGGTCCAGTCGGTTACTACGAGTACTTCACCAGGGCCAAGGTTTGTGTCTCCACAATCAAGGCTCAATGTTGAACTGGCAACAGTTTGGTAGGCTGGGAAATCGCAAAGCCAGAGGCTTCCGATATCGACAGTTTGAGTTCCCGTGTTAATGAGCTCTACTTGATTGTCGCTGTTGATCTCACTGATCACAATAGCTTCAAACTGTGCCCAGCTCAGGACGGGTAAGAATAGCATGAAAAAGAGGAGTCCCCCCAGGAAGAGGGCCCTTCGAACGAGTTCGGTCTTCATTTTTGGTAATTTGGTTTAGTCGATATTAAGACTGTTGAGTGTGAAAAAATTGATGACTCAAAAATCACAATCACATATCACCGACTACTCACGAGAATATCACAAAAGTCTAACGACCGGCAAGTTGACGGACAGTTTGTTCTGAATAGTGAGGCTAAACCTTAAATGAAGTTGGGGCTGATCGCACTTGGTTGTACCTACCAGATAAAGAAAAAGGCCTTGTCGAAAATACTTCGACAAGGCCTTTTTAAGGAGACACTCAACGGCGTCACATATCCAATATCTTTATTTCGACTCGCTGGTTTCGTCTTCGTCCAGCCGCAGTCTCATTGGTATCTATTTGTTTTTCCTTTCCGTAACCCTTGTATCGCACTTGGTTACGACTTATTCCTTTTCGCACGAGATAATCAGCAACAGATTTCGCACGAGCAGTGGAAAGGGTAACGGCGTAGTTCTTGTCTGCCCATCCATTGGTATGGCCGCCAATTTCTACCGTAACATCACGATTGCTTGCTAGGAACTCCCGTAGTTCTTCCAAGGCAGGTAAGGACTGAGGGATAATTCTAGAGCTATCCGCTTCGAATTGAATATTCTCCAAAGTGATCGTCGCACCTGCGGTCATTTCCGAGCGCTTGACACCGGCAATTGTTTGCTCTTCAGGCGGCGTTTGCGGACGCGGTGGCGTTGGGGTTGGACGATCTGGTTGAGCCGGCGTATTTGGTGAACGCGGTACCACGTTAGCTAATGGCTCAGAAACAGGCTCAGGATCTTGTGGACCATCTGGTACTGGCTCATCACAAGGAATCATCTTGATTGTCGATGCATCATCTAGCAGCAAGTTTCCATTGGTCGGAAACAATGAAGGTGTCTTGTAAAATGCCTCCAAGATGAAGTGCGTATAGCCACCACTAGGCTCGAACTTAAACTTAAATTCTTGCCAATCTGTGTTGCTCACTAAAGGCGACTCATCCAGCATTTCGCGTTTATCACACATGCCAAATCCGGCCCAAATCCGGAGCTTGATCGGCTCCACATAGTTAGCCGGAACGTTCTTCTCTCGACTTACGCTGTAATACGATAGAGATCGAGCCAGCTTCATGCTAAACTCATAGCATTTCCCTTCCTCAAGCGGTTGGTTTAGTAATTGTCCTACCGACTCCCAGGTGTCGTTGTCTCGAGTAACCATACCTAGGTAGGTGTTACCAGAGAATGCCTGTTTGGTTACTTGGAAAGTAAAATCAGGTTGTACATCTGGTGGCGACTCACTAGGCCATCCGCAGTCGGTCCAGTAGCGTGGTTCGCGACTATGGCGGGGAATATCTTCAAAGGAAGGATTATCAAGAACGATTTCCACCTCTTGTGCCGTAGTCTGTTCTGGGCTGATGCCAAACAGGATGACAAGGCTGAAAGCGGCGATGTGCCAAAAAAATCTCATTAGCGCTGTCCTTTTATTTACAATCAAGGGAATTAAGTACACTGTGTACTAAGCTTTTTAACATTTTGAAGGGTTCTTTCTCCCTCACTCTTCGTTGCGTACTCGCCTTCGTAGCTTTGGCTACGAGACTCCGTAGCGCCTCAATTGAGGGAAAAATCTCCTCGTTCAAAATATCAACTAACTTAATACACAGTGTACTAAGAGCTGTCCTTCTCCCTCAACATACCAGATCTTTATACCAGTGCTTCTGGTTGGTTGAGGTAACAAAAGTAGGGTATAATCAGACTATTAACGTTTTCTACCTGCGGATTTGTTATAGATAGGTGGAGAAAATGCAGGCAACAACGGGGGAGATGCAACGAAACCGGGCTTTGGTGGGCTGGAAAAAGCTCGGAATAGCTGAGAAGTGTTGTCGGATAACCTAGTGGTTACCCGACAACTATTATTCTAACTGTTTACTTGAACGCGTTAAGACCAGTAACAGCCATACCTGTAATCAACAGGTGGATGTCGTGCGTACCTTCGTAGGTTAGCACCGTCTCAAGGTTCATCATGTGGCGCATTACTGGGTATTCGTTGGTAATACCCATGCCACCATGAATCTGGCGAGCTTCACGAGCGATATCAAGGGCCATAGCCACATTGTTACGCTTAGCCATACTAATCTGTGCAGGTGTAGCTTGGCCTTTGTTTGCCAAGGTGCCCAAGCGCCAAGACAGCAATTGTGCTTTTGTGATCTCCGTTAGCATTTCTGCCAATTTCTTTTGCGTCAGCTGGAAACCGGCAATAGGCTTGCCAAACTGCTCGCGCTCCATGCTGTAACGTAGCGCAGAGTCGTAGCAATCAAGCGCTGCTCCTACTGCACCCCAGGCGATACCGTAGCGTGCTTTACTCAAGCAAGACAATGGTCCCTTCAGTCCCTGCACGTTTGGTAGTACATTTGCTTTAGGTACGCGTACGTCTTCGAATACTAGCTCGCCTGTGATGCTGGCACGCAAAGACCATTTGCCGTGAATCTCAGGAGCACTGAAGCCAGGCATGTCTTTTTCCACGATCAAACCGCGGATGATACCTTCTTCATCCTTAGCCCATACCACTGCGATATCTGCTAACGGAGAGTTGGTGATCCACATCTTCGAACCGTTCAGGATGTAAGCATCGCCATCATCCTTGATGTTGGTTACCATTCCACTTGGGTTAGAGCCGTGGTCAGGTTCCGTCAAGCCGAAACAGCCGATGAACTCACCGCTACCCAACTTAGGTAGATATTTGCGCTTCTGCTCTTCAGAACCGAAACGATAGATCGGGTACATTACTAAAGAGCCTTGTACAGATGCCATCGAACGAATACCAGAATCGCCTCGTTCCAATTCCTGCATGATCACACCATAGGCGATCTCATCCATTCCGCCACCGCCGTACTCTACTGGTAGGCTCGGGCCAAAGGCACCGATTTCTGCCAAACCTTTGAACAGGTGTGTTGGGCATTTTGCCTGCTCGGCATATTCTTCAATGATCGGAGACACCTCCTGCTTCACCCAGTCGCGCACCGCCGAGCGAGCCATGCGGTGATCATCATCCAGCAAATCCTCTACCAGGTAGTGGTCATGAAACTGAAAGCGATCTTCGCGGGCTTTTTTCTCTATTCTTGGTGTCGTCGTACCGTTGCTATTTGCTGCCATAGCACTTACACTTTTAATTGGTTAGGGAGCCTCCAAATTGGTGGTTTTAAGCTCCAACTTTTTGAATTGGGGCAAAGGTACGTTTTTCGGCCTTTATTACCGCTCGCCGTTCAAAAGAGTGACGCTGATTTTACCTATTGGGAAAGGATTAGCTACATTAGTCCCGCACTAATAATTCCTACTATGGCAGTCATTGGTCTTGAAGGTATGCGTTTCCATGGCCCGCATGGATTTTACCCAGAAGAAGAGGTCTTGGGCAACGAGTTTGTCATCGATATTTATATCTCCGCTAACACCCGTGGTGCAGCCATGATGGATGACCTTGGTCAGACGGTGAATTACGAGACCGTTTATCTGATGGTTCAGTCCGAAATGAAAAAGTCGGCGCAACTGATCGAGACACTTGCGGATCGAATTATCGGGCGTATTTCTGATTATTACGATAATATAAGTGGTATCCGTCTGGTCATTCGTAAGATGGCTCCACCATTGGGCGGTGATGTGAAGGCAGCCTACATTGAGGTCAAGACAGGTAGTTTTGGCGGCGGCGGTGGCGGCGGCGGAATGGGCGGCGGTTTTGGCGGTGGTGGCCTATTCGGAGGCTTACGCTAGAAAAACTTCTAAAATTAACTTTTCGCTAACGGGGCAAACCGAGCCTTGTGCGTTCTTTTTGCGTCTCATACAAAAAAGCAAATCTTATGTTCAAGCATTTCACGCTTATACTTGCCCTTAGTTCAATAACATTTACGAGCTGTGATTCCACTACCGATCTTTCACAAGTACTGGGAGCAGTGCTCGGTGAAACTGCCCTGACCAACGGCGAAATCGTAGGTGGTTTGAAACAAGCCTTAGAGTTAGGAATCGGTAAAGGATCTGACTTACTGTCTCGTGAAGACGGTTATTACAAGAGTGCCTATAAGATCTTGCTCCCGGAAGAGGCAAGGAAGGTTACCGATCGTCTACAAAATATCCCTGGGTTTTCGGCAGTCGAAGAAACCATTCTAGAGAAAATCAATCGAGGTGCGGAGGATGCCGCCACAAAGGCTAAACCCATTTTCGTAGATGCCATTAAAGCAATGACTATCAGCGATGCACTGGGGATTCTGAAAGGAGAGAAAGACGCCGCTACTCGCTATCTGGAAAGCTCAACCTACCAGCGGCTTTACGACGAGTTTAACCCGGTAATCGTAGCGTCCTTGGATAAGTTTAATGCCCGTCAGTACTGGTCAGATGCCGTGAATACCTACAACCGTATTCCCTTGATCGGAGAGCAGGTAGATCCAGACTTAGATGATTATGTGACGCGCCAAGCTTTGGATGGCCTATTTTCGATGGTAGCCAAAGAGGAGTTGAATATCCGCAATAATATCAGTGCGCGTACAACTGATCTGCTTCGTAAGGTTTTTGCGGCGCAGGATAACTAGAGCAATTAGATTAGTTGTATTAGTGAATTTAGTTGAGTTAGTTAGATATATGCATCTTGTCAACACATCTAACTAACTCAACTAATTCAACTAAAATATTACTTCACCACCTTACGCACAGCCTGTGCGTCAGCGGTGGTAATTTCTAGCCAGTACGTACCAGCTGGTAGGCGTTCCATATCCACTTGTGTTTGTTGCTGGAATACGCCGTTCAATAAGTTTCTACCAGTACCATCTCTTAGTACGAATGTAGCTTCACCTTGATCTGCCAATTGGATGGTCAATAGATCACTAACTGGGTTAGGGTAGATGCTAGCTTCAAGCGTGTTCAACTCTTGAGTGTTTGTGATTGGGCTGTTGTCAGCTGGATCACTCGCAGCAGATTGGATGACCGCTCTAGAGTCGGCATCTTGTAGGATCGCTACGGTGAATAGCTCGTCCACTACCCAATCTTCCTCTGGCATAATGGTTGCATCGATGATGACAGACTCACCAGCAGTAGCAGGAACAGCAATATCTGCACCAGTAGGCTCACCATTGAAGGTGCGGCGGAACACATCATAGTGCTCGTCTTCGCCATTAGGAGCATTGTACATAACCACAGCTTCAGCAGCGCCCAGGAATAGCTTGGCCATGCCGATTTCGTTATCAGTTTCAGCAGTGATGGTGGCTCTGATAGTCATTTCGCCAGCAGGCTTGTGCTGCTCAATCGTAATGCTGATTGGGGTAGTTTGATTCTGGTAGGGCTCAAAAATGCTAGCGTTACCATAGTTGGTACTAGCAGAAATAGCTTCACCCTGGATCACTAGACGTGGGGTGCCTCCAAATACGCCATTGTAGGTAGTACGGTCATTGTTTTCACCTGGGTTTACCTGGTGCAAAACGCAGTTTGGATATGGAGAGCTTGGGTGAAAGGAAATATGAAGGATTCCTTCTTGGCTGTTCAGGTTGTTATAGAAGCCAGGGTTTCTGCTGGAACAAATTCCACAACGTGAATTGGTAAAGTGCTCAACGACAATGGTACGTGCCACTTCTTGAGCTACCAATTGTACACTAGCAATAGTGAGTAACAGGAGTAAAAACTTCTTCATAATGGTCTTTTGAATGATGAATTATTTTGGCACGAAAATAACTATCAATGGGCACACAGGTGCATAAACTCTAACGAACTGTCTTCATTCTTACGGCAGGAGAATAGTCAGGCTGGAAGTTAGAAAGGGTAAAGGCATGATTAGCTTCGCTTTTTGAACCACCTAAGACACCAAAGGGCACCTAAGTTTTTTGAACCATATAAGGCATGTAAGGCCATTTAAGAGCACTAACCCAACTAATGCAACTAACCAACTAACCAACTAACCAACTAACATATTACCTTTGCAGCCTGACCAAAGAAACCAATTAAATGAAGATAGGAGTAGTAGGCAGTGGAGCTATGGGAAGTGGTATCGCACAAGTAGCTTCGACGGCCGGCCATGAGGTACTCATCTACGATAATAACCCAGATGCATTGGAGCGCTCGCGCGCGCAATTGGCTAAAATTATGGCTCGCCTGGTAGAAAAAGGACGCCTCACCGCAGAGGTCGCTCAAGCTATTCAGGGCCGAATTACCTATATCGATTCTATCTTTCAATTTCGTGATGCCGGTTTGGTCATTGAGGCTATTGTGGAACGACTGGATATCAAGAAAGCCGTTTTCGAACAATTAGAGGATTGTCTTGCCGATAATGCAATCCTAGCTACCAATACCTCTTCTTTGGCGGTGTCAGCGATCGCTTCTGCTTGTCAGCATCCAGAGCGAGTAGTGGGCTTGCACTTCTTTAACCCTGCACCATTGATGGCTCTGGTTGAAGTTGTTCCAGCGGTTCAGACAGACCCTGCTATTGCACAAAAGTGTTTTGAGTTGATGAAAGCTTGGAACAAAGTGCCTGTCATGGCTAAGGATACTCCGGGCTTCATCGTTAATCGGGTAGCGCGCCCATTTTACGGTGAAGCACTTCGCATTTTGGAAGAAGGCCTGGCGGATGCTGCTACGATCGATTGGATCATGAAAGAATTAGGGGGATTCCGGATGGGGCCATTTACTCTCATGGATTACATCGGCCATGATGTCAATTACAAGGTGACAGAGACAGTGTTTGCGGCCTTCTACTATGATCCCCGTTATAAGCCTAGTTTTACACAACAACGATTGGTTGATGCTGGGTATCTGGGCCGAAAATCTGGTCGTGGCTTCTATCAATATGGAGAGGGAAGCACAACTCCTGAAGCTAATCAAGATCATCCTCAAGCGCAACAATTGTTACACCGCATTGTGGTCATGCTTATCAACGAAGCTGCGGATGCCTTGTACCTCAATGTCGCCACTAGAGATGATATTGATTTGGCGATGACTAAGGGCGTAAACTATCCCAAAGGACTCTTGGTTTGGGCCGATGAGTTAGGTATCCCGTACGTGGTGGAACAGTTAGATGCACTTCACAGAGAATACCTAGAGGATCGTTATCGTTGCAGCCCACTCTTACGAAAGATGATGCGCGACGGCAAGACCTTTTATTAGTGTCCTATAGCATACTTTTGAGATGATGAGTTACTTAACGCTGTTCTGTTCATTAGAAACAAAATTTTTCTAATACGTATAAGTATGTACGAATACCTCATTCTGCTATTAGAAAGGTATTGAAAGGGAATAATTTAAATGTCCTATATTGGGCTTACGGCAATTACCGTACTGATCATAAGCATAGATTGAAGCGTGTAAACACGGATATTTTATTTGAAATGTGTTTTGTTGTAATCCTAATTGCAGCAGCTTCAAAGTGAATTTTAACATCCTTGAGATCAATTGAGAACCGAGTGCTACTTAGCACCTAGTTTAGGTACATTTTTGTAACCTGTGCTTAGTAATTGTTACTAAGCGTCCTGATGGATGTTGACTCTAAGTTGCCATTCTAGCTGTAAAATCAATTACATAGGCCCTAATGCCAGACCAAAGACTTATTGCAGGAAAGCAAAATGAATTGAAGTGATTAGTTTGTGGAGTATGCCAAGCTGTCTGTCTTTTAAGGAGCATATAGTTGCACTATTGCAGGTTCTCTGCTGTAGCTGCCTCCTGGCTTTGTGCACGACACTACAAGGCCAGCAGTATAATATTGAAGTCACTACTTATACCTGGGAGGATGGGCTGCCCCATCGTCAAATCAATGCTACCGCTAAAGATGATGATGGTTTTCTCTGGATTGCATCCCGTGCGGGGGTAAGTCGTTTTGATGGCTATGAGTTTAAAAGTTGGAATAAACTCAGTAATGGTCTAGTTAGTAATGAAATTGGAAGGGTGGCGGTGGATAGCCGAGGCTACGTTTGGGCGATCGCTATGCCTTCTTACCAGTTTCATCTCATTGGTCTTAATCTCATTGATCGGATTAGTGGAGAAGTCTTGAATTTTGAGGATGTCTATGATTACGAGTGGCCATTTCCGATTGATCAACTATCCGGCTTCCATTACGATCCTGCTACGGAGACGTTCTATTTCGGAGTGAAGGAAACATGTGGTATCCTATCTTTTCATCCTGATCGTGGATTCCGGTTTAGAAAATTACCGGTTCAAGTTGATATTCAATCGCTGCTAGGTTTAGCAGGAGATGGGACCTGGTGGATAAGTACCAGGGGGGCAGGTTGTATGGGGATAACAGTCGAGGACGAGTTTCAGCAGATACCACACGAGCTAAATAGTGCTATCGCGCTCACCAATAGCTACTTGCCAGGAGATGTAGGTTGGATTGGTCGAGACCAACAAGGTGAGACTTTTTTCAATTGGGTTGGTGAAGGTCTTGACTTACATCAGTTGCCTACGCCGGAGGACGAACATCGAAAGGCGGCATTTCTGATAGGTCTAGCTGATGAACAATCAGGTGTAGCCCCCGAAAATAAAGTTTCACACTTTGAGGAACATACGGAGCCGCTCTTGAGTCGACTTTTTGAAGAGGAAGAGATAGTTGGCTCTTATTACATTAAGCATGTTCTGGTTGAGAAGGAAGCTAGCGTTTGGCTGTCAACGGATAATGGGTTGCTATTGGTAGAGTGGAACCGTCCTGTATTTCGACGATGGCCAACTGGGTTTACCTCCTTTACTTCTTCGGTCCGGGATATCATGGTTTATCAGGACAGCCAACTTTTGGTGAGTCTGGAGGAGACTGGGATTTATTTGCTCAACCCATATACGCTCGAGAATGAGTTGATCTATTCACAGAGAGGACAAGACTTATTTGTGGCCCTAGCACCTCTCGAAGATGGTTTTCTATTTAGTGAAGGGTCTACACTTAATGAAGGAAAATTAGACGGGCCAAAGCACCAAGTTGGAGATGTGCGTTCAAAAATATGGGACATTTTCCCGGGCTTTGGTACTCATCATCTCATTGCAACAGAAAGTGGCCTTTCTCTCTATGATCCGGTAGGAAGACACACATCTGAGTTCACCCAATACAATGGGTTTGATGAATTGAAGCGGGTACAGTCCAATTTTGTGACGCGCTCCCGTAATGGACACATTTGGATTTGCGCCACTACTGGACTTTACCGAATTGATCCACAGCAAGGAGTAATGGAACGATATTGGGCAGGAGGCGAAGGCCGCTATTATCTGCCGGATGATAATATCTACCACCTGTTTGAAGATGAGACTGGCCTTTTTTGGATAGCTACTGGAGGTGGAGGCCTCATCTGTTGGCATCCTGAGCAAGGTTTTCAGCGGCAGTTTACGAGAGCAGATGGTTTAGGGGCCAATTTTGTGTATGCAACCTATCTCGATAAGCAAAACAAGTTGTGGTTACCAACCGATTTTGGACTCAGCCTGATGAATCGAGAGAACCTTGAAGTACTACGAACTTTCCTGCCTAAGGACGGCTTGAGTTACCATGAGTTTAATCGTTGTTCCTATCTGCAGCTTCCGGACGGTACTTTATGCTTTGGCACATTGGCCGGTCTAAATATCTTTCATCCGGATGATGTCTATGGTCTATCTGCTTCTTCTCCTCCCCAAATGAAGTTGACGGGATACACTCAGTTTGATGCGGAAGAGGGAGCACTGGTTAATCGATTGCCACAGTATGTCCAAGAGGGGAGAATAACACTCCAGCCCAACGATCGTTTTGCTCGTTTGGAATTTGCTTTGTTGACTTTCGAAAAGCAAGTTCGAGTACGTTATGCCTATCGCTTGGAGCCCAGTGAACAGGATTGGACGTATCAGGAAGAACGAGCCTTGAGACTTGGTCAACTCCCTTACGGAGATCACACGTTATTCATAAAGGGGCAGGCACCGGATGGAGAATGGTCACCACATCAATTGGAAATACCAATCCGAGTATTACGGCCATTCTACTGGCAATGGTGGTTTATGCTTGGGGCCGTCTTGTTTATAACTGCTGGAATCATTTTGTTTTTCCGTTACCGCACCTGGCGCTATCGGCTTGCCGCAGAGGAACTACGAGTTGCTGTTGCGGATCAGACTCGTAAGATCAGGATACAAACAGAAGAACTGAAGGAGCTTGATAGCTTGAAGTCCAGACTTTTTGCTAATGTGAGCCATGAACTGCGGACACCGCTTACGATGATATTGGGCCCAATATCATCGCTGCTGAAGAAAGATAAAGTACCTGCGGATCAGCGCCAGTTGCTACAACATGCTCAGCAAAACGGGAAAGATCTTTTGCGCCTAATCAATAATATTTTGGACTTGGCAAAGATGGATGCAGCTAAGCTGGAGGTGAAAGAGGAGGCAATCGATTTTCAGCCCTTCACGAGAACCCTAGTGGCCAACTTTGAATCTTATGCTAACCGACTGAAGGTCTTGTTGGTGTTTGACTATCGCCTACCAGAAGATTTGGTGCTCTTCCTGGACGCAGAAAAAGTAGCAACCATCCTACGAAACTATCTGTCTAATGCCCTTAAGTATACTGCCGCTGGAGGGCAGGTAATTGTGTCCTTCACCGAGGCGAATGGCCGTATCTCCGTTGCTGTCCAGGATAATGGTGCTGGCATAGATGAAGATGACCTACCTCTAATATTTGATCGTTTTTTTCAGTCGAAGAATGCGGAGAAGGCAACGAGCGGTGGTACAGGAATTGGATTAGCTCTTTGCCGGGAGTTAGCAAAGGCAATGGACGGAGAAGTTTGGGCAGAAAGTAAAGTAGGGGAGGGGAGTAACTTCTATTTGAGTTTCCCTCGCAAGGATGTCCTTGGCGTAGTCGCAGAAAGAAAGGCCACCGCAGAAACAACAATAGAGCCTCTGATCACAGAATCCTTAGCTATTACCACCGATGGGAATGGCGCTACTCGACAAAGAATCTTGCTGGTGGAGGATAGCCTGAGCATTCAGCAATATTTACAAATGCTGCTTGCCCCATCATACGATTTAGCGTTGGCCTGTAATGGTGAAGAGGCGCTGCAAGTTCTAGGGCGCTTACCAAGTGGTCTGGTTGATCCAGCATCAGAAGAGGCCTTCGAGCCAGACCTCATTCTATCTGATGTTATGATGCCTCGTATGAGTGGTTTGGAGATGGCACGCATTATTAAGGAGCAACCAGAGTTGGCTCCTGTTCCTTTGATCTTACTCACTGCTTTGGCTGATCAGGAGGAAAAGGTTAATAGCTTACGAATAGGAGTAGACGACTACCTGCTCAAACCCTTTGATGAGGATGAACTCCAAGTGCGGATAGCTAATGCCCTGAAGAATCAGGCACAACGCCGAGCTGCTATATTGGAGCTTGAGGAAGAGAACGGTGCTGAACAAAAACCTGAGATCACCTCACCAAGGATGAATGAAGCGGATCAAGAGTTCCTTCAGCAGCTTGAACTACATTCTCAAGAACTGATCAATTCTCCGCATTTGACCCTGGACTATTTGGGGGAGAAGCTCTTCCTTAGTCGCCGACAGTTACAGCGCCGCATTCGTGCTTTGACGGGCTTATCGCCAAATGCTTATCTGAAAGAAACCCGTCTGGTCAAAGCTCGCTCTTTATTGGAGAATGGTACGACCAAGTCAGTTAAGGCTACGGCTTTGGCGGTCGGTATTAAGGATGTCAACTATTTCTCAAAACAATTCCGCGAGCGCTTTGGGAAATTGCCCTCTTCTTACCTTCAGTAAACCACATGTGAAAAACAATGGTAGGTCTTGTAAAGGCACAGGTTAACTGTTTCTACATGGACGGTCTAAGTCCGTATTTTTTCCAAAAATGACCGTATTTACCCGTAAATGGCCGATTTCTCCCCCTATAATGTCCGTTTTCTCATGGAGCTTACACCTTATGTTTGTAACAGATCGAAAGTGATCTGCCGGTCATTACAAACATTGACAACACATTTAACTGAGTTTTATATCACATGGAAAATGACCAATTTGAAAAAAATGAAACCTGCTTGCAAGGATGAATTTTCTACGTTAATGGTCATAAGCAAAAGAGCTGCAACACCTAAACTCCCACAAGTCCTCAGTTATTGAAAAAATGATTGGCGGCTAGCCTGAAGTACATTGTATTAAGCTAGACCAAGAAAAACATCACTCGAAAAGCGGTCCAATATTCCAGGGGGGGATGGGCCGCTTTCTCTTTTAATTAAGGTGAGCGTCGAGAGGGGCTCCATCTAATCTAATTGTTTTCCGGATTGTACTCGCAAGGAAGTCCGCCTAGTAATTCCACAGGATGCTTTTTAGCAAGCAATGAATATTCAACTGTGGTTCATGGCCAGACCAATAGTTTGGCGAATTCAGATCATAAATGGATAGCACTTTAGTTTTTTGCAATTACAGGCGGAGCGGCCAGCGGATGAATTAGTTGCTCAATTTGGAGGTCTGTATGAGAACCAACAGGCTAGTACTGTAAGACAGTTTGATTTAGACTTTATCAGACCTATCAGCAGTTTTCTGTTGATAGGTCACCCAAACAAATGCACACAGAACGTATTAAGATGTAATCGTCGGGACTTTACAAATGCTTATGATTTGTAAAGGTTCCGGCGGTTTTTGTTTTACCCCTTTCCCCATTGCTTACTGTGCTGTAGACGTTCGAAATGCAATAAGTTTTCTGTCCTGTTACGACAAAGGGATTTGGAGGGTCTCCCGTATATTGAAACGGCGTTACCAACCTTACTTAATTATGCTCTCTAAGATCATTGAGTTCTTTTTCGGTAAACCGGAAATTATCCAAGACCCCTTTTTCGGACAAATGGTCGAGGCTGGTGATTACTATGAATGTAAACGTCATTTTAAGCCGACCAATCAAGAGGTGGAATTAGGTGTCACGAAGCGCTCTGATGGTGATACTGCTCCACAAAAGGCGTTCTTTCATTGGTTGGAAGATAATTATGACATCATCCTTGATGCCATTAAGCCTCCACTCTTAAAGCAAATTAATGGCTGGTTGCCAGATTATCAGTACCAAGATTTTAAGGAAGAATTTGTGCTTGAGTATTTCTTCATTCCTGATGACGAACAGCTGGAAGGGAGGTGGGAAGTCACCTTCTTTGCCAAGAATGAGTTGCAACATTGGTGCAACATCGAAATGAAAGGCCTAGAGGTCCAGCAAATCCTTATTGATGGTTAAGACAAAAACGGGTGGCAATGTGAAGTTTGAATTTTCGTTTTCTAAAGGGGAGAAAGCCCAATGAAACGGAACCAATAATAAATGCGCTTACTGAGATGGCGACTCCGGTGGGAATACGCTAAAGACTTCCTCTTTTATTCAATGCTGATTACGCTGCTATCGTATTTCATCTATTCTATGACCGGAATAGGTGCACTAACGGCCTTAATCTGGTTTAAGCTCATCACCAGTGCTGGTGGCATATTTATGCATCAGAACAGGAAGGCCCAGGAATTGGCATTTTACATGAACCATGGCATTGGAAAGAAGGATCTCATGGTCACCGCTGTAATAGGAGATTTGCTACTTTGGATAGTTGGTATCGTAGTTCTCGTAAAGTCGGCGATATGAGCGATAGAATCATAGTGGATAGCGTGTTTCTGCGCTTTAGATCCCATGAAGTTTTGAAGGGAGTACATCTCAATGTTCATCCGAATCAGATTACGGGCCTTATTGGTAGAAATGGCTGTAGTAAATCCAGTTTTTTAAAGGTGATTACCGGACAAATTGAGCCACAGTCTAAGCTCATTAAATACCAGGGGCGCAAAATCGATCAGCTGTATAAAGAACGAGCACTAGTCAATTATCTCCCTCAACATGTGTTTCATCCGAAATCTCTACGCAATAGCAGGCTGCTTTCGCTATACGGTATAACAGCGGAATCCTTCTTCACGACCTACCCATTCTTGCAGCAATACGAGAGAACCAAATTCGGGGAAATGTCTGGAGGGGAAAAGAGACTCTTTGAAGTACTGATGATCTTGGAATCCGCCTCCAGGTTTTCAATTTTAGATGAGCCTTTTACGCATGTAATGCCGAAGCACGTGGAGCTCATAAAAGAACGAATTACCGCACTCAAAACCAGAAAAGGAATTGTCCTGACAGATCACCAATATGATAACGTCTTGGCTGTTGCGGACAGTCTACACCTTATCTCTGATGGTACTATTCGGAAAGTTGAAGAACGGGAAGATTTGATAGCCTTTGGTTATTTGAGGTAAGTGGAGGCGAGTAACCTAATGACTCATAGGGCGACATAAGAAAAGGGCTGCCAGAACAGAAGTTCCAGCAGCCCTGTGGTTCTTAAATCGCTAGTGACTTACTACTGAATAGTCACTTTCTCAGTATAAATGCCATTTGGCGTATTCAATTGTAACACATAGAAACCAGTTGGCAAATCACTTACATTTAGTGATAGCAATTGACCTTGTAGGCCTTGCTCGCGCCAAGTGCGAACTACTGCACCAGCTGCATTGATCAACTGTACATCTACAGTGTTTGACAAATCAGTCTTGATAGCTACGTTAATAACAGTGTTAGCTGGGTTAGGGTAAACCTGCATTACCTCAGGGTCACGTACTGGATCATCGGTGTTGTTCGATAGGTCAGTGTCTACAATTACACCACCGAAAGGAACACGGCCGCAGTCCAGGTCACCTTCATTTGAGCTTACACAAGCTTCACCTTCATAAGCGAGCTTGTCCATAACCTCAAAGTCATCTACAAACCAGCCAGTACCTGCAGTATCACCATTAGTGGCAAAACGGAAACGGATCTGGATGGTTTCTCCTTGGAAGTCACTCAAGTCCACGTAAGATGCTACATAACCTTCACTATCACCCCAGAATGCACGGAAGTCAGGGTTGAATAGTGTTTGCGCTGCCAATTCACCACGATAATCACCACGAATGAAGTTATCATTCAGGTTGATCCAGCTAGCGCCACCGTTGGTAGATACCTGTACTAGACCACCGTCAGCTAGTGGCTGGGTGTCGTAGTCGTGGTAGAAGCGGATTGCTGGGCTTACACCATTTACTTCAAATGGCTCGCTTAGGATGATCGATTGGTCATTAGTCTCTGCGGTATTAGCCACAAACCAGCTGGTAGAACCGGTATTAGGATTCGCTTCACTCAAGTCCCAGATGTCAAATCCAGCACCTGCCTCTAATTCCCAGTTACCATCACCATCTTCCATGCCATCAAAGAATAGCTGGATAGAACGGTTACTAGTACTTGTGCTTGCCGTGTAAGTAATGGTCACATCATCACCAGCGCTAAGGTCACCAATGGTGAATACCAGGTTGTCGCCATTATCCACCACATCAGCACCGTTTGCTGAGCCAGGAACGTAGCTTAAGCCAGCAGGCAACGCATCTTCTACCGTTACACCAGTAGCGTCTTCGTCTTTGTCGTTACGTATCTCGAGGGTGAACTCAATATCTTCACCGGCTAGGATAAGATCACGATCAGCAGACTTGAGTACCTTCAAGGTCTTGGCACACTCTGGTGGCGTTGCAAAACCAATTACGTTGTCGTTACGATCAAAGCGGTCATTTTGGTCCGCATCAACACCCATACCACGACGGGCAAATACTTCCCAAATGAGGCATTCGTGTGCACCTTCAAAGTTTAGGAAGTCAGCAGTGAACAAAGCATCACGCGCATCCATGAAACCTGGGTTACAACGCTGTAAAGCCATTCCGTCCATTACAATCTGGATAGCCATGTTGTTACCACCGTCACCGTTGATTAAGTCTTCATTGAAACCGTAGATGTCAACCATAGCCCAGTAAAGATCCCAAATAGCAGTTGCCCAAACTTCACCTAGTGGGTGAGGAGCACCAGTATTCAAGATATCGTCCATAATGTGATCATTCACATTGAAGTCAGTAGTGTAAGGCACGCGGCGGATACCACCACCGTTTACTGGCTGACGATCAGAATAGTTACCTACACCACGTGGTGTTCCTGGTGTATCTGTTGGGCGAGCTGTTGTAATCAGAGCGAAGAAATCACTCCAACCTTCACCTTGCTGCTCATCGTTGAATAGACAGTCACTGTTTCCAGGACCACCGGTCAAACGGTTACTGATACCGTGGCCGTACTCGTGAGCAATTACGCCATTGTCCAGACTTGATCCTACACTTTCAGGACCACTGTCTTCAGGTAGTACTAGGGTAGCGATAACGGTTTCACCCATCTCCAGCACATTCTTGATTTGCTGACAGTCAGAAGCTCCCATACTTACAGATGGGATAGTAGGCTCGTCATTATCTACACCACCGGCCATACCTAGAGCGTCTTCTAGGTAGTTACAGATGATTACCGCAACAGCACCGGCTGCCTGAGCATTAAGTGTTTTCTCCTCGAAGAAGCAATCACCACGGTCAATCATAGCAATCTTTCCTGCAATGTCATCTGGGTTAGCAACCTCCTGACATACGAGGTTAGGAGCACCGGAAGCATCAAAGGCGCGCGCCACTTCTGCTGTTATTGGCTCATCTGATACACCAGGACCATAGCTCGCAGTACCGGAGGTATAAGACCCGGCAATAGAAGCAGGTTCCGAGAAGCTCAGAACACTACCTTCTACACCAAACCATTGGAACATCTGCATACGACCGTTAGCCCCATCGGCAGGAGTTGCAAAGTTGGCGTTGTTGGTACCGCTACCGTCTTGTGCTTCGGCTAGTACGTGGTCGTTGTTACCATCAATGCTGCCGTCATAGTTACGACGCTGGAAGTTACCAGCTGCCTCGGTGAATCCATAAGCGTAGGTGATGTCGTGCATCATGTTGTTCATGTAGAACAACTGCGTGATGGAGCTTTCGCGCATGTTTTCCGGCTCATCGTTGGCGTCAAAATAGAAGTCAAAAAGAAGATCTGCACCACCATCTGGCTCCATGCCATTTGGTGAGTTGATAGCTGCGGTATCTAAGTAAGCATGTACGTTGTTACCGCGGGTAATGGTATAGTCTGCACCTTCCATTCCGTCTACATCGTGCCATCCGAATGGAGAGGCTGTAGGATCGGAAGGATCAGTTACCAATTCGCGCTCTCCGTGAATTGGGCTTTCTACTGGCAGTGGGAATACGTTATAAGCAGCACCATCACTTAGTACTTCCAGTGGGCGGAATGTTTGCTTTGGACTTCCCAATTGGTGGGCACAGTTATCACCGTGATGCGTATGACCACTCTTTGGGCTGAAGCTACAGTATACGGTGTAGTTGTGCTGGTGAAGGATAGTACCATCTACAGCATCTACTAGAACACTCCAGTAATCAGCAGAGCGGCGAACATCAATTACAACGTGCCAAGCTAGGCGAACTTCTTGCTCCTCGCGCATAGGCATATAGCTCAGCTTAACGTCAAAGTCGCTGTTAGCCAAGTTTCCTGCTTCGAAGATGTACTGATGAGCAGTCTGTGCCTTTACAGTCAGGTTTACTGGATCATTTATTTCCAGATGATTAAGCAAAGAGAATACCGCTTGTTGCGGTGTGATCTGTGCAGAAGTGGTGTTCACGCGCTCAGCAAGCTTGCCGATGAAGTTGTTGGTAGCGTAAACCACCTCTCCGTTACGGTCGAAGTGTACACCATTAACTGCAGCATACAATGGAATGCCCGCATAGCGTTGAACGAGATAGTAGTGGTGAGAACCATTGTGCTTAGAGACGTACTCGTCAGAAACGACGATATCCATCAAGTCAGCTGTTTCCAGGTCCCACTCTTCAGCGCGCTGCTCTAAGTGGCGCAGTGCCTGATCGAGCTTCGTTTGCTGTTGGGCAAATAGTGGTGTTACGGCCAATGCAAGCAACGGCAGCAACAATAGCGTAAAGCTTTTTCTCATGGTGAAATTAGGTTGAATTTATACGTAGATTTTCATTGCATCAAGCCTGCACTAAGAAGGATCAGGCCTGTATCGATATCCACAAAATGGATTTGATTTCGAGCTTTCTCGGTAAAGCTAAAACAAATACACTGGACGGCGTTCACGCAACCTGACAAAAAAATACTAGCCGGGCGACAATTTCCGCTATTGTCTTACCTTAGTATTTTGACGGAAATAAATATGTCTTCTCTTTGAGGCCAATGATTAAGAAAGTCACTTCAAATGAATCGTT
>ENA-UENT01000573-UENT01000573.1-marine-metagenome-genome-assembly--contig:-NODE-573-length-20050-cov-8.500375_pt1 | contig 20050 bp, 15 predicted proteins | sample MGYA00237879_ERZ529330 | MGnify/ENA primary metagenome ERZ529330 (study PRJEB26372, sample SAMN05368345) | marine metagenome | biome: cultured habitat; feature: ocean water; material: water; isolation... | reverse complement strand
CTCTACCATATACCTTTTGTACCAGTAGGCGAGCGACAGGTGTGAAGTGTACTCGAAATAACGATGATCAGGAGCGTTGCCCCCCAAATTCCTGACTTCCCAGTAATCTTCCCCAGTTACGCTTATCTCAGGGTTATGAATATAGTTCAGACCTAGCCCGGCGCCTATCAAGAATGCATCAGCAAATGATCGCTTGACAGCAAAATCCGTACGCCAGCTATTGAAGCGGTGAAAACTAATAGGAACGTGAGTTAATGATAATACATCCATTCTAAATACCCGATTGAAGTAATAACTATTTGTCCACGAAAGAAAAAGCGCTTTATATATTTGTTGTTCTACGCTCAAACCAACCGACCAGTGTGGCAGAAACTGCTCCTCCACAATGTAAAAATCTGAACGAGGCTCTGCTATGTGATAATCCCCTCCTTTTATATCCGTCAACCCTCCACCCAGCCGCAGACTGAAGTAGGTCTGCCCGTGCAGGGCACTTGCGCTGAGCAGTAGGAGTAGGACGATGAAAGTGGATTGTAAACGATGGTCCATGACTATATTTTTTAGCCCTCCTGATTTCCGAAATTGCTCCTTCCCCTTGAAAAGAGCGTGCAAAGATGCATTACTCGTTCTTTTTGGAAATCAGGAGGGGCCGTTTTAACTTTATGCTTTTAGCTTCATGCTATCTGTTAGGCATTACTTTTTGCGTGCCTAACCATTTTCCATTTTCGTCAAAGTATTGCAAGACCCTAAAGCCTACCGCACCAACTGCACCTCCCCGCTCAGCTCTACTTCCTGACCATCGAGCAGCAGGGCACGGGCGCGCCAGGCGTAGAGGCCGGCTTCGGCAGCCTGCCCATCCTCTGCCCTGCCGTCCCAGCCTGCTGTGCCCCGGTAGGCCAGGCCGCCCCACCGGTGATAGACTTCCATAGTGGTGATTTGCATAACTTCCGGGCCGGGAAAAAGTTGAAAGACATCATTGCGGCCATCTCCGTTGGGGCTGAAGGCGGTGGGCGCGTAAATACGCCGGCGGGGCGTGACAAATACCTCTACCGTTTGCTCCGCCAGGCAGCCGGCCGGGCTTTCGGCTTGAAGGGTATAAGTGGTGGAAACCACCGGGCTCACCTCTGGTGCGGGGCAATCGGAACAGCTCAACCCCTCGGGGGGCGACCAGGTGTAGCGGGCGTAGCCGGGCGCTGCTGAAAGCGGCACGCTGCTGCCCAAAGGAAGGCTGACCTGCCCGGGCATACCCAGTGGGATGGCCTCCCAGGGCACGACCTCTACCGTAGCACTGACAGGGCCACAGGCATAACTGGCATCAAGGCGGTAGAGACCGGGCGAGGTAATGATTATACTGCGCTCCGCCGGGCCAGGCGACCACTGATAGGCATCAAAGCCAGGCGCTCCTCCGAGCAACAAGGGAGCTCCTGGACAAAGCAGCGTGTCCGCTGGCAGGCCCAGGCTCAGAATAGGGTGTTGCAGGATTTGGATGGTATCCGCTTGTATACCGCAGTAGTGGCTGGCCGTGAGGGTGTAAAGACCAGGCGTATCAATCTGTAGCTGCGGGGTAGCTGCACCTGTGCTCCAGGCATAGGCATCAAAACTGCCGGGAGCGGACAGGGTGTACTGCAACGGCAGACTCTGGCAAAGCAAAGTATCCGGCCCCAGCGATAAAGCCGGGAGGGTATCAATGGCTACCTCAATCGTGTCGCGGCCAACACCGCAGGCGTAGGAGGAGCTCAGAGCATAAAGACCCGGGGCACTGACCAGAATGTGCTGACTGCTGTCGCCCGTACTCCAACTGTACTGCCCCAAACCAGCCGGGCCGCTCAGCACCAGGGGCAATTGCGACTGACAGGCAGTGGTGTCCGGCCCAAGGCTAAATTCTTCAACTGGCAGGTACTGCACGATAGCCGTGTCCCGGATGACAAATTCCTCGTAAACGGCTTCTACTGTATACACGCCCGGCTCTGTTACCGTGATGCTGCCTGTGGTGTCTCCCGTGCTCCAGGCGTAGCTGCTGTAGGGCCCCGCTACGGACAGCTCCGTACTGAAAGGCTGCTCACAGAGTACCGTATCAGATAGCCCAAGATTAGCAATGTCGGCGGAGATGTGTTCTATGCGGACATCGTCTACGTAGTAATAGGTTGCATTGATTCCTCCTGAACCTAACGGGATTACGTTTGCTTCTTCATCGGTTGCAAAAGACCCCATCGTAAAGAACTGCTCTCCTCCCCTGGCTTTGTACAGCCACCGCAGAGGGGTCCAGGCTTCGTAATCGGTAATATAAAAGTCAGGGTCATTGTTTAAATCGGGTGTCAGGTGTACCAAGCGCTTGCTGGTATAATCAAATGAATTCATCTCTATGGTTAATAGCGTATCTGTGAATAAAATGCCGAATTCACTAGTCGCCTGAGTGCGCCCTTCTCTCAATGATAAATAAACCTCTATCATATATACCGAGTCTTTGGCTAACGGGGCAACTAAAGCCCCCTGTAAATATTCACCGCTATTTGGCGGCAGACATACCACGCATTGTATTACGAAACCTGCATAAGCATCTCCACTTCGCGGGTACTGAAAACCATAGCCCCCTCCCCCATTTGTAGGCACCCCGGCCCATTCATCTCCACAGACATGATAGTAATCCGAAGATACAGTAGGCGTGGTCCACCCCACCACAAGGTCCATACCGGTATGGGTGCCCGTTAAATCAATTGCAGTCGGACAATCCAAATATTCCTCAAAGGAAGGGTTAATCACGAGGTTTTGGGCGGACAGGTTGAGAGCCCAAAAAGCCAGTACAATCAAGGTTTTGATCTTTGCTACCATAATCAACAGATGATAAATATGGAAAAACCGGCATAGTGGAAGGCCCCTCCGCTATGCCGGTTAAAAAGGTGTTAAATTGAATTATTCCCGGATGAGCTTGCCCTGAGCAGTTTCACTATCAAACACACTATTTTCTACCGCATAAGGTTGAGTGAGGTTGGGGTTTGAAAACCCGGCCGGGGAATACCCGGGCCCGGCGTCAAAATCAATTCTCGTCGGATATAATATCCAATTGTCTTTTTGTGCGTAGGAAGCGGTCATCATAAACAAAAGCGTTGTGGCAAGCAGAAACTTAAGAACGCTGTGTGTGTGTGTGTGTGCCCTCCTTCGCCTATTGGCTTCGGCGGATGAAATGTGTGTGTGGCTTCTGTAATAACAGCGCCACGCGAAAGATTAAGCAAGTTCATTGTTCAGTGTTTAAAACTTGAGAGATAAAGAATAAGCGCTTATCCTATTGTCACCCTAAAGATAAGAAGGCTCCGGAAACTTTTTTGTGACACTTTCCCCAAAAAAAGACAGGGCAGATATTCGGCAATTACAAACGAAAGAAAAGATATTGAGTTAATAATCAAGCCTGTAGCTATGGTCAAATCAATGCTCAGGCAGCGCTCGCTAATGTAATTGCACGAAAAAAAAACCGCTTTTTACCCCACCACGCCCCCATCACTCACCAAAATCCAGTTCCCGTGGACATTTAGAAAAATGGCATTGGGGGACCGTTTTGCCCCTAAGGCCTTTGTTCCATGGCCATTGTCAATTCCTCCTGCCTGGGAAAAGAAAACAAGCAAATTTACAGAGGAAAAAACCGTAGCAGCAGCCCTCCTACACCTCCCAAAACCGCAGCAGCAACACCTCCGCGCCCAAAAACACCAGCGCCAAAATCAGGCACCAGCGCCATAGCGGAATGCCCTGACTCCGCTCTTCTATCGTTGCGGTGAGCACGGCGTTATCGGCTATATTGATGAGGTTCGCCAGTGGCCCAACATACTCCGCCAGCTCATCTGGGCTGTAGTAGTCGAGGTCAGACTCGCGGCGGTCGTAGTTGAAAGCGTAGGTGCCCAGTGGGTTCTCCGGCTGCAGGAAAAGATCGTAGTAGCCGGCTTCATTGACCTGCTGCCCTACGGTAAGGTAGACTTTCGCGCCAATGATGCGCTGCTCGGGGATGAACTCTTCAGCTTCGCCCTGCAACTTGTAGACAATATCGCTGCTCGTGGCATCGTGGGGAGCAACGATCGTAGCATCCTGCCCAATCGTGTAGGATAACTGCTGCCCCTGACGGGAGGATACTGACATCTTGAACAACATGGGCACGAATATTTCTCCGTTGCGCACCAGGTCGTTGTACTCATCCGAAAGCGGGGCGGCACTGAGGTAGAGATTGCCCTGCCCGTTCTGATAGCGGGCCAGCATTACCGAACCATCGCGGTAGGTGAGCAATGGTTCTTCGCCCCGGTTGGCGAAATTGCTCAGGCTGAAATTGCCCTGCGTGGCGGGGAGCTTCAGGTTGGCAGAGCGGTTCTCGAAAACATCATTGAAGATGAAGGCATCGGTATTGATCTGCCCCACCTGACGGGGTCGCTCCTCAAATTGCTGCAGCTCATTGGCCGGGAAGCCGGTTAAGAACCCGCGGTAAGTACTAACATCGGCATTGCGGCTGGGGAAAACCAGCAGATTGCCGCCATCCTGTACATACTGACGGAGCTCAAAGCCCAGGCCGGAGGATACCGTCCGCAGGTCGTTCAGCACAATCATATCGTAGTTCCCAAATTGGGAATAATCCAGCGCCTGACTCGGCAGGTTGTCAATTTTGAAGTTGTTGATACCCTGGAAAGCCGCCGTCAGAAAGCGGTTGGGCTGCTGCTCATTGATGGCCAGCACCCGGATTTGTTCTTTCACATTGAAGGCAATGTGATAATTGTCGTCAAACTGAATGGGGAAGTCGGTGATGTTGAGGCGGGCTTCGTGCCAGCCGGTCCGCTGTATGGAAATATTGACGGTATCTACCACGGAAGACTCGGCGGGAACGGTCAGGGTGCCTACCGGTTTATTCTCTCCTTCGTAGCGGATAGACAGGCGGACATTTTCCGCAGCTGCCTCGGTGAGGTTGCGCACCCGAACAACGAGTGGATTGGGCTGATTGGGCATGGGTACCGGATTGGTAAACCAGGCAGAATCTATGCTGATGTTTTTTTCCTGTACGGCCTGCAGGGGCACGAGGTTGAGCTCCAGCGTGGTGTCGCTGACGGCTTCGATATCGGTGATGTTACGCTGAAAATCGGAAATATGGTAAACCACTTCGTTATCGGCTTCTGCAGTGGAAAGCGCCTGCCGTTGGCGGGTCAGGACTTCCGAAAGCTGCCGTACCGCCGGGCCGGGCTCTATTTCATCAATGAGCGCCAGGGCATCTTCCTGAGAAACCATACGCTGATGCCGCCCTTCGAAGTCGTTGGTCAGGATTTGGAATTCATCGGCAGGCGCGTAGGCTTGCACAATCTCCCGGGCGCGCTGTTTGGCTTTCTCCACCAAAGGCACGTCCTGGCTCAGGGCCTGCATGCTGAAGGAATTGTCGATGAACAGGCTGACCGCTTTATTCCCCTGCTGCACCTCCGCGTCTTCCTGCGGGATGAACGGCTGAGCAAAGGCGAACACCAGAAACGCTACTGCCAGCAGCCGCATCAGCAGTACGAGCAGGTTGCGCAGACGGGAGCGGGCGCTTGTCTCCTCCTTGACTTCTTTCAAAAAGCGCACATTCGTAAAGTACACTTTCTTAAACCGCCGGAAGTGGAACAGGTGGATGATCACGGGGATCGCTAGTGCGGCGAGGGCGAACAAAAAAGCCGGGAAGAGAAACTGCATATATTCTTTGGGTTGCTTTTGGTCTGTTTTTCACGTATCTTCTACGGGCTCACTAGCCAACAGAATCAAGATAAAGAACGCGAATTTAACCATAAAGTTATTGCGGGGCAAGGTATTGGCCGCTAATACCTTTATTCATCATCAAACACCCAAAGTATTATGAAAAGAGTGATTTACGCGCTTTTGCTGACGATTAGCGCTTTCCTGTTTGGTCATGCTCAAAGCTCCTATCTGGCTGGCAACATGCGTATTATTCAGGAAGACGCCCCTGAAGCGAATCTGACGCTGGAAGCCCGGGTACAACTGATCAGCCCCATTGATAGTCCTGTAGAAGATAGTATACCTGTTTTTTGGGGAGACGGGAGTTCGGGTTGGCTATTGCTCCTGCAGGAAGCGAATATCCCCCCGGATTTAGTCAGACGGTTATATAGCAACACCCATACGTATCCTGCCAGAGCATCCTATACCATTACTTCACCCGTATGCTGTTTCTCTGAAACGATCGTAAATCTTGATCCGGGGGCAACCATGCCTCTTCAAGCCCATTATACCATTCTCAACCCTCAGTTTCAGGGAACCAATACTACGGTTGTCGTTTCAGATTTGGAGGAGACAGGCCCCGTGAATGAGCCTTTGAGTTTCTCACCTACTCCGTTTGATACGGATAATGATTCTATTTCGGTTTCTATCCCTGATTTAGATGATTCCTTTTCGGGATATCAACCTGTGAATGTTGTTGATCCCGGAGGGAGCGGCACGCTACTTGTAGAGAACCCCTTGTTTGGGGGAACGGTCTGGGATAGCCCAGGTACAGCAGGTCAATCCTACATCGTACCCTATCATCTTGAAGAGTTCCGCAACGGGCAAAGGATTTCGAACGTTTTGGCTTACTATTGGCTCCGGGTAGCATCGCCAACCAGTGCCAACACGACTGCAAAACCGAACTTAAAAGTCTTCCCCAACCCTGCCAGCCAAACCCTGCAGGTGCAAACGGAAAACCCCACTCAATGGTCGGGCGTACTCTACAACGCACAGGGGCAACTGATACAGCAATGGGCTCATCTGCCTGCGGACGGGCAAATCAACCTCTCCTGCCCCGGTGGGCTGTATCTGCTGCAATTGCAAAATGGAGATCAGGTGCGAACAGAGCGAATCGTGGTGCGGTAAAAAAAGCAACCTGACAAGTATCCACAGGCATCAGCCCGTGATCTTGTCAGGTTTAGCTGTTTTTTAGTTCCCTTTATCGTCTAATTCTCATCAATCAAATCACCACTGCCGGTGATGTTGACATCAATCTCGGGCGAGCCAATGAAGCGCACGTCACCGCTGCCGGAAATGCGGACTTTCAGGAACTCCGCCACATTGACCTCGGTGCCACCGCTGCCGCTGATGTTAATGTCGGCCGTACGCGACTGCATGCCAAAAGCCTGCACATCACCGCTGCCACTGAGGCGGTACACAGCTTCGTCGCAGAGGCCGTCAATGATCAGGTCGCCACTGCCGCTGATCTTCACATCAATATCATCCGCTTCTGTTTCTATGCGGACATCGCCACTGCCACTAAGCTGAAAGTCGATGTCTTCTGCCAGGAAAAGGTTTTCGCCCATGATATCGCCGGAGCCGGAGCTGTAAACCTGCCGCAGTACCGGCAAGGTGATGAAGATTTCCATATTGTCCAAATCGCGGACGCAACGGTCAAACTCGATTTCCCAAATACCGTTATTGACATCCAGTTCCAGTTCATCAATCGCATCTTCCTTGCCTTCCACGATGACTTCCTGTACGTCCCCCTGCCGGATGAAGACCTCTGCTGACGTTTCATTTTTAATACCGCTGAAGTCGTCAATGACCAGGCTTTGGCTTACAAATGGCCCGTCGGCATTCAGGCAGCCAATGGAAAAGCTGTCATCGTCGTCGATATTGATAAAGCAGCCGCTGCCCAATAGTGCTGTGGCAAGGGCGAATAGCATCATTTGAATCGTTTTCATAGTTTCTTGTTTTACAGTGAGTGAAAAATGTCGGGTGATTATAAGCTTGTTAGTTGTCCCTGTCCCAGCCGAACCAGCCGAAGCGGAAGGTCAGGTTAGCCAGGGTGCCATCAAAGGCATTGGATTTGTAGGGGCTGTTGTCGCTTATGCCGTCCACATAGCGATAGCCTACGGTACCCGCCACGCGGAACCAGCGGGTCACGTTCAGCTCCAGGCCGATTTCCGGTGTCACTACAAATACATTGTCGGTATTATCCGGGAAGGAGGAGTTGTCGGAGACGTCAATGCCGACTGCGCCCCAGCCCAGTCGGGCACTTGTGTAAAGGTGCAGTACGCGGTGAGGCGCCAGGGTGTACCCCAGCCAGAAACCGCCGTGCCCGAGCTCGATTTCCTGAATGTCGTCATCCTCAATCAGGCGCTCAAAGTCAATGCTCCCTACGCCGTAGCCACCGATAAAGAAGTTATCAATCACCACGCCACCGCCACCGCCTACAGCGGTCGTCATGTCATTGCCCAGCCCCATCTCAATGATTGGCGCGCCAAAGCCACCAACAACGCGGGCATTGTTAAATAAGGTTTCGTGCTGTGCCTGAACAGCCAGCCCCAGCAGCAGGGCCAAAGTGAGCAATCCTAACTTTTTCATGATCTATTGCTTTTCGTTGATTTTAAATAATGATTTCTCGCCCTTGCAGCCGGCAGAAGACCGTTCCTGCAAAGCATAACTATGGCTGGCCGGGATGATTCCCGGACGTTGCCTGTTTCAAAAAATTAATGGTCAATTCGGTGCCCGGTTTATTCCGGGAATCACATGCTAAAATCGTATACCGCCCTGTACGCCTACCCAAAACCGCAGGTGGGTATTCTGCCCGCCTTCCGCAAGGGTGTAGGAAGGATCAATCACCCGTGACCCCAGTTCGCCCGTCTCAGGGTCTGCTACCCGGGACACCATCAGGTTGGCGATGGGGCCGGCAAAAAAGCTCGTCTTTCGGTCCGTGCCGTTGTAGCCCAGTGTCAGGCTGAGCTGATTGAGCAGGTTGACTTCTTTGGTCCACCGCTCCAACTCGTTGATGTGCATGCAGGTGGCTTCCACATTCATCATCAGGTTTGGAGTGAAGCGTTTGGTGGTGCCTATGCCGTAGCCGAGCCCCCAGCTGTAAGCCCGCGCTTCTTCAGCTGCCCCCACTGTACCGGGCTGCTCCTGCATATCCCAGCGCATACCGACTTTGAATATGTTGTAAAAGGAATACGCGCCAAGCTTCAATGCCGCATTGGCAAACAACGCGTCATTGGACGACAGCTCGAAGCGATTGTAGCCGTTCTTAACGATGTTGAGCAAGCCAACCGGCACACCGTTCACCGTATCCGCTACGTTGATGAGTGCCACCTGAAAGCCGTCTACCCGTTTTGCCTTATTGAAAAGGGCGCTGACCTGACCGCCTTCCACATCTCCCGCCTTATTGAACAGGCCGGATATCTGGGAGCGGGTAAAGCCCTGGCTTTTATTGAACAAGCTTGCAACCTGCAGCCCTTCCGCTTTACCTCCGGAAATGTTGAACAACCCCGAAGCCTGCAGCCCGGCAGCGTCGCCATGACTGATGTTGAACAGACCGGCAGCCTGAATGGCCTGCGTCTCTCCGGCGATATTGAATACACCGGCGGCCTGCACGCCTTGTACTTTGCCATTATTGACGTTAAAAACACCACCAACCTGTGTGCCAATTACATCTCCGCCAACCTGACTGCCCACACCGGCAATCTGTACGCCTTCAACATCATTGATGATCTTGTTATAAAGACCACCCACTTCAAGACCGTCTACACCGCCATTAGTGCCCCAGAGCACATTAAGGGATACATTGTTCGTAATCTCAGCGCTGCGCTCAAGGTTAGTCCCTACGTAAGGCAGGATAGACACCTGAGCCAGCCGGCGGTCGCCCCTGTACACCTCTTCATCGGCTTCTGCAGTGACCGCAGGTGGAGGCGGCAAATGGTAGAGGTCGACATGAATTTCCTTATAAGCATTCCCTCCCGGGCTGTTGATCGCCTTGGTTGTGGATGGCCGGATAGGCTCCATGTGCTGGCTTAAGCGCTCCCGCTCGGCAGCATCCTCCGGATAGATTGGGCTTTGCTGCCTGACCTTGGGCTTCACCGGTTCCAATTGCCCCAGTTCATCTGTTTTGCGGCTGGGCTTCAGCATCACCTGATTGCCCATTTTACGGTAGGAGATCGGCAGTTGGCGGCAGATTTCGTCCATAATGGCTTCCAGTTTGGCCCCTTCCTCCGCATTCACCGAGACTTTCCGCTCCAGCGGGATGAAGTCCGGGCTGTAGGAAAAGCGCACCTGAAATTGCTGCTCCAGGTCTTTGAGCACCTCACCCAGAGACTGATTGATAGTCCGATAGCTGGCCAGTACTGCCGGAGCTTGAGCATTGAGCCCAACACCTGCAAACCATAGCCCCGTAAATAGCAGCAGTTTTTTCATGGCTTTTCGTGCTTTAGTAGTTCGACGGAAATAAATGATACAATTTTCTTTAGGATCCGCTAATATTTTCACACAACCTCTCTCTGGTCGATTGTTTAGAAAATTTTAGCGGATCAAAATTGTATCATTTATTTTTTCTCCGTCACTTACCGGCAATAGTCTCCATTGCCTTTGATTACAATTTGCCCATTTTCCTCGACAATTTCCAGTTCCATAGTGAAGGCCATCGCATCCAGCAGTTCCTGCAGCTTAGGGTTGGGAAAATCTCCCATAAAGCGGCAGTTTGCCAGTTGGTCATTAGCCAACACTACCTTTTTTCCAAAGTAGCGCTCCATGGCACTGGCAACCTGGCCCAGCGGTTGATTATCAAACTGCAGCCGGTTCTCCTTCCATGCCATTGCGTTGGAGACCGGTGCTTCCCGGACTTTTTCCAGCATTTTATTGTACTGCCCGGAAGCACCAGGGACCAGTATAACTTTCTCTTCTTCTTTATCTACAGAGGCCACTTCCACCTTCCCGGTAGCCACCGAAACCGTTACTTCCGGTTCATCAGGATAGGCTCTGACATTAAAGGATGTACCCAGTACAGTAGTTTGGGCGCCTTCTGAAAAGATAGTGAAGGTAGCGCCGTCCTGCTTTACCACGTCAAAGAATGCCTCCCCGGTCAACCTGACTTCCCGCTGCTTAAAGTCTTTGGCGTAACGAATGGAACTATTCTCATTCAGCACTACCGTGCTTCCGTCAGGCAGGGTGAGCGTTTGCTCTTCCTTATCAGCGGTTTGAACCTCCGCAAACACCGGCGAATGGTCTATAAGGCCGGAATACCAGTACCCCCAGTAACCGCCCAGCAGTAACAGGACCGCTGCAGCTGCATAGCGCAGGTATAGCTTCAGGGTTGACAATCCAATCACTTTGGCTTCACCGGTTTTCTCTACTGCCCCGATCCGTTCCTCCAGCAAATCCCAGGCTGCCGGCTTTCCGGCAGAGAAGTCAGGCATCTCATAGGATGCCGCTACCGACCATAGTTTTTCGGCTTCTTCCAGCACCGCCCGGTTGGCGGAATCGGCTTCTACCCAGCGCATGAGCGCTTCCCGCTCTGCCTCGCTAATATCCCTGGAGAGATACCGCCCCATCAATTCAAGGTAGTCGCTTTGATCCATGTTGTTGTTAGTTTCCGGAATACTGATGCATGCGGTTTGGCATCCCCCCTATGCATGCATCAATTTTTTTCTTTCTTTTTTACTTTCAGCTCCTTATACCCGTAAGTTTCGTCTGTAACCCGCAGAAATTCATGGTCTGGTAATAGCCCGATTACAACTTCGGCTGTCGTGTAAATCCGGCAACCTTCCATCAGGTGGCCGCCCAGGCAATGCCCGGTTTCATCTGCGACTGTCAGGTGCAAATGGGAGCCGTTTTTGGATAGGGTGCCGGTCATGCTTGTGATCTCAAAGTGCCCCTGCCCTACGCTGGCTTCAGGCTGATTGGCAAAGCGGATGGCGTAATCCGTCAGGCTGCCCACCGCGCTTAGAATGACGGCAGCGTCAACATCATTCAAATCTGCCCACTGCTGCAGGGCTGCTTTCAGGTCCGTGCCTGGTTTCAGGCGAAAGGCGGCATATTGCATACTATTGATTTCGGCATGTACGGGAGGGGATGCTGTAGCCGGCTGCTGACAGGCGGACAGCCACAACAGGCCAAAGAGCATAATAAGCTGAAGGTACTGCTGCAATTGTTCACGTAGTACCCGCAGGGCTTTGCCCATCTGGTTTTCCACCGTTTTCACGGAAATCTCCATCTGATCAGCAATCTCTTTATAAGTGAGCTCTTCGTACCGGCTCAGTTGGAAAACCATTCGGCATTTAGGAGGCAACTGATTGATGGCAGCAGTAACATTCTCCTGCATTTCACCATGAAGAAATTTGTCCTCAGCGCTATCATCCACGCCGGGTTCATGGCCCGGTTCAAAGGCTTCCTGCTCCCAGCGCTTGTTGCGGCGCAGGTAGCCCAGCCCTTCGTTGATGGCCATACGGCGGATGTAAGCACCAAGGGAGGAGTTGATTTCGATTTTGTGGCGCTTTTCCCAAAACCGGAGGAAGACTTCCTGTGCCAGGTCCTCAGCGGTGCTGGCATCAGGCACAAAACGGTAGATCGACTGGCAGACCATTTCGTAGTGATCTTCAAAAAGGTGCTGCAGCGCCATCCGATCGTCCGCTTTGAGACGGGAAAGTAGGTTTATTTCGGTGTTATCTGACATTAAAGCCGGGTGTATTTTTCGGCCACAAGATTAAGTTTAATTCCCTACAAAAGTAAAAGGCTTTCGACATACGGGGGCATTTATTAGAGCGAATGGCTTTTACGCCTTTCTGAACCGGCAAAAATGATTACTCAATTACAATTCGGGACAGATAGCGCTCCTGACCCGTTTGAGCCTGAAGCAAATAGATGCCGGCCGGCAAAGCGGGCAGATTGAAGGTTTGCAACCCTCCGGCATGTATGCCTGCCCATACCCGCTGCCCCATGCTGTTCAACAACTGCAAACCGCACTGCCCCGGAAGCTCCACATGCAATGTGCCTGCTGTAGGGTTTGGGAAGGCACGGAGAGGCCGATACACAGGGCGGAATACACTGCTGATATTCGAATCATCAATCTGAATCAGGTAAAGGGCATCAAAATCGGGTGAATCATAGCCAGTTGCCAAAGACCACCCACTTCCAAACGCAAGGGGTTGGTTGAAGTTCGCTGAGGCGTAAGCCCGCCCTTCCGCGTCCACCATAATGTTGTGATTGGTGCTGAAGGGGGGATCTCCCAGCAGGTCGGGCTGATGTGCCCACGACAGCTGACCATCAGGAAGGAAACGTGCCCAAACGCTCACAGACCCGCCAACTTCAAATGACAGCGTGGTACTTTCTGAAAGGGCGACCTCAGACCGAAAGGCGGCGGCTGAGAGGTAAATATTTCCGTCCGGGTGGACATCCATTGCGCCATTAGAACAAAACAGCGTATTACCCCAGAGCAGTTGCCCATTGGCATCCCAGCAGAGCAAAGCCGTCTTAAGCAGGTCATCTTCGGCTTGAAAATACTGCAAAGTAGCTGATTCCTCTATGAGAACTTGCTGCTCATGAGAAAAACCCAGGTAAATCCGGCCCTGCTCGTCCGTTTCAAGGCCAAAGGGGACAATTAAGCCTTCCTGTGGCTCGATATTCCGGTACCATTGCCGGTTGCCTTGTGTATCGTATTTAACCAACAGGCAACCATCATCACCATCCTGATTGTCATTCATCAGAATACTACCATCAAGCAGTAAACCACCAGCGCTGTAAGCAATAGAGACGATGGGCTCACCCTCCAAACTCAGGGCTAACCCAAGGCCTTCCGCATTTCCGCCATCAATGGGCAGGGGAGACTGAATTTGCTCTGCCCATTCCAGGTCGCCATCAGGTGTAAGCCGGGCCAGGTAGAACGTCTTGCCCCGGTCAGAGGGCTCCGTGAATACGGTAGGGCCACCGAAATCCATCTCCCGGTGATAACTGCCTGTAATGTAGATCGAACCGGCATCATCAATCGCCAATGCGTTCAGCCGGTCCCCTTTATCGAAGAACTCACTGTCTGCTCCGCCGTAGGCTTTTGCCCATTCCAGCGTGCCTTCTGTATCAAACCGGGCAATAAAAGCATCCCGGTAGCCATCGGCAAACAACGTCCGGGTAGCCCCTGAGGCATCCCGCTGAATGAGCAGGGGCCCGTACTCCGCGGAGGCAATTTCTCCCCCCACGTAAACCTTGCCGCTTTTGACCGCTAGTGTCCGCATATCGCCCATCGTCAGCCGCCGGTACCACAACACTTCGCCTCCACCAGAAAGCTTCTGCAGGAAACCGGTTTGTGCACCGCTGTAGGGCGGGTGGACCACTGTACCATCGAGCTCCAAATCAGAACGGTGAAAGCCTAAAAGGTAAATATCCCCGGCCTCATCCGTTGCCATATCGATAATATTGAGGTTTTTACCAAAGGAAAAAATCGGCGACTCAACAGCATAGCGCTGCACCCAGGTGACCTCAGGCTGGGCCACAACGACTAAAACCCATAAAATTTGCAGTGCGGAGGACAAGAGCAAACGTATCATAAGCAGGGATCTTTTGCTACAAAAGTACGGGATGCCCGGGGACAAAAAAAGGGGAATAACCGTTTTGGCTATTCCCCGTCTACTTAGCTTAACCTATTTACCTATTCTTAATGAAGATTAAATCCTCAAAACTCTTTTGGAGAAACGCTGAGTCTCCTTTTATTTCTTCTAAGTGTTGTTCAGTTGTGTTTGCTTGAGTGTTTGTTGGAGTTTTCTCCAATCGTATCCCTGCTTTCAGGAAAGTTTGTATTTGCTTGCTTTTGCTGTAAATAATATATCCAAACCTGTGCCAAAAAACATAATCCTTTGTATTACAGCAGTTTAAAAAATTAAATCCAGTGAAATTTATCCCAAAAAAAGACTAATTTCCATTTTTGGGAATAAACAACGGTTGTTCAGGTGTCTGTAGGAGACCCGAAGATAATGCGATGCCGAATATTGCAAACCCAAGCCCAGCGAGTATATTTGCAGAAATTTTTCTTATGGCAACAGTTTATCTGCGATACTTATTAATTGGGTTGTTTTTTATCCTGGGAGCGGTTTTGCAATTCCGGCTGGGCATCAGTCAGGCCTGGTACCTTTACCTTGGCGGCGTTTTACTCCTGCTGACGCAGGCTTTCATGGGCAATGTATGGACGGCCCACAGCCTGCTGAAAAGAGGGAAGGCGGCAGATGCAGAGAAAGTCCTGGAGCAGGTATGGTTTCCCGGCTTGCTGCTGAGGCGGAACCGGGCGTACTACTATTTTTCGCTGGGGCTAATCTATTTGCAGCGCAAGGATATGGCGCCTGCCAGCGAAATGCTTACCGAAGCCATAGAGCTCGGGCTGGAACACCCTAATGACAGCGCCCTGGCTTGCCTGAACCTGGCGCATATCCACTACGTACAAATGCGCCCCGAGCAGGCCCGCCACTGGATGAAGCAAGCGCGGAGTTTCCCCTCCAATGATTTGCTGGTGAAGGAAAACCTCCAGAAACTGGAACAGGCACTGGCTGCCAGAAACAACTAATAAACAGAACAGGTGTTACCCAAAATGCGCACCGCCCGATCAAAATTTCTACATTTGCCAAAAATTAACCGAACGCATGTTAACAATTAATATTTACCTCAAATTCGCTTTAATTGCCGTGGGCCTGATTGGTGGTATTGCACTTTGGGCAACGATGGGGGTATGGTATGGTATCTGGTTTGTCATTCTGGGATTGGTTATGCTGGCCACCTACATTTTTCTGGGCACGGTACAATCGGCAGCCGAGATGTTGCAGCAGTCCGACTTCGAAGGCGCCAATGAACGCCTGAACCTCACGCTTAAGCCGGAGTGGCTGTACGCAACCAACCGGGCTTACTTCTACATGATCAAAGGCTCTACTGCCCTGGCCCAGAAGAATGTGGAGGAAGGCGAAAAGTGGCTGAAAAAAGCTGAGGAAGTCGAAGTTCCGACTGATAATGAGCGAGCTATGCTGCAACTTCAGCTCGCAAATATCGCTGCCTCTAAGGGGCGCTGGAAACAGGCTGAACGACATTACCGGGTCGCTAAAGGCTGCAAGATTACCGAGCCTAATATCAAGGAACAGTTCAACATGTTCGAAAAGCAGTTCAAAAACCGCGGTGCCGCCAAGCAATCCGGTCAAATGGGCGGCTTCCGCCCCGGGGGCAAGCGCCGCCGACCCAAGATGCGGTAGCCCGCTGCAGGATGAAGGTACTGATCGTAGATGACGAGATCAAAATCAGCAACGTAATCCATAAAGGTTTGCGGCAGTATGGTATTGAATCCATGGCTGCTTTCGATGGAGAAGTCGCGCTTGAATTATTGTCGGCTGAAGCGTTTGACCTCGTCATTCTCGATATCATCCTCCCCAAGGTCAATGGGTGGGAAATCTGCAAACACATCCGTCAGGAGCTGCGCCTTTCCGTCCCGATTCTGATGCTCTCCGCCATGGGCAAGACCGAGCACGTCATCAAGGGGCTCGATGCCGGCGCCGATGACTTTCTTGCCAAGCCGTTCAAAATTGAAGAGCTGGCAGCCCGGGTGCGTGCCCTTTACCGCCGTAACCACCAATACGCTGCCGTACAGCCTGCCCTGCTGAATGCCGCCGGGCTCACCCTCGACCTCAACCGCATGGAAGTGCAGCGCGACGGCCAACTGATCTCGCTTACCGCAAAAGAGTTTGAGCTGCTTAAATGTTTTATGCAACAGCCCGGGCGGGTCCTCACCCGGGAGCAGCTCCTGGAAGCCGCCTGGGATATTGGCTTCGACACTGGCACCAACGTGGTGGATGTGTACATTAACTACCTGCGCCGAAAGCTGGAGGCGGACGGCTCGCCCCGCATCCTGCACACCAAGATCGGTGCCGGGTATTACCTCAGTACGGAATAGCCCCTGCCATGAAGTTAAAAAACCGGCTGGCCCTCAACTTTGCGCTATTCACCTCAGGCATCCTTTTCCTGATGGGCGGGCTGATTTTCTTGCTTTACCGCAACTACCTGGAGCACGAATTCACCTCCCGCCTGCACGAGCGCTGCATGATCGCTTCCCAAATGTACCTCGATGACGACGAGTTGAGCCCTCAGGTGCTGGAGCAAATCCGACAGAAACACATGCGCACCCTGCCCAGCGAACAGGAATACTTCTTTCATTTGGAGAAAAAAGACAGCCTCCTCCCCTACCTGCCCAATTTTTTGGCTGAGCGCCTGACCGGACCGGTCACGGAAGCACAGGAATACTTCAAGGTGGAACAGGGGGACACGCTGGGCGTTGGTATACTGTACCGGGACGATCAGGGGCCTCACTTCACCATCGTCACCGCCGTCAACCGGCAGGGCAAGCAGGAACTCCGGGAGCTGGCCAATATCCTTTTTGGGCTGGCCGGGCTTTACCTGGTTTTTATTTTCTTCATCGCCCGCTGGTACGCCCGGCGAATGCTCTCCCCCCTGACCGCCATGACCGAGAAAATGAAAACCGTGGACACCGCGAATTTGCACGTCCGCCTGGAGCCCTTGCCCGATCAGGACCCTAAGGACGAACTGGGCAGCATTGTGGAGGCCTTCAACAAAATGCTCAGCCGGCTGGAAACATCTGTGGAAACGCAGCGCAACTTCATTACCCACGCTTCTCATCAGTTCAATACCCCCCTGACGACTATTCTTGGGGAAATAGAACTTGTACGGCAGCATTATAAATCCCTGCCCCCCACAGTCGCCGAGTCGCTGGACAATATCTCCGAAGAATCTGAGCGCCTTAACCGGCTAACGCTGCGCCTTCTGCACCTGGCTGAAGTAGGAACGGAAGGCATCAATGACGAAGGGCAAAGCATCCGCCTTGACGAACTGCTTTTTGAAATACAGGAAGAGCTCAGCGGGACCTATCCACAGCAGCCCCTTCAGATCGACACCGCCACTTTTCCGGGCGACCCGGACGCGCTCGTGGTCAACGGCAATGCCAACTTACTGCAAATTGCCCTGTTCAACCTGGCAGAGAACGGGCTCAAGTACTCCGAATCCCCGGTCACCGTCACCCTCTCGGCCGGCAGCAAAGCGATTGAAGTCCGGTTTCAGGACCAGGGCATGGGCATTCCTGAAGAGGAGCTGGAATCTATCTTCACGCCTTTTTTCCGTGGGCAGCATGTGCAGGCCCGTACCGGCTACGGCGTAGGACTGCCGCTTACGCAAAAGATCATCGAGCTGCACAAAGGGCGAATCACGGTGGAATCACAGCCTGGTAAAGGCACCCTGGCTACGGTACGTCTTCCATTAGAGCAGCAGTTTATCTAAGCACTCCTGGTTTCTAATCTTATTTTAATGCCATTCTAATCCCAGCTTAATGCGGTGTTGGGAAATAAGGTACATATTTACAGATCAGCCTCACCGAAAGAAAGCCATTACTACTGCTACTGAAATTCACAACGTCACCATGAAAGAAACCTTTACAGAATATACCAGGCACTACGCTAAGGATATTCCCGCCTCATTAGTTGTTTTCCTCGTTGCCCTGCCTTTGTGCCTGGGTATTGCGCTGGCTTCCGGCGCCCCTTTATTTTCCGGGCTTATCACTGGTATTATTGCCGGTATTGTGGTGGGCGCACTCAGCCAATCGCATACCAGTGTGAGTGGCCCGGCTGCCGGACTGACCGTTATTGTTTTTAGTGCCATTGCCGAACTCGGCAGCTTTGAGCTGTTCCTGCTGGCGGTGGTCCTGGGCGGAGTTTTCCAATTGATTCTAGGGTTAGTCAAGGCGGGGATCATCGGGCTCTATTTCCCTTCTTCCGTCATTAAAGGCATGCTCGCCGCGATCGGCCTTATTCTCATCCTCAAACAGCTGCCTCACTTCCTGGGCGTTGATATGGAAGCCTTTGGTGAGATGGCTTTTGCCGATAAGGAAGGTGGCAACACTTTTACCCATTTCTTCTATGCCTTGCAGCACATTCACCCCGGCGCGGCCATTATCGGTTTTGTTTCTCTGGGGCTGATGATCCTCTGGGAGCGCCCATTTATCAAGCAACATAGCATCTTGGGGCTGTTCCCCGGCGCGCTGATAGCTGTACTTTCCGGCGTAGGGCTGCACCTGGCCTACATCGGTGCTTATCCGGCCTGGACACCGGAATCGCAAATGCTTGTGACCTTGCCCAATATCAACAGCATCGCCTCTTTGCAAAAGGCGCTGGCCTTCCCGGACTGGACCGGCATTCTGAACCCGGTGGTTTGGAAGACCGCTGCCGTTATCGCCATCGTGGCCAGCCTGGAGACCTTGCTGAGTATCGAAGCGGTAGACAAACTGGACCCGCACAAGCGGCATTCTCCCAAAAATGCAGAACTGCGCGCGCAGGGCATTGGCAACATCATCGCCGGTATGATTGGTGGCTTGCCGATGACAAGCGTAATTGTACGGTCTTCTGCTAATGTGGCTTCCGGTGGGGAGACAAAAATGTCAGCCGTCTATCACGGCTTATTGCTTTTGGGCAGTGTGCTGCTTATTCCCGGCTTGATGGGCTACATCCCACTGGCGTCTCTGGCAGCGGTGCTGATTTTTGTTGGTTTCAAGCTTTCCAAACCCAGCCTGTACCGGCAGCAATTCAAAATTGGGTATAACCAGTTCATGCCGTTCATCATTACCATTATCGCTATCCTTTTGACAGACCTGCTAGTCGGTATTTCCATCGGTATGGTAGTGGGCGTGTTCTTCATTCTTCGTGCGAATTACAGAACACCTTACCACTACGATGACGAAGAAGTAGTCAACGGGCAGCCCGGCAAACGGATCAAGATTACCCTGAGCGAGCACGTTTCCTTCATCAATAAGGCCAGCCTTCAGACTACCCTCGATCACCTGCCTGATGGCGCAATCGTCACCATAGATGGCTACCGGACTACCGCCATAGACCCGGATGCGCTGGAGCTTATTTATGACTTTGTGATTAATGCCCCGGAGCGTAATATAAAAGTGACGCTGCAAAATTGCCCGCACATTGAGGGCATGACGGTGGAGGAGCATTAGTGACCTGAGGAGGGTACGCCCGGTGAGGCTGTCTCGCCCGGCGCACTCACCGTCCGACGTAGTCAAAACGGAGTTGAGACCTTCGCCGGGCGTGCTGACCATGAGACTCAGAAAAAAGCACACCGGGTGAATGCCCCTCCAACGGCTTAGCTTAGGGCACCCGGTGAGGCCATCGCCGGGCGCACTCACCTTCGCCCGGCGTACTGCCCCGGCAAACGCAGCACACCGGGTGAATGCCCAGGCAACGGCTTGGCTTAGGGTCATCTCCTGAAATAGGTTGACATCAAAACC
>ENA-UENT01000572-UENT01000572.1-marine-metagenome-genome-assembly--contig:-NODE-572-length-20071-cov-7.478092_pt1 | contig 20071 bp, 18 predicted proteins | sample MGYA00237879_ERZ529330 | MGnify/ENA primary metagenome ERZ529330 (study PRJEB26372, sample SAMN05368345) | marine metagenome | biome: cultured habitat; feature: ocean water; material: water; isolation... | reverse complement strand
CGACATTTATCGTCGGTGACCACTTCGTATTGCATATATCCCTGAATAACATATGATAAAAAACAGCCGTTTTCCGTACTTTGGCTTTTCTTTGCTGAAAGCGGCAAGCTGACCATCTGTTTCTAACCAAAACCACAAGCTGAACAACCTATGAAGGTAATCGACCCTGCCTCAACCCCAACCAAAGACTTGCATCAGTATCTGCTGGGTGCCGTTGCACCACGCCCTATTGCATTCGCCAGTACTGTGGATGAACATGGCAACCACAACCTGGCTCCGTACAGCTTTTTCAATTGCTTTAGTTCCAATCCGCCTATTGTGGTCTTCTCCTCCAACCGGCGGGTTTCAGACAACAGCACCAAAGATACTTTGCACAACATCATGCAGACCCGGGAAGTTGTCATCAACGTTGTCAACTACAATATCGTACGGCAAATGGCGCTGACGAGCATCGACTATCCCAGCGAAGTAAGCGAGTTCGAAAAAGCAGGGCTGACTCCGGTACCGGCCGACCTTGTCAGCCCGATGCGTGTTGAGGAATCCCCGGCACAGCTGGAATGCAAAGTCAAGGAAATCATCCCGCTTGGTGAATCGGGCGGTGCCGGACACCTTATTATATGCGAAGTGGTGAGAATGCATATTCACGAGCAGGTACTAGACGAAGACGGTAAGATCAATCCGCATAAAATCGACCTCATGGGCCGTATGGGCCGTGCCTTCTATGTACGGGCGAGCGGAGAGGCTATCCACAAAATCTTCCAGCCTTTCAACGTACAAGGTATGGGTTTCGACGCCCTGCCGGTTGGCATCCGCAATAGCACCGTCCTTACGGGCAACAACCTTGGCATGCTGGCTTCCCTGCCTGAGCCCCCCTCTCCCGAAGCGATTGAGGCCATACGCAAGGAACCTACGGTACAGGAAGCCCTTTCCACCGGGCACCCACGCCGGGCACTGCACCTGCTGGCTCAAAAAGAGCTGGCCAAAGAAGATAAAACCAAAGCAGCCGCCCTGGCATGGCTGGGAGAGCAGGTCTAACTACCTGCTCCCGGCAACTGCCGTTCACCAAATGATAGGCTGCACTTTTGTCGCCCAGTACATATAAACTTCCCGGATGGCCCCTTTTTCCCCACCATAATTTGCCTAAATTAGCTGCTCAATCCCGAAAACCTCCTGACGACAGAACGCTTAATTTTCTATTCAACCATAATATTTGCAAAGTATGAAGAGGACTTTTACCCGGTTTAGTGCCGTGCTGGCAGCGCTATTGATAGCTGCTACCGGCTGGGCACAACAGCAAACACCCCTGGACATCGCACTCCGCCATCTGGAGCAAGAGCGCGAGGCCTGGGGCCTGGCCGATGGAGACACCAAAGATGTCGTACTCCGCGATCAGGTATACAGCCGCCACAACGGCACCACCCACTTTTACTTCAATCAGCGCCACGAGGGCATTGAAGTGTATAATGCCATCAACGGCGTGCACGTACAGGAAGGTAAAGTGGTATTCTCCACCAACCGTTTCACGCCCAATCTGGCAGAAAAAGTTAACACAACAGCTCCCAGCCTTACCGCCTATCAGGCGATTGAGGCCGCAGCGACCGACCTCGGCCTTATCATGGACGGACGGGAGCATCAGATTGCGCAGGATGGCCATCTCTACACCTTTTCCGGCGGCAGCATTTCCGATTCGGATATCAAAGTGGAGCTGGTCTACCAAATGATGGAGGACGGCAGCGCCCGCCTTGCCTGGGATTTGGCTATCGATATGCCCACTACCCACGACTACTGGAGCCTCCGCATGGATGCCATCACTGGTGAGGAACTGGACCGCATCAACTGGAACGTAAGCTGTAACTTTGATGCGCCCAATGGCACGCATGCACACAGCCACAACTGTGAGCACACGCAAGCGGAAGACAAGCCAGGCTTGCCTATTCGTCAGGCGCTGGAGCAGCAGAGCATGGTACAAAGTGACAACGCCGTGTACAATGTATTCGCGCTACCCGCTGAGAGCCCCATCCACGGCCCACGTGTGCTGGTGGAAAACCCCGCCGACACCCTGGCATCTCCCTTTGGATGGCACGATACCAACGGTGAGGCAGGACCAGAATACACCATCACACGAGGCAACAACGTCCACGCTTACCTTGACCTCGACAACTCCAATCAACCACAGGGCGATGAGCCGGACGGAGGGGAAAACCTGGTGTTCGATTTTCCAATCGACCTGAATGCGGAGCCGGATACTTACCAGGAAGCAGCAGTAACACAGTTGTTCTACACCAACAACATGATCCACGATATTGTCTACGCCTATGGCTTTGATGAACAGGCGGGCAATTTCCAGCAAAACAACTACGGCCGGGGCGGTCAGGGCGGCGACTACGTCAATGCCCACGCTCAGGACGGCGGTGGAGTGAATAACGCGAACTTCGCTACCCCACCCGATGGCGGGAACGGCACTATGCAGATGTATCTCTGGCAAGGCGGTGGCAGTATTTTCAGAGTCAACAGCCCACAGCCCGTCGCTGGTTCTTACGAAGTATCTGCTGCTTCATTTGGTGCTCCTATCACGGAAAACCCTGTAACCGGCGATGTAGTTATCGCCGATGATGGCACTGCTGATGGCAGTCAGGCTTGTAATCCATTGGAAAATGTGGAGGCTATGGAAGGCAAGATTGCCATTATCGACCGGGGCGGTTGCGAATTTGGCCTAAAATCATTGAATGCACAGGAAGCCGGAGCGATCGGTGTCATTATCTGTAATTTCGAGGATGCTTCTGTAGGTATGGCAGGCGGCGCCGTAGGTGGACAGGTCACTATTCCAGTCGTTTCACTTGGTAATGCAGATTGCCAAACTATCCGCGAATTTGCCGGACAAGGACTGAATGTAACTTTCCAGGTACCCGATGACAGTGGCCCTGAATTCGTAGATGGTGACCTGGACAATGGTATTGTGGCTCACGAGTACGGCCATGGTATCTCCAACCGCCTCACCGGTGGCCCCTCTGCAGCAGGTTGCCTGGGCAACGACGAGCAAATGGGCGAGGGCTGGAGCGATTACTTCGCCCTTATCACTTCTGTACAGCCTGGCGAGACCGGCGATATGCCACGAGGTATCGGCACTTTCGCCCTGAAGCAGGAAATCACCGGCTCCGGCATCCGCCGGCAGCGCTACTCCACTGACCTCTCCGTGAACAACCAAACTTACGATGATGTCAAAGGTACTACAGCCCCTCACCCCCTTGGTGAAGTCTGGGCGGTGGTCACCTGGGACCTCTACTGGGCTTTCGTGGAAGAATACGGCTGGGACCCTGATCCGATGAACGGCACCGGTGGAAATAATATGGCCATCCAACTCGTCATGGACGGTATGAAGCTTCAGGCGTGCAGCCCGGGCTTTGAGGATGGACGTGACGCCATTTTCGCAGCCGATGTGCTCAACTATGATGGCATCCACGAGTGCCTGATCTGGGAAGTCTTCGCCCGCCGGGGCATGGGCTACTTCATGACACAGGAGAGCTCCAACAACCGGAATGATAATGTGGAAGACTTCGAGCCCCGCCCGGAGTGTATCCGTGAGCTGAAGATCACCAAGTCTGTGACGCCGCTTATCGAAGCTGGCGAAGAAATCGAGGTAACGATGACCCTCACCAACCACAAGGGAGAAACCGTAACTGGCGTAATGGTGGAAGATGAAATCCCCACAGGCCTTTCCTTTATACCTGGCTCTGCAGTAGGTGCAGACGCTACGGCTACCGGCAGTGCCGTTACGCTCGAAGTAGGCGATATGTCCAACGGTGAGGTCGTTACCATCTCCTACAAACTGGTTTCTGACGAGGAAATCTTCTCTACCACGCAGTACTTTGATGGCATGGAGAATGACGATGAAAACTGGTTCTTCCTCAACCTTGACCCCGAGGGCTTCAACGTTTGGGAAATTTCTGAACTGGATGCCTACGAAGGTGAGAAAAGCTGGTTCATCGAAAATACAGAGTTTGTAAACGATCAGGTGATTTTCCTGCAGGAACCGGTAACGGTAACTGGCGAGAACCCTGTACTGCGCTTCTTCCACAAATTCAATACCGTTATTGGTTTTGACGGTGGCGTGGTTGAAATCTCTACCGACGGCGGCTTTACATGGCAGCGTATCCCCGAGCGCCTGATACGGAACGGCTACAACTCCACACTGGATTATCAGACGCTGGTTATTCCTTTCCTTGAAGCCTTCTCGGGCGATTCTCAGGGCTGGATTGATACTTACATCGACCTCAGCGATTATGCCGGTCAGGACATTAACTTCCGCTTCCGTTTCGGCTCAAACGAAGGAGGTGTACCGACTACCGGCACGAACCCGGGCTGGTTTGTGGATAATGTAGAAATCATGGACATGATCAACTACAACGGTGAAGCCTGTGTGATGTCAAACGAAGGCGATATGGCATGTACTATTGCACCTGAAGAAGGTACCATCGTGGAATCCGCGCTATCAAGCAGCGTGGAAGAAGCCTTGCCAGAGGGCGCCGTGAAAGTCTTCCCTAACCCTGCCAACGACCTGCTAAATGTGGCCATCGATGTGACGGGTGCGGAAGAGGTCCTGATCACACTCGTTGCGATGGACGGCCGCGTCATGCAGGAGCAGCAAGTGGAAATGGGCGGTTTTTACCAGCTCGTTCCCGTTAATGTTGCCCAGTTGCCTGCCGGTATGTACTTTGTCAAAGTGCAGGCGGGCGGTAAAATGACGACTCAAAAGGTCGTTATCCGATAGGATGCACTTAAAGGATCAATGAAGTTTAGCCCTGGCGTATGAATTTTGCGCCGGGGCTATTTTGTTTTATAAACACTGTCTTAGGGGTTCACGCAGCGTACGCAGAGGTTCACGCGGAGCTCGCTAAGTACCAATACCACACTTACCTTTACGTCCCCTCCTCCGCGGTCTTTGCGTGAAACCCCACCGCATTTTCTCCTCCATCCATATCTTAGTAGTGGGGCAAAAATAAAATATACAACTTTCAAAAAGCTTTTGCCCCAACATTGCACAAAACTCGCCCTCTAGTTGGTTTTGTGCAACGTTGGAACAAAACCAGTTGTGTATTTTATTTTTCGAGAAGCCCTTACTCTCAACTCAAAGTGTACTTTTGCGTTTCATTGCCGAACTACAATACACATGACACAAAAAGTACAACTCGAACTATATTTCTGGCTTTTCACCCTGTTGGCAACAGCTGCCGTGATGCTGCCCATACTGACGTCTGTCCCGGGCTATCCCTTCACTTTCGTGAACATCGTCTACATTATCGTTGCCATCACCATGACGCGCTATATATTCCTGCTAAAACATACCTTTCTGGCCAGACTCCAAAACCTGAAAGTTGTAGTGGTATTCCTATGCATCCCACTGGTCTTCTATCTGGTACAAAATCTCAACTACTTTCAGACTTTTCTGGACGAAGAAGGCCCGGAAGCCATCATCGGCAAGCTTGCCTATTCCGAACAGCAAAACCTGTTGGTCTACATCCGTAGTGAGCTGCTGCTATTTGGCGTCATGAGTATTATCAGTTCCGTACTACTGCCCTTCCGGCTTATCTTGTCCGTTTGGCGGACGCGGAACCGGGGAACGGTGTAAAACTGAATTCCGGGGAGCCTGGATAAAGGCGCGCTGGCCGTTGGAAGATATTTTGCCAACAAGTGAAATCAGGCGGCTGGGAGAAACGAGCGTAGGGACTGATGAAATAAACACCCGCCTATTGCCTTGACGAAAATCAGGCAGTTGGAAGGGAGCACCCGCCTAATGTTTTCGAACAATTCCACGTACCTCTTTTTTACAAAGGCAAAGACCAAATCATGCCTGACTCTTTGCCACCCGTGCAGCACGATCCGCAATCCGAACAATTCTTCATCGATCTGGAGGGCCAGCAAAATGCAAAGCTGGATTATGCCAGAAAAGTCGAGGGAGAGCGCACCGTTTTAGACCTGAAAGCCACCTTTGTCCCGCCCGGAAAGCGCAATCAGGGGTTGGCTACTAAAATAGTAATGACCGCCTTTCGGGAAGCGGAAGCTCAAGGGTATCAAATCCGCCCTTCCTGCCCGTTTACTCAGGCATTACTACGGCGCAAACCTGAGTTTCAGCACCTCCGGGCAGATAAGGATGCCAGCTAGAACACATACTTCAGACTCATGCTGATGCCGATAATCAGTACCAGAAAGCCCACCAGGAGCGCAGCCTCCCAACCCAGCAGGCGATTCCAGTCCATCTTAAAGTCGATGACCACTTCCTTAGCCCGGCCGGGCAACAGACGGCTCGCCCCGTAGCCAACAATCAGGGTAAGTACAGTACCAATGGCATTCCACCAGAACCAGAATATTTCCGGTACATAGAGCCAAAGATAGATGTTGACCAGAACGCCGGTGGCCAGGCCGATATTTGCGCCAAGCGCGTGCGTGCGCCGGGTCATTACAGCCAGCAGGAAAGTCGCAAGAATGGGGCCGTAAAACACCGAACCGATTTTATTGATGGCCTCAATGACGGTGTCCGCGATTTCACCAGCGTATGCAGCCAGTACAATGCATACCACCCCCCAGGCAAAAGCAGTGTAACGGGAGTAGCGCATATAATCACCATCTTCCAGCGTTTTGCCACGGGCAATAAAGTCCTCCACCGTCACAGCTGAAAGGGAGTTGATAGCAGAACTCAACGAAGACATGGCAGCTGACAAAATAGCAACAATGAGCAGCCCAATCACTCCATGCGGCAGGTAGTCCCGGATAAACACCGGGATCATCATATCCGGCTTATCGGCGGGCACCGCGGCCTGAAAAGCAGGAGTAGTGGCTACCAGCGTACCAATGATCAACCCCATGACGCAGTACGTCAGGGTAACCGGAAAACGGATAAGCCCATTAAACAGCAGTGTCTTTCGCACCACGCCCATATCCCGGGCGGAGAGGGTACGCTGTGCCTGCGACTGATCCGTCCCGTAGTAGGATACATATAGGAAAAAGCCCCCCAACAGCATCGGCCAAAAGCCAAACTCCTCCCCTTTCTGAAAACCCCATCCGGAAAAGTCTACCGCATCCAACCGGTCGCGGTCGAGCTGCGCGGTAAAGGCTTCCCAGCCACCAATTTCTGCCAGGGCAAAGCCCATGCACAGCAGAATGCCCAGAAACAGGATGATCATCTGAATCATATCACCGTAGACGACTGCCTTCATGCCGCCCTGCAGGGAGTAAATAAGGGTGATCACCCCGATGATGCCAAGCGTGGTAAAGAAAGACACGCCCAGCACACTTTCCAAAATAATAGAAACCGCATAGACCATCACACCAGTCGCAAAGGCCCGGCTGATCAGAAAAACGGCACTCAGCAACAGGCGCGTAGACGCGCTAAACCGGCGCTCCAGGTACTCATAAATACTAACGATGCCCGCGTTGTACAGGGGCGGAATAAGCACCATCATCAAAAACAGCATCGCCACAGGCACGCCAAACTCAAAACTGAGCCACTCCAGCCCACCCCCTTCGCGTAAGCCCACAAAAGCCGGCGCCGAGATAAAACTGATGGCCGAAAGCTGCGTGGCCATAATCGACAGCCCCAAAGGCAGCCAACCGAAGCTCTTGCCGCCCAGGAAATAATCCTTACCGTCTTTTTGATCTTTGAAAAAATAGCCCAGCCCCAGAAAGGCCAAGGCATAAACTGCCACGATGATGTAGTCTAAGGTGTTCATAAAATTGGTCTTCGTTTTGCCTCAGGGATAAGAGCACCTGTAGCCTCTTATCCCGATTAGTCCCCCCAAAATAATAAGATTATGCAACCTAAGCCTTAACTTCGTTGTTTAAACTTCAGTACAAAGACCGGGCGAGCATGAAAATAGAAGAAGCAATCAACCAGACTAAGCCGTTTAGAAATGACCGTCACCGGGCCATGGTCAACCTGATTTACACCCACAACTGGGTAGTAGACCAGCTGCGGGCAAAGATCAAACCCTACGGCATTACTATGCAGCAGTATAATGTGCTGCGGGTATTACGTGGTGCCGGTGAGCCAATCAGTACTTCTGTAATCAGAGAACGCTTGCTGGACAAAATGGCGGATACCTCCCGTATGGTTCACCGCCTGGCTCAGAAAGGGCTGGTTGTGCGCCGGGAATGCGCTCATGATAAGCGCCTGGTGGATGTATCGCTGAGCGAAGATGGCTATGCCATGCTGCACAAACTCGATGCACTTGACGTGGAAGTGGACCGGATTTGCGGTGCCCTCACAGAAAAGGAAGCCGCCCAGCTTAGCGACTTGCTGGATAAGTTGCGTTCAGATTAAACCTGCACTTTCCAGGTATGCGACACAATAGAAAAGCCGTTTGGAAAGGCGTTCCAAACGGCTTTTCTAATGTCCCAAAGACCGGTGCAAAAGAGTACTGGCAGTGGGGCAATCCTGATAATTATCAGGACCAATTGCTCTGGTAGCTTTTGCCTAGATTAAGTCCCAAAACCCGCCCGATGGCTGGTTTTGTACCTCCTCAAAGCAAAACTCAAGTGGAAAACTTATTTTTCGGGAAGCCCTTACTGTATGCTCAGCCCGGTCACCTTTTTGCGGTCGAAGTATTCTTTAGCCTGAGGCGAATACACTTCGATAGTTTCATATTCCACAGTCACGGATTTACCTTTAAGGCTGCCTGGGTTTTCAATTAACGCATCACTTCCCTTGAAGTAACCCATCCAAAGCAGCTTTTGGGTGCGGCCATTAGCCTCTTTGATAGTGATGGTGGCAATATCGTCACCAGAAATCCCTTCAAAGGACCCCGAAACCGTTCCCTTTGCCTTGGCAGCTGGTGCGGCATTCATACCTTGTGGAGGTTGCTGCCCCGCCAGTTTCATGATAACGTTGGGGCATTTGAAGGCCATTTTCATACCGATTTGCTCCCCCAGTTTGGTCATTGCAGACTGATCACTCGGATTGAGCTCACCGTACTCCTTTTCGAAGGCAGCCTGATTGGCACCTACGGCCTCCATAATGCAAAAGCCAAGCTGCATCTGAAGATCATCAGTGGACATGGCGTCTGTGTCTTTTTTGGAAATGCACCCGCAGGCGGTTTCTGCCAGCTTATCCAGGAGCGCGTCCTGTGCAAGCAAAGGCTGAGCCAACAGGAAAAGTGCGCCCAATAGTGCAGTAGCGAGAATATTCTTCATGTTTCTGATTTTGAGGCAAAGGTAGGGAAAAATGGTTTTTAAGACTGTTCTTTTCGCAGTGCTTCCTCCCTTTCCATTATTGCGGCCATGCTATTGTCTTCCAGGGTCTTCAGGGTCTGATCACGGATGGTTAGGAAGACTGCGCGTATACCACAGGTTTTTTCATCCTTACACTCCTCACAACGCTCGTAGTAATTGAGAGAAACGCAGGGCAGCATCGCAATTGGGCCGTCAAATAAGCGCATGACCCGCGCCAGGCTGATCTCCTCCGGCGGCACTTTGAGAAAGTACCCCCCCTTTCTGCCACGCTTGCTGCGCAGAAAACCGGCATTTTTCAGGTCAAGGAGTATAGCTTCCAAAAATTTGTGCGGAATATTCTCGCCTTCTGCTATTTCCGAAGCCAGAATGGGCCGTTCTTCATTGCGATGTCGCGAAACATACAGCAAAGCGTTAATCGCGTACTTTGATTTTTTCGATAACATAGGTAAAAGTCGTTCTTGTCGCCCAAGATAGTAGGATTATGTATGGATACCCTGTGACAGGTATCACAATCCAACCGCTGTTTTTGTTCGTCGGAGAAAAATTCGGGAATTCGTGCCCATAAAAAAGAAATAGGATTATCCCTATCTTTGCGGCATGAAAGCAGTCATTCCCGTCGCTGGTGCTGGCACCCGCCTGCGCCCGCTGACGTATACTCAGCCCAAGCCGCTTATACCCGTTGCCGGGAAACCGATTATCTCCTTCATCATCGATCAGTTGATTGAGCAGGGGATACGCGATTTTATTTTTGTGATCGGCTATCTGGGAGAGAAGATAAAAAATTACGTAGATAAAGCCTATCCAGGCATTAACCGGGAATATATTACGCAAGAGGTACGCCTGGGCTCCGGGCATGCCATCTGGACCGCCCGGGATATGATCCGGGCAGATAAAGAGCTGGTCGTATTTTTCGGGGATGTAATCCTGGATGTGGACTTCGAAAAGGTTATCAAATGCCCTGACTCCTGCCTGTGTGTGAAGAAAGTAGACGACCCCCGCAAATTCGGAGTGGTGGAGTACGGACAAGATGGCCGGGTGAAGCGCGTGGTGGAAAAACCAAAAATCCCGAAGTCGGACATGGCCATGGTGGGCTTTTATAAAATAAAGGAAGCCGAGCAACTGATTGATGCCCTGGAGTTCAACATCAGCCATAACATTCGTTCCAACGGGGAATTCCCGCTCACAGATGCGTTTATGCGCATGATTGAGCAAGGGGTGCATTTTTCGACCGAAGTCGTAGACAACTGGTTCGACTGCGGCAAGAAAGAGGTTTTGCTGGATACCAACTCCGCTTTCCTTGACCGCTCGGGTTATGCCTCCACCAACCTGCCGCCATTCGACAACTCCATCATCATTCACCCGGTGAGCATTGGCAAAAACTGCAAGATTTCAAATTCCATCATCGGGCCTCACGTCACCATCGGCAATAATGCCCGCATAAGCCACACTATTATTAAGGATAGCATTATCGGCAACTATGCGCACATCAAGGAGGTGATCCTGCAACGCTCAGTGGTGGGCAATGACACAGCTATCACAGGCTTGCGCCAAAGCCTCAACATCGGCGATAATACCGAAATCGATTTCAGCCTGCCTCGTAGCTAAACCGGCTACACCGGCCTGATTCATCATTCTGCAAAAGCCTCACAATACCTCTATGGCAAAACCACAGCAAGACCTCAATATTATCTACGGCCGCCATCCGGTAGTCGAGGCCCTCGAAAATGGGGTCCCTATCGAAAAAGTGATGCTGCAGAAAGGCATACGGGGCGACATGGAGAAAGAGCTGCGCCATTTGTGCAAGTCAGCGGATGTCCCTATGCTGGTCATCCCCAAGGAGCGACTCAAACGCTATACCAATGGTAACCATCAGGGCGTGGTGGCCTTACAGGCGCTGATCCGTTATCAGAAAATGGAAGACATCCTGCCGATGGTTTTTGAACGCTCGCAAACACCCCTCTTTATCCTGCTTGACGGGGTCACGGATGTGCGCAACTTTGGAGCCATCGCCCGTACGGCCGAGGTCTGCGGTGCCCACGCGCTGGTCATCACACAGAAAAACAGCGCTCAAATCAATCCGGAAGCTATGAAAACCAGTGCCGGAGCGCTCAACACCATCCCCGTTTGCCGGGAAAAGAGCCTGATCACCGTCATAGAGTACCTGCAGCAATCCGGCATTCAGGTACTGGCCAGCGACTTGCAGGCGGATAAGGCTATTTACGATTTAGACCTGACTGCCCCGGTGGCTTTTGTGCTTGGCGCAGAAGGGGAAGGGATCAGCCCGGCGGTGGCCCGAAAAGCAGATCAAACCTTTATCATACCTCAAAAGGGGCTGACGGACTCTCTGAATGTTTCGGTAGCAGGCGGGATGATGCTGTACGAAGCGATGCGGCAGCGGAAATAGCGGGGGCAAAAAAATGCCCTGCCTCATTCGTTTGGGAACAGGGCAGGGCTGTCAAAACTTATATTTGACAATTAGTTCTGATCAATCCGATAAGGCGTAGCGTAAAAAATCGCTCTCAGGCTAATCGGCTCATCAATATCCGGATTAAAGGTCTGTGTAGACCGGTTGTAAATTACGGTATAGATATTGGCGATCAGCTCATTGATGTCATTGAAGCGCGCCTGCAGCTCATCGGCATCCGCAGCCTCCACGAAGAAGGTTTCGTTGCTCGCCAGGCTTTTCAGGTAGTTGGTGTTGTACTCCAGGCCTTTCCCTTTCAGCCCGATCATATAGCGCGGAAACTCCGACGCCTGAATCATCTGCTGATTACCGGTAGGATTGTTGGAGCCATTGTCGTTGCCATCCGTAAACGCTACCAAGACCTTGTCGTCCACTTCCAGATCGGCACTTTCCAGGGCATTAAGACCACTCAGTATACCATCGCTCAGGCGGGTAAAAGTCTGGGCGTTGAGATCGGGGTACGGGAAGCTGTTGAGGGCTGCTGAAATGTCGCCAATCTGATTCGTAAACGGGTAAGTAATGACTGTGTCCGCAAATAAAGTCAGGCCAATAAAGCCCGCCCCACCAGCTAGGGTTTGCTCTGCAAAATCAAGCGCATACTGCCTGACCTTCTCCCGGTCTTCGCCCAGGGAGCTACTCACGTCCACCACGAGCTGTGTGGCCATGCGGGTCTGAGAAAATTCTTCCTGATTCTTAAACTCCGTTTGCTCAAACCAGCGGTCATTCGCCGGACGGGTGTCATCACGTTCTTCGATGGTCACACAATTTGCCGTGTAGTTGAAATCATCATCGCTCAGGCGAATGTTAGGAATACGGATGACTACTTTATTGTCTTCAACAGTAGGGAAAAAGACCGTGGTATCATACTTCACGCGCTCATCAGTACGGGTACGCACGATCTCCACGCGGGGCTCTTCTCCCTGATAGTAGGTATAGTCAAAGCGCAGCACGATAGCATCATCGCGGGTCACACCGATACATCCCGGCTCCGGAATTTCATCCACGTTTGCCGAAGGCACGGTCGTATCATCATCTTTCTTACAGCTGGAAAAAGCCAGCACAGCAGCGAGGCTCAACAAGGCGGCGATTCTGAAGTTTTTCATAAGCTAGTTCGTTTAACAGATTCGGTTTTAGGAATAGCAGCGCACGAATGCGTTGCGCACAATTACCCTAACTAATTTTCGCCACGATTTATTCGATATATTATCTTAAAGTTTATTTAAAACTGTTGGATCAACAAAAAAGGCGACCCGGGAGGATCGCCTTTTTTGTTGCCACTACAACTTCAGCTGCGGTATCGCAAAATATTTATGGAGGAAGGCATCAAATTCTTTCAGCAGGCTTTTGAAGTACTGCCGGAAGTGGCGCACCTCACTGAACGCCTGTTCGAGGTACTGGCTGGAAGCTTCCACCGCTTCACGAAGTTGTTTTTGCAGGCGCTGCAGATTGAGGCGCTGCAGCAGGAACTGATTTTGAAAGTGTTCCACCTTCGCGCGGTCTTCCGTACTCTCCGCCTTCATGAGTACCTCTTCGAGGCTCCACTCACAATTGCGGATTTCCTGCTCATAAAACTGAATTTCCTTAAACCAGCTCCTTAAAGCATATGCATTTTGACTCTTGGAATAGGTAGCCATAGTCCGAACTTTTTTATGCAGCTCAATGCTGCGGGTTTGATGATGAATAGGTGCGGGGCACCAAAAGCATTCAAAAAATCAAATCGACACCGGGTCGTAAAAAAGCAAAGACTGATTGATAAGGTAGATAGGTAGCCTGACCGGGTCGGCAACCGTTTTCAACATGGAAGTGGAAGTAGTAGCCGACATCAGGTACGGGCCCTCCACTTTATCTGGCAAATTGGCACTGCACGGGCCGTCATCCGGCACTACCGGCTCCCAGTGCAGGGCATCCGGTGAAGCGTCCAACTCGCAGGAACTGCTGAAAAACTTAAGCACACAACACCCACCGGCATGAGCAGGAGCGAGCACTCCGCTAACCGGGCTGCTGGCTACGGCGGCCAGCGACAATAAGGAAATGATGTTGCGTAAGGTCTTCAACAGGTGAATTTTATATCTTGCTGCCCGCACTTTTACGGGCTTTCCAAGATGATGTTTTGTGAATCCACTATAAAAACTACTTTAAGTCTGCACTAGTTGCCTTTGCCAAAAACATTAAGACTCTCCTTAACGCTTTCTTAACACCCGGGCCGTTGTAACTGAGGCGGTTACCCCAAATAATTAATCCCAAATTAACGCCCGGATATAGCGATTGCAGAAAAATAAGCCTACCTTTGCGCCTTCTTTGCCAGAACACCACAATTTGGCAGTACATTAACTTGAATAACATGGATATTAGAAATATCGCCATTATTGCACACGTTGACCACGGCAAGACGACCCTGGTTGACAAAATGATCCTCGCGGGGCAGCTGTTTGCCGACCACGAGACGCCGGGCGAGCTCATCCTCGACAGCAACGACCTGGAGCGGGAGCGCGGCATCACCATTTTGTCCAAAAACGTGTCTATTACCTACAAAGGCACCAAGATAAACATCATTGACACCCCTGGCCACAGCGACTTCGGTGGTGAGGTAGAGCGCGTGCTGAACATGGCAGATGGCGTACTGCTGCTGGTGGATGCCTTTGAAGGCCCCATGCCACAGACCCGCTTTGTAACTCAAAAAGCAATCGAGCTTGGCCTGAAGCCAATCGTGGTGGTCAACAAAGTAGACAAGGAAAACTGTACGCCTGATGAAGCTCAGGAGGCTGTTTTCGACCTCATGTTCAACCTGGACGCTACAGAAGATCAGCTGGATTTCCCTACCATCTACGGCTCTGCCAAATTTGGCTGGATGAGCAATGACTGGCGGGAAAAGACAGACAATATCACGCCCCTGCTCGATGCCATTCTGGAGCACATTCCACCACCATCTGTATCCGAGGGCACCCCACAATTGCTCATTACTTCCCTGGATTACAGCAAGTACATCGGCCGTATCGCCGTAGGCCGTCTGCAGCGGGGCTCAATAAAATCAGGACAGCCTGTTTCTGTAGTAAAAAAAGACGGCAGCGTTCAAAAAAGCCGCATCAAAAACCTATACGTATTTGATGGTTTCGAACGCGTAGAAGTGGAGCAGGTGGAAGCCGGAGAAATTTGTGCGGTATACGGCATCGAAGGTTTTGAAATTGGCGACACCATCGCCGACTTCGAGAACCCGGAAGCACTGCCTACCATTGCCATTGACGAACCAACGATGAGCATGGTCTTTACCATCAATGACTCTCCATTCTTCGGCAAGGAAGGCAAGTATGTAACTTCCCGCCACATCAAGGACCGCCTCACTTCCGAGCTGGAACGTAACCTGGCCATGCGGGTGGAAGAAACGGGCTCGGCAGATACGTTCCGAGTGTACGGCCGTGGCGTACTTCACCTGGCGGTACTGATTGAGACCATGCGCCGCGAGGGTTACGAACTGCAAATCGGGCAGCCACAGGTTATTACCAAGCGTATCGATGACGTGGCACACGAACCTGTTGAGGAACTTACCATTGACATCCCCGACGAGTTGTCTGGTACGGCCATCAACATGGTCACTCAGCGCAAAGGCATTATGCTTTCTATGGAGCCTAAAGGCGACCGGGTGCAGCTGCGCTTCGAAATCCCTTCCCGGGGCATTATCGGCCTGCGTAGCCAAATGCTGACCGCGACTGCCGGAGAGGCGATCATGACCCATCGCTTCCTTGAATTCCAGCCGCATAAAGGTGATATTCCGGGCCGTATCAATGGCTCGCTGATTTCTATGGAAACCGGTACCGCCATTCCCTACAGTATCAATAACCTGCAGGACCGTGGCAAATTCTTCATCAGTGCCGGTGATGAAATTTACGAAGGCCAGGTGGTAGGTGAAAACAGCCGCCCCGGTGACCTTGTGGTCAACCTTATCAAGACCAAAAAACTGACCAATATGCGGTCATCAGGTGCAGATGATAAGATGAAACTCATCCCACCCAAGGTATTTACCCTTGAAGAAGCCCTGGAGTACATTCAGGAAGATGAATACGTGGAAGTCACACCGGAGTCTATACGTTTGCGCAAAACGATGCTCAAGGAGCATGAGCGGAAGCGCGCGAAGAACAAGGCACTGGCGTAGGCTGTACACTAAGCCAAATTTAGAAGAAGCGGAAACCGGAAGTCACTTACTTTTGGTTTCCGCTTTTTCATTTTGGGCGCTGAGCTTACTCAACAACAAGATGGCGCTGAACGCGCTCATAGAATTTTGGGGCATCATCACCGTAAAGCCACCGCACCACATTCTGCGACCAAATATCATCTTTCTGCTTTCGGGTGATAATCTCCTCTTCTACCGCCAGGTCCAGCAGTTTTCCGGGATAGGAGGACTGATGTTCGTTTTTCATTTCTCCGAGCGGATAGGGGTCGTCAAGCCCGAGGATAATCTGATCGGTACCGCCCTGTCTTCTGATCATGAGCTCCAGCGAATGGACATCATGTACCAGTGTATCAAAATAAATATTAGGGTGCCCCAACGCCTTGCGTGGGCGTACTTTACCCTCAAACAGATCCGGGCGCCCGTCGAAGCCCTGCACGCGGCGCCCCAGGTTCACATGGTTGAGCTGTCCGCCATGTGCAAAACACACCCGGATATTGGGGTACTTATCGTACAAACCATTGAGGGTATAGAAGTGATAAGCATCCGCACATTGAGCAAGCATCCAGATCAGATGGAAACGCCATGCCGTATTTTCCAGCAGGATAAACTTCTCGCCATCGTAAGGGTGTATTTCCAGCGCCAGCTTGTAGTGATTGGCCAGCTCAAGAATGGGCTCTGTCTCTTCGTTGAAGATCACATTCCAGTGCCCTGTAGAGTCCATATAATGCGTGGGCAGGCACAAGACCTGCAACCCCAGCTCCTCCACGCAGCGTTCGATTTCCCATAGCGCGCCCTGGGTAAACCCGGCATGTACCACGAAGCCGCAGGTGAATTTCTTGGGATAATCCTGCTGAATCCGGGCATTGAAATCATTCTGAAAGCGCAAAGCCCGCTTCATATGCTCCCACTTCAACCCATTGCCGTAAAGCTGGGAAAGACTCAGAATGACCGCATGGTCAATGTGGCTTTGCTCCATCCATTCCAGCTTTTCATTCAGGAAGAAGCTGGGGTCAGTAACCGGGCGCTGCCAGTTTTTCTGGCGCATAAACTTACGGTCCTCATCGATCCAGAAAATTTCCTTCTCCCGCATGAATGCTGGTATTTCATCGGGGTAAGGCAACAGGTGCCCGTGACCATTGATCCTCATATCATTTGTCCTTTAGTGCGTTCTCTAAAGGTACGAATTTTGTCCAAAATCCGGCACCCCACCCCGGGCACTACCGCTCGTAACCTGCCCGAAGTTCAATATATGCCCGCAGATCTTCCATCTGCTGATGCGAAAGCTTCTCCAGGGTATAATTGGGCATGTAAGGCTTGCTCCCGGGGACCGGAGAGGTCCCGTAGCGCCCTACCTGATACACGGAGTATTCGGTATACCGGGGGAAATGCTTGGCCAGATGCTGAAAGGTCAGCTTGGAATCATCCAGTCTGAAAAAGGAGTATCGTTCGTTTTCATGACAGTGCAGACAGCTCAGCTCGTATACCAGGCGGCCATTCTCCACATCGGTGGTGTCTACCTCATAACCAGCCTTCCTGTCTTCAGGGGGTGCCACAAAGGTAGCTGGTGAACCAGACAGGTACTTCGACTTGATTAGCTGAATAGCCGCTACCGTATTTCCTTTACCATTTAGCGCCTGACTGATCTGAGCTTTTTCCTCATCGGAAAGGATAAGGTCGTCCATTTTCAGTCCGATTGTCCACAAATAAGCCAGGACGGATTCCATCTCCCAGGGTTCCAGGGCACGCCCCTGCGAGCATTCGGTAGCGCAAAGCTGAATCGCCTCCCGAAGATCATCACGAGCGGGCTCCACCAGGCTTCCATACTTTTGCTCATAATCGCCGTTGTAAAAACTTGTCCGGTTGACTGCACCATAAAGGGCGGTACCCTGCAAAAAAGGCAAGCCGTTATCCCGGGCATACTCCAGGCGTGCCTGTGGATCGGATACGCTGAGGTCCGGATCTTCCTTTTTTATATTGTGGCAGGCCGTGCATACGTAGTGCTTGCTCTGCTTGTTTGTTTTGCCGCCATCAGGTGCCGGAGCGAAGCCCGTTAGCATAATACCACGCCCTGCTTCTACAGATACCCCTTTGAGCGTCGTATCCGGATAGTGGCTGACCGGCTCATCCCCGAGCTGCAACAATACATCAGCCACCGCCTCCCCGGACAAGAGCTGATCAGGCCCGGAAGATTGCTGTATTGCCCAGACAAAAGCAGTTGTGAGAAATGTAGCGAATAAAAACTTGTACATGGATCAGCTCATTAAAGGTTAAATAAACGGGATATGGTAAAACCAAAGCGGAACTCCCCGTCCAGCCAGTTGGAAGTAGTATAGGGGATAAAATCCGTCTCCATGATGCCGGTTGCATTTGTAAAATTAAGCTGAAAGAGATGCCCGCCGGAGTCAATTTCCAACCCCAGCCCCAATGCGGGATAGAAGCCATTCTCAGTGGTCCGGTAATCCGAAAACGGCAGGGTCACATCTGCAATCACCCCAAAGACCCGGCTGATCTGCAGGCGCGTGCCCACTCCCAGAGAGAACAATCCATTCTCATCCTCAAAAGGGACAACATTCCGGTGGGTATAGCCTGGCGTAAGCTGCAGGGCGATACGGTCAGACAACCGGGAGGCAATCATCAACTGCCCGTGGTAAGCCATTCGGTGGGCGAAGGTGGAGAAGTTGCGGATAATGTCGGGATTATCGGGAATACGCTCAGCCGTAGAAGCGGCAGCCATGCCCCAAAAAGTCAGGCTAACAGGAGACCCGCCACCTGCCCCCTGCCGCAACAGGGCATACTTGACCGTACCATTAAGCACTTGCCGAAGTCCGGCCTGCCCGTTGGGCAAAGACCCCGCCCCTTTGGTCCGGAAAAAGCCCACCGTGAGCTTATCCGTCGCACCATACTCGGCGCCGATCATAACATCAGAAGCCTGCTCCAGCCCATAAAAAGTAGACCAGCCGCCATTATCGCCCAGCAAATCGCCGAAGCGGTGGCCGATACGCACATCGAGCCTCCGCTTACTAAGCGTCTCCACAGATTGTATATTTACCAAACGGCTATCCTTAAAGGTTTGAGTAACCACGTCCTGTGCCGCAGCAGGGGCCATCCACACCAGCAGCATTATCAAAATTGAAAGATTCTTCATCGGGTATTCAATTTGCAGTATTTCTTTAAATTATTCCGGGTGTCCACTGTCCAGCCAGCATTCCAGGAGGTCCAGTTGCTCTTGTGTCAGGTCTTTGGGCCGGCCCTCCGGTGCATAATCCGGTGGCATACCCTGATTGGGATCGGCTTGCAGCTCAAGGACACGGGTACGGAAAGCGCCACTTTCAATATTATTGAGCAGCCCTTCATAGGAAGTATAAACCCCTGGTGCAGAGCCATCTAAATGGCAACCCGCGTAGGAACAAGCTTCTTCAATGATCTGGCGCACCTGAGGATCGTAGGCCGGGATGGTATCGGTACACGTTGCGGCAATCATCGGCTCCGGTAGTTTATCGGAAGTGCAACTACCGAAAAAAAGAAGAGCTGCCGCTGTAAGGGCGGAAAAAAAAGTAAAGGTTTTCATCATGCTATTCAGTGTAAGTTTAGCACCCTCCTAACATCAAAAACCCAAAATGGATGCTGTACAGGCACTGTTCTTAAAGAAGTACGGAGATTTTTGCCCGGCAGTTGCCTGTGTAAGGAAATATTTTGACCTTTGAACCAACAAATACCCTTAAGTGTATTAAGTCTAATTAACTTAAATCAGAAAAATAAAACAGCAATATGTACCCTGCAGAACTTACAGCGCCGATGGCCAAAGATCTGACCGAATATGGTTTTAATGGCTTGCAAACCGCAGAAGCGGTCAGTGAAGTCCTTGATAAAAAAGAAGGCACTACGCTCGTCGTAGTCAACTCCGTATGCGGTTGTGCGGCTGCCAACGCCCGCCCCGGTGCGAAACTGGCTGCTCAACATGATAAAACACCGGACAATATGGTAACCGTTTTTGCTGGTGTCGATCAGGAAGCGACGGCTAAAGCCCGGGAGTACATGGCTCCTTATCCACCTTCCTCGCCTTCGATTGCCTTGTTTAAGGACGGCAAACTGGTGCATTTTCTGGAGCGCCACCACATTGAGGGGCGTTCTGCAGAAATCATTGCAGAAAACTTAAAGCTGGCGTTCGACCGCTACTGCTAAAAGTATATACGCAATACGAAGTGGTCACCGACGATAAA
>ENA-UENT01000571-UENT01000571.1-marine-metagenome-genome-assembly--contig:-NODE-571-length-20074-cov-4.989372_pt1 | contig 20074 bp, 11 predicted proteins | sample MGYA00237879_ERZ529330 | MGnify/ENA primary metagenome ERZ529330 (study PRJEB26372, sample SAMN05368345) | marine metagenome | biome: cultured habitat; feature: ocean water; material: water; isolation... | reverse complement strand
CCAACTAACCAACTAACCAACTAACCAACTAACGTTTCCTGATTAATGCAAGATCTCGAACCATTCTATCGCTGGCGTCACCGTTACATCGCTTCAAAAGACGAGCGTAGTCCTTTCTATGGGCGAACCTACAGCGAGTTTGAATATTCTCAGACGATCTACAATTATTATATCCATCCGCAGTGGGATAATTTTGGTTCTCCAACGCTGTATGCCAAAATCCTGTTCGCCGATTACGATCAACACTACGCGATCATTGAACTCATCGGTGAGTGGAATGATGCGGTACACAATGACATCATGTTCCTCAAAAGGGAGTTGATGGATGCGCTAATAAATGTAGGGCTCTACCGCTTTATTATCATCGCTGAAAACGTGCTAAATTTTCATGCCGATGATACCGACTATTACGAAGAGTGGTACGATGACATGCAGGAATATGAAGGCTGGGCAGTACTGATCAACCTTCAAGAGCATGTCTATCAAGAAATGAAAGAAGCCCGCCTTGATGATTATTTACATTGCGGCGAACTATTCAATGAGATCAATTGGCGGCCACACGAACCGCAGCGTATTTACGCAGCCATTGAGGGCGTCCTGTCTCAAGAAACCCGCCGTATCTATTGATTGAATAAGTTTTCCGGATCGCACCACCAACTAACGCAACCAATTCAACTAACCTAACTAACTCAACTATCCTAATAAAATAGCGTAAAACCAAAGCGACCGTTGATCAGGTTATTTTTGAAGATGGCCTGGAGGTTGAGGTCATATGCGAGCATGATTTCAAAGCTGGGTGTTCTGCCTCGACTATTCATGCCGGCACCGATGTAGGCGTTCATGCCGTTGAGGCGACCACTACTGCCGGATGTATCGATATTATCAATACTCTCATACATGAGTTCGGCCTGTAGAAAATACTGTTGGTAGACTTGCCCTCGCACAAATGCTCCAATACCAGTATCTACGACATTGAAAGTCTGAATAACGTTCCCGCCGATATCCCGCAAACGGATGTGATTATAGAGAATACTTGCTCTCGGCCCTACACTGATTCCAGGAATTACTTGGTACCCAAACATCGGAGCCAAACCTAGGGTGTAGTTGATGAATTGAGTGCTTGCGCCGAAGCCAATTGTGGTGTGTGCACCAGTCCACCAACGGCGACCTTGGGCCTCACTAGATTGAGCTTGCAAAAAGGTGTAACAACTTAGGGTGAAAACCAGTATAAGAATAAGATTTCGCATAATTGATTCTTGGGTACTGTTTAGTAAAGTCTCTTTATGGAGTACAAATGTTGGGCCGCCACCATGGACGTTCAGTATAACAGCCGACAAAATACATGTTTTCTGCACTCTGAACGCTTTCTGTCCGGACCACAGCTTCAAAAAAAAGACCTCGCTGTTATCTTTGTCGCCCAACCGCCCGACCCTACCAAGCTCACCCCCGGTCCCCGAAAACCATTACAATCCGAACATTCGCAGTTGCATCAACAACCGCTTAACGAGCTTTAACACTCAAAAAGCTAAATAATTAATTCGTTGACCATGATGAAAAGGTTTCTACTTTTTGTGCTCTTTGCTACGGCAATTTCAGGGCTCTCTTATTCCCAAACGAACTTCAGCATCAATTCCGTCCGCCAGGTCAAACACCCAAAACTGGATGAACAGTTTTCGGACTATCAGACCATGACGCTCGATCATCAGGAATTTTACCAACACTTCCTGGCTAACGAGGGCATCATCAATTTCGGACTACAGATTGATCAACGTGCACCAATGCAGTTGAGTGTTGCTCCTTTTGAGTTGCGCTCTGCTGACTATCAGCTTCAACTTCAGGTAGAAGATGGGCGTGTTACTCGAGGTGAGACTACTCGTACCGGCGTACATCGCGGTAGTGTAGCCAATGCAGATGGCTCAATGGGGGAAGCTGTCTTTACCTTTGACGAGAATTTCGTTCTTGGCCGCTGGGATGAAGGCGATGTCACTTACTTCTTAGAGCCACTTTGGCGCTTCGTCCGTGACGCTGATCCCGCGCTTTACGTTGTTTATCGCGCAGAGGACGCCATTATTCCAGAAGATTTCTGTGGCACCGACACCGAAGTGTCTGAACAGTTCTTTGGACCTGCTCATTTGAAAGAAGCTATTAAGCAGCAAGATAATGACCAGGAAAAAATCGTTGGAGAGTGCTTAATTACTGAGATTGCACTGGCTTCCGATTTTGAACTCTTCGTTGACCTAGGAAGCAGCGAAACTGCCGTTGAGAACTTTATGTTCAACAACCTGGCCAATGTACAAACGAACTATGATGACGAATTTGCCGATGAAATTTTATTCGAAGTAGTTACTACTTTCATCGCCACCTGTAATAATACGAGCTGTGACCCTTGGACGAATAGCACCAATGCTGGTACGCTACTCAATAGCTTCCAGTCTTGGGGACAAGGCGGCGGTTTCGGTGGTGTGACTTACGATGTAGCTACCCTTTGGACGGGCCGTAACTTCAACGGTGGCACCATCGGTGTGGCGTGGTTGAGTGGTCTTTGTACTAACCTACGTTACAATACGTGTGAAAATTTCAGCTCCAGTAGCCAGTTGCTACGCGTATTGTGGTCGCACGAACTAGGTCACAACTTTGGTTCAGGACACGATGCCTCTGGCACCTGGATTATGTCGCCATCGGTAAACACAGCTACGCAATGGTCTGCGCAATCTCAAAATGCAATCAATAACTTAATTGCAAGTGCAGGATGCTTGAGTAGTTGCGGGGTGTCAGAGCCTCCAACCGCTTTTATTGAAGCATCAACAGATGAGGCTTGTACGGGTAGTTTCATCGCTTTCTTTGATGACAGCGAAGGAAACGTATTGGATCGTTTCTGGGAGTTCCCCGGGGGTATACCCTCCACGTCGACGGATCCGCACCCAATTGTGTTCTTCCCGAACCCCGGATTCTACACGGCCTTCTTGACGGTCGAGAATACCCAGGGTGACGATTTCGCCAGCTTTGATTTTGAAGTTGATCTCAACGATGGTTTCCGGAAGACCATTGATTACTCGAATTTCGAACTTGGATTTGACAGTTGGTCAATTGACAACCCTGATGGCGACATTACCTGGGCCCGCCGTGAAGTGGATGGCAACTTGGGTGATTTTGCCGCCTTCATGGATAACTTCGATTATAATGAAAATGGCGAGGTTGACGCTTTAATAGCTGGGTTTGACTTCTCTGCTGAGGCCGACATCATGTTTGAGATGGAATATGCTTATGCCCGTTTCAATGCAGGTGCCCGTGATCAGCTTCGTATTACATTATCCACCGATGGTGGTAATTCCTTCCCTAATATCCTGTTTTTTGGAGATGAAACCGGTGGAGGCAACTTTGCTACCGCTGGTGATTCCAATAGCGAATTTGTGCCTTCAGGCCCTGGTGAGTGGTGTGACGCTGGTCCTGGCTGTATTAGTTTGGATCTTTCTGCCTACGCCGGACAACCGAATGTGGTTATCCGTATTGAAAACATTAACGGCTTTGGTAATAGCATGTATGTAGATAATATCGCTATTACTGCTGGCTGCGGTGCTGTTGAGCCTCCAATAGCTAATTTCAGCCAAGATCGCGAAATTGGTTGTGCACCATTGGTAGTTGCCTTTGATGATCTTTCAACAGGGGTTGTAACGGATTGGGATTGGAGTTTCCCAGGTGGTGATCCAGAATTCAGTACCGAACAAAACCCATTCTCAGAGTATAATACACCAGGTGTATACGATGTGAGTCTGACCGTTTCTAACAATATCGGTAGCGATACTTATACTGTTCCAGGTGCTGTAACCGTACTTGGCCTGCCGACTGCAGATTTCAGCTATACCAATGTGGGCTTGACCTATGACTTCACCGATCTATCTACCGGTGATGCTACGGATTGGGCCTGGACCTTTGGTGATGGTGGCTTTAGCTTTGAGCAGAACCCCACCTATATGTATACTGAGGCGGGAACTTATGTGGTAGAACTGGAAGTGTTCAACGAATGTGGTAGTGAGACGACTAGCCAGACGATTGTGGTAGAACCACTACTGCGTGCTGACTTTGTTAGTACGCTGACCGAAGGCTGTGCACCACTAGAAGTTAAGTTCATTGACTTGTCGGAAGGAGAGCCTACCTCTTGGCAGTGGTCTTTCCCTGGTGGAACGCCGACAAGTTCTGATGAGCAGAACCCTTATGTGCTTTACGAAGAGCCTGGGGTGTATGATGTGACCCTAGTTGTTATGGCAGACGGCATGACGGATGAGATCACGATGGAAAGTATGATTATCATCAACGGTCCACCGACTGCTGGTTTCGATGTCGCAATAGATCCAGGTGAAGGAACACCTGTTATCACGAACACGTCTACTGGTGCGGATACCTACGCATGGGACTTTGGAAACGGAGAAATGTCTGATCAGGAGAATCCATCGGTTACCTATACCGAGGCTGGTGAATACACCATTTCACTGACCGTTACCAATGAGTGTGGATCAAGTACAACAACGCAAACCATCGAAGTTGTCTTCCCAGTTGAGCCGTCCTTTACTGTAAGTGATGAGAGTGGATGTGCACCGTTTACAACGACCTTTACGGCTGCTCCGCAAGCGGATGGTTTGATTTATGAGTGGTCCTTCCCAGGTGGTTCACCGGATAGTTCTACAGATCCTATGCCAGAGGTGACTTACAACGTAGCTGGAAGCTATGACGTAATTCTAACGATCACCAATGCGGCAGGTTCTGCCAGTGTAGAAGAAACGGCTATTGTTACTGTAAATGAAGGTCCAAGTGCTGCATTTAATGTTTCTAGCACGCCAGGCAGCTTGACGGTTGACCTTACTGACCTTAGTGCTAACGCAGATAATGTAACCTGGGATTTCGGTGATGGAAACATGGCTAACGATAACCCGACAAGCTATACTTATGCCGAGGAGGGTACTTACACGATTACCCTTACTGCAGAGAACGAGTGTGGAACAGATGTTGCTACGCAAGAGGTCACGCTAATCCTGCCGGTAACACCATCTATTAATGTTTCATCAATGGATGGTTGTACACCATTGACTGCCGAATTCAGCGCCTCTCCACAGGTGGAAGGTCAGACTTACGAGTGGAGCTTCCCTGGAGGAGAGCCATCAACAAGTTCAGATCCTAACCCAGTGGTTGTTTACAATACCCCAGGTGTTTATGATGTGACGCTCACAATCACAAATGCTGCTGGACCTGGAACTACCACGGAGACCGACATGATCAGTGTAGGTCAGGGACTTGCAGCTGCTTTTGTTGCTGACAATACGCCAGGAAGTGCTGATGTAACCACTACCAATAATAGTAGCTTCGCTGATGATTACGAGTGGTTCTTTGGTGACGGTGCAAGTTCTACGGAAACTGCTCCTAGCCATACCTACGCTGGTGAAGGCAGCTACGAAATTATGCTGGTAGCGAATAATGAGTGTGGTACGGATACTGCTCGCCAAACGGTTGAGATCATCTTTGTACCAGATCCATCAATCTCTACTTCTACAACAGGTGGTTGTGGTCCGCTGACGGTAGTGTACGAAGCAGAACCACAGGGAGACAGTTATACTTATGCTTGGGATTTCCCAGGAGGATCGCCTTCAACGAGCGATCAACAAACAGTAAGCGTAACCTACACCGATGCGGGTACTTACGCTGCCAGTCTTACCGTGACTAACGCAGCGGGAAGCGCTACTACAAGTACTACAGAAGATATTGAAGTGCTTGGTGCTCCAACCGTTGGCTTCACCGCAGATTATACAGTTGGTGAGAACTCAGCCACGTTTACAAGTACCAGTACTAATGTGACTACCCATAGTTGGGCCTTTGGTGATGGTGAAACCGGAAGTGGTCCTGAAGTAACGCATATCTATGCTGCTGCTGGTACCTATGAGGTGACGCTAACCGTGACAGGGCCTTGTGGTGAAGAAACTATGAGCCAAATGATTACCGTGGTTCTACCTCCTGCAGGTGGATTTACTGCCGGTAATGTCAACGGCTGTGCACCATTCGATGTTAGTTTCATGGCTAACGACCAAGGTGAAGGTCACACATATGAGTGGTCTTTCCCAGGAGGAACGCCTGCTACCAGTACGGACCCTAATCCTGTAGTTTCCTATACTACTGCTGGTACTTATGATGTAGGATTGACCGTAACCAATGCTGCTGGTTCTGTAACGAGTACCGAAGAAGGAATGGTGACTGTTGGTGAGACACCAGCTGCATCTATTGATATGGAAACGACCCTTGGTAGTTTGACTATCGGGGTAGAAGGCCCAATGGGACCTGGAATCGATAGCTGGAGTTGGAACTTTGGCGACGGTAACGAAGGCAGCGGCCAGACCGCAAGTCATACCTACGCGGAAGCTGGTACCTATACAGTCGAGTTGACGACCACCAATGAGTGTGGTACGAATACCGCTACCATGGAAGTAACGGTGCTCACCGCACCGACGGGTACCTTTACGGCGACTGATCTTAGCATCTGTCCAGGAGAGACTATCATGCTCATTGCGGACGAAACAGAAGGTGTAACCTACAGCTGGGATATCCCAGGAGGTGATCCAAGTAGTTCGACTGAAGCTATGGTAATGGTTTCTTTTGCTACCCCAGGTAGTTATGATGTAAGCCTAAGTACAACCAACGCCGCTGGTACAACAACCACGCAACAGACGGTTGTTGTGAATACTACACCGACGGCAGGATTCACATTTACTACAAATGGCCTAACAGCGTCATTTACGAATACGAGTACTAACGCTACGACTTACGGTTGGCAATTCCCAGGTTCTGACAGTGATGAAGAAAACCCAGAGTTTACCTTCCCTGGTGTTGGATCCTACGAAGTGACGCTTACCGCAAGCAATGAGTGTGGAGAGTCAAGCCAAACATTGACTGTTGTGATCGAAGGAGAGATTCCTTCCGTAAACTTCACTGCTGAGAATAATGAGGGTTGCGGACCATTGACAGTGAGCTTCTTTAGTGTGACCGAAGGTGCTGATGGATTGTCGTGGAGCTTCCCAGGTGGAACGCCGAGTACTTCTACGGAAGCTGATCCAGTAGTTACTTACGATGAGCCAGGAGAATATACAGTGACGCTCACTGCTACGAATGCCTTTGGCTCGAATGCGATTACACAGGAGAATATTGTGGTTGTCTTCGCTCCGATAGTGGCCGACTTCACGTATGATCTAGATGTAACGACGGCTACCTTTAACCCTAATGTTACGGGTGCAACGAGCATGACTTGGACTTTCCCTGACGGTTCCACTTCAGAGGAGATGAATCCAATGTATACCTTCCCAGGTAATGGCACCTATACGGTTACGTTGACGGCTGTTGGTCCTTGTAATGAAAGTACTGTTACACAGGAGATCGTGATCGATGGGGCATTGCCAATGGTGAATGTAGATATTGACCAAACAAGCGGTTGTGCACCATTTACGGTAACCTACACGGATATGTCTACCAATGATCCGAGTGGCTGGGAGTGGAGTTTCCCTGGAGGTACCCCTGCTACTGCTTCTGGACAAACGGTAATAGTGACCTACGATACGCCAGGTACTTATTCTGCTACTGTAGAAGTAAGTAACGCCTTTGGTACTACGACCATGGAAATGACCGATGTCATCGAAGTTCAAGGTGTGCCTGGTACGCCAGATTTCACCAGTTCTTCAGATGATGACATTACGTTCAATTTCGAAGTGACTGATCCAAATCCAGATTGGACCTACACTTGGACATTTGGTGACGGTTCAACAGGTGAAGGAAGTATGGTGTCTCACACCTATACGGAAAATGGTACCTATCCAGTAGTACTTACTGTTACGAACGATTGTGGTATGGATACGAATAGTGGCGAAGTAACAGCGATTCTTACTTCAACGGATACGCCAGCTTGGGCATTTGATCTGCGATTGTCTCCTAACCCTACTCCAGGACAGTTGTTCATTTCTGCAGAAGCATGGCCAACAAGTGGTAGCCTAGAATACCGTCTAGTGAATGCACTTGGACAGGAAATGACCAATGGCCTTTGGGCTGTAGGTGCAGGCAACTGGCGCCAAAGCGTTGACATGAGCCGTTTACCAGCCGGTACATACTGGTTGCAACTCGGTTGGGATAACGAACGCTGGACACAAAAAGTAATTAAGCAGTAAGCGGGAAATTATTCCGCTAGCTTTTCTCGACCACCCAGGTCTCTTCAGATCACCAGCTTTTTTAACCGCTTTGGTGTTCCGGAGTACCCTGGGTGGTTTTTTATTTCCCCTCACCCCACCAACTAACCAACCATCAAACCAACTAACCTTCTAACTAATTAAACCACCCAAGTCACCTAAGTACACCCGAGTTCAAGTCGTTTCCGCAAAAGCCCCTCCAGTTAACTAACCCAACTCATTCAACCAATTCAACTAACCCAACTATCAAACCAACTAACCTTCTAACCATTTAAACCACCCAGTCACCTAAGTACACCCGAGCTCAAGTCGTATCCTGCGAAACCCCTTCCAACTCACTCAACTAATTCAACTAACCCAACTAACCCAACCATCAAACAATCTAACCTCCCAACCACCTAACCAATTTCTTTCCTACCTTTACAGCCCTAACCAGCGTAAAATATATGACTCGACTGAGTGTCAATGTAAACAAGGTGGCCACCTTGCGTAATTCTCGTGGTGGCAATCTTCCCGATCTTGTTCAAGTTGCTAAGGATTGTGAGGCCTTCGGAGCACAGGGCATAACAGTGCACCCACGCCCAGACGAACGCCATATCCGCTACAGTGATGTTCCACTGCTCAAGGAAATTGTTACCACTGAATACAATATAGAAGGCTATCCAAATCGCCGTTTCCTGGATTTGGTCCTAGCCAATAAGCCGCATCAGTGTACCTTGGTGCCGGATGCTCCAGGAGTGTTGACATCTGATCAAGGCTGGGATACGATTGGCCAGGCAGAGCTGTTGCGAGATGTAGTAACTGAACTTCAAGAGGCAGGCATCCGTGTATCGCTGTTTGTAGACGCTGAGGAGCGTTTTGTAGAAGGAGCAAAAGCAGTGGGCGCAGACCGTATTGAGTTCTATACCGGCAACTACGCCAAGGATTTCTCCAAAGATCCAGACCTGGCTGTAGCTGCACATCGACTGAGTGCACAAAAGGCACAGGAAATTGGAATCGGTGTTAATGCTGGGCACGATCTAAATCTGGAAAATTTGTCATTTTATCGCAAGAGTGTTCCAGGATTGTTAGAGGTCTCAATTGGCCACGCACTTATTTCCGACGCTTTATACTTTGGTTTACAGAATGTTATCCAAATGTACCTACGGCAGCTACGCTAATGATGCCAAATATTTTATGCCAGAGGCAGCGCTTCGGCATAATTATCCGTTGTTAACAATGTGTTGAAGTCAAAAATATTTCTCACCTTTAGCCCGAAAATAGTTCCTACGTAGAATAGCTTAAAGTAGAATAGTTTAGCTCTAGCCATTAGTAACTTTCCAGAACGACTCACCCCCAAGCTCAATAGTAGCCCCCAACAAAACCAGTAAGAGATAGATCGCCGGGCACCCGGCGATGAAGATAATGCGGTGGAATATTCCACTGTATTGACTAGTATTTTTTATTTAAAACGCCATTAGTATGAAAAAACTCTCACTAGTTCTATCGCTAGTGCTGTTCACTGTGGGCTTTGCTTTAGCTCAAAGAACAGTATCGGGTACTATCACTGATGACGGCGGTGAGCCGCTGATCGGTGCGAGTATCTTGGTAAAGGGAACTTCTTCAGGTACAGTTACTGACATTGACGGTAGCTATTCTGTTGATCTTCCAGACGGCTCTACTACTTTGGTAGTAAGCTACACGGGTTTCGAAACTCGTGAAATTGAGGTGGGCGCCAGTAATGTACTGGACATCACCATGAGTGAAGGTGTAGCCCTTGACGAAGTCGTTGTGACGGGTCTTGGTATCCGCCGTGACAAGAAGGCACTCGGTTATGCGGTAACGACTTTACAGTCTGACGCATTAGAGCTCCGCCCCGAGGCCGATGTGGCCAGGGTACTGCGGGGTAAAGTACCTGGTGTAGACATTACGGCTACTTCCGGTCTTTCTGGTGCTGGTACCAACGTTATCATTCGTGGTTACACTTCTTTGACTGGTACTAACCAGCCATTGTTCGTTGTCGACGGTGTGCCTTTCAACTCTGAAACCAATGCGGATCGCGGTGATCGTGACGGCGACGGCGTTTTGGCCGGTGTTGCTGCTGCTTCTAGCCGTTTCTTGGACTTGGATCCAAACAGTATCGCTGAGGTATCTGTATTGAAAGGTCTTTCTGCTACTGTACTTTACGGTGAGGCAGGTCGTAACGGTGTAGTTCTGATTACTACTAAGAACGGTTCTGCTGGCGACATCGACAAGAAGTTTGAGATCACTGTTGATCAGTCTTTCTTCGCGAACGATATCGCTTCTCTTCCTGATGATCAGGATGCGTATGGTAACGGTTTCTGGAACAACGCTTCTGCGGCCTTCTCTAACTGGGGTGCTCCGTTTGAGCCAGGTGTTCACGCTGGTGCTATCCGTCGTGCTTTCAACTCGGGTGCTACTTCGTACAACCCAGATGATGGTACGATTAACCACCCTTATGACCGCGCTGTATGGCGTGATCTGTTTGACGTAGCCGATGCTGATTATGACTATCGTGCCTATGACAACCTTCAGAATTTCTTCCAGACAGGTTTGATGTCAAACACCTCTATCAACGTAGCTAACCGTATCAGTGATGGTACTTCTGTTAACTTCAGCTACGGTTACCGTAACGAGGAAGGTTTCGTGCCTTTGAGTACATTTGAAAAGCACAACTTCGGTCTTGGTTTCAACACTAAGATGAACAACGGACTCAAGTTGAACGCTACTTTCAACTACGTTAACTCTGATCGTGTAGCTCCTCCGGTTGCTTCTTCTACTAGCTCTAACCCGAATGGTACTGCTAACGCATCTTTGTTCTCGAACGTATTCTACACTCCACGTTCTGTTGACTTGAACGGTCTGCCTTTCCAGAACCCTCTGGACAACTCTTCTGTATACTACCGTGGTGGTAACGACATTACTCACCCTTACTGGACACTGAATAACACCAGTGACTCTGAGGCTGTTCGTCGTTTCTTCGGTAAGATCGGTTTGAGCTACGACTTGGCTGACTGGCTATCTGTTAACTATCGTGTTGGTTTGGACGGTTTCACACAGCGTCAGCGCTATGCTGTTAACAAGAACCAGTTTGGTCAAATTCCTCTGGGTCTGTTGCAGACATCTAACCGTACTAACTTCATCCAGGATCACACGTTCAACTTCCAGTACAACACTAGCCTGAGCAATGACTTGACGCTAGACGGTATTGTTGGTTTCAACGTTCGTCGTGATATCTTCGATGTTACTTACGCTGATTCTGAGCAGCAGTTTGTATTTGGTCTATTGAACCAGTCAAACTTCATCGCTCACAACAACGAAACTCGTACGCAAGAGGAAACACTTGCGGGTGTTTACGCTACAGCATCTTTGGGTTACAAGAACTACTTGTATGTGAATGTACAGGCACGTAATGACTGGACTTCTACTTTGGAGCCAGAAAACCGTTCTATCCTGTATCCTTCTACTTCTATCTCGTTCATCCCGACAGAAGCTTTTGCTAGCCTACAGAATAACCGTACGGTTAACTACTTGAAGCTACGTTTGGGTTATGGTACTTCTGCGGGTTATCCAAACCCATACCAGACTCGCGTAATTTTGGGTACGAACACCAACGAGTTTGTTACTCAGGGTGGTACAGTTATCAACACTAACACAGTTGATGATAACTTCGCAAACCCAGAGTTGACTCCAGAGACACACACCGAATTGGAATTCGGTTTGGAAGGTCGTTTCTTCAACAACCGCGTTTCTGTTGACCTTTCTGTTTACAACAAGGATTCTAAGGATCTTATCATTGATCTACCTCTTGACCAGTCTACTGGTTACACAGGTTCTACGATCAACGCTGCTGAGATCAACAACCAAGGTGTGGAATTGGGTGTAACTGTTACTCCAATCCAAACTAACAACTTCAGCTTGCAGCTCTTCGGTAACTTCACTCGCAACGTAGGTGAGGTAGTATCTCTTGCTGATGGTTTGGATCAGTTTCCAATCGTAAGTGTATTCTCTAACTTGGGTAACTACGCTATTCCTGGCCAGCCTTATGGTGTAATCCAGGGTACTCCAATCTTGCGTGATGCAACTACTGGGGAGCGTGTTGTATCTGGTGCTGGTTTCTATATCTCTGCTCCTGATATCGATGTTTTGGGTGATCCTAACCCTAACTACCAGTTGAACTACGGTATCACTGCTAATTTCAAGGGCTTGACATTCAACGCTTTGATGTCTTACTCTGACGGTGGTGTTATCTGGTCTACTTTGCCTTCAACTCTGATGGGTCGTGGTATCTTGGCTGAAACTGACTTCGATCGTTTCGTTCCGATTATTGCTCCTGGTGTGAAGGAAGATGGTACTCCTAATGATGTACTAATTACCGCTACTGACCACTACTGGCGTAACGGTGGTGTATTCCAACCTGAGATGCGTACGTTTGACGCTACGTACTTGAAGCTTCGTGAGGTATCGTTGTCATACTCTCTACCTGCGGCTTTGTTGGATAGCAGCCCATTTGGTTCTATCTCTTTGACGCTATCTGGTCAGAACCTATGGTTCCGCGCTTATGGCTTCCCGAAGGGTGCTAACTTCGACCCAGAAGTATCTGCTGGTGGTGTTGGTAACTCTCGTGGTTTTGAGCTGATGAACGTGCCTACCTCTAAGCAAATTGGTGGTAGTATTCGCGTAACCTTTTAATCACGCTTAACTAAACTTAATATGAAATATACTTCGTTATTACTCACCCTGGCTTTTGCCTTGTTTGCGGTGAGCTGTGACAATCTAGACCTGGATGATCAGCTCAACGACCCGAATGAGGTGACACCAGAGACGGCCGAACTTGATTTGGTCTTGAATAACGTGTTCCTGGAGTTCGTTGAGTTTGTTGACGAGGCCAGTGACGAAACCATGCCTTATGTACGTCTGGTAGCCATGACTGGTGGTGACCGTTATGACAACCAGGACGGCCCTACAAGTTTCGACTTTATCTGGGGTAAGGCATACTCTGAATTAATGCCTGATGTAAACTTGGCAATCGAACTTGCCGAAGCAGCTGACTTTACTGTTCCTGCTGGTGCTGCCAAGACGATCAAGGCATACATCATGATGACATTAGTTGACCTTTTCGGTGACATCCCTTATTCTGAGGCTTTCCAAGGTATTACCAATCCTTCTCCTAAGGCGGATGCAGGTAGTGCTGTTTACGCGGAAGCGCTTGCATTGGTAGAGTCTGCTTTGGCTGACTTTGCTAACCCTAAGGGTGGAATCGGAAACGACCTATACTACGGAGGTGATGTTGACAGTTGGGCGAAGATGGCTAACAGCCTTAAGCTTCGTTACCACGTTAACACTCGTTTGGTAGGTGGTAGTGCTTCTGAAGTGAATGCTGCTGTTGCTGCTGGTGTAATTGAAGAAGTTGGCGACGACTTCCAGTTCCAGTATGGCTTGAGCCGTGTTAACCCTGATGCTCGTCACCCTTACTACTCTGATGGTTACGAAGCTGGTGGCCCTAGCTGGTACTTGTCTAACTACTACATGTGGTTGTTCTTCAGCGATAAGAATAACTTAGACCCACGTCTACAGTACTACTTCTATCGTCAAGATTGTGATGAGACCAACGAGGACTTCTTTACTTTGGATTGCCAGGATGGTCCTTACCCAGCTCACTGGCCTGACGGTTACCCATACTGTACCGCATCTAGCCCACTATTCGGTGGCAACGCTGCTGGTTTCCAGGGTGTAGGTTACTGGGGTCGTGATCACGGTAACGATGACGGTATTCCACCTGATGATTTGAAGCGTACCGCTTGGGGCTTGTACCCTGCTGGTGGTAAGTTTGATGCTGGCAACTGTACGCAGGTGTCTAATGGTGGTACTGACGGTGCTCGTGGTGCGGGTATCCAGCCAATCCTATTGTCTTCTTACGTTTACTTCTTGCGTGCTGAGGCTGCCCTAACTATGGGTACTAGCGATGACGCTCGCGAGATGTTGGAGAAAGGTGTTCGCGCTTCAATTAGCAAGGTGATGAACTTCCAGCCATTGACTTCTGACGAAGAAGCAGTAGCTCCAACCATGGACGACGTAGAAGCATACGTAGCTGAAGTAATGGGTTCTTACGATGGTTCTGTTTCTGACGATCAGCGTCTTGACCTCATCGTTAAGGAGTACTTCTTGGCACTACAAGGTATGGGTCTGGAAGCTTACAACGCTTACCGCCGTACTTGTCACCCTACTGGCCTTCAGCCAGTACGCTCTGACAGCCCAGGTGAGTTTGCTCGTTCTTTCTGGTATCCTGCTAGTTACGTAAACCGTAACGCTAATGCCTCTCAGAAGAGTGGTGTTACTGGTCCAGTATTCTGGGACACCAATGCAGCTGGCTGCGTTAACTAATTGTCAAATTGAAATTTATTCCAATGAAAAAAATATTCAGTTATCTGCCTTTTGGCTTCGCAGCGATGCTGATGCTATTCACAGCCTGTGAAGAAAAAGAAAGGCCATTTCCTGAATTCGAAGATCTTGAGAATGGTGCTATTGCTCGTCTAGTAGACGGTGTGAATGGTGAGTTCGACTTCGAAAATATTGACGGCACCAGCATCGACTTTACGGTTGAGTTCTACGATGTCAACCAAGGACGTGACGTAGCTTCTTACAGCTGGGCTGTAAACTACGCGGGGATGGGTCCTGCTGCTGTTAAGTCAGTAGATGCAGGTTCTTTCTCTACCAATGATGATGGCCTTCCACAGGTGTCTATGACCATCACTTTCCGTGAGGTACTAGATGCTTTAGGTCTTGATCAGTCAGGTATTGTTCCTGGTCAGGCATTTGATCTACAGGCTACTATTACTATGACTGATGGTCGTCAGTTTAATTCTTCGAATACTCAGTCTAACATACAGGGTCAGCCTTTGTATCGTAGCCTTTTGGCTATTCGTCAGGGTGTAATCAACGTACCTTGTTTCTCTGTTCTTGCTGGGGAGTACGACGTAACTGCTACTGTTACTAATCAGATGGCCGGTATCGGTTGGGACAACTGTGAAGGTAATACCTACACTACTACAGTTCGTTTCACTGCGGAGCATGATGATACGCAGTTTGGTACTGGTGTCTACTTCATCGAGACGCAGGATGCTAACGGTGATTGGCAGCACGATAACTCTATGGGTGGTTTCTATCCTTGCTACACGGGTACCCAGACAGATCCAGGTGGTTTGCCAAACGGTACTACTGACGACGGTGGCCTTCGCCTGAATGAGGACTGTGGTTCTCTATTCTGGACAGGTGCTAGTCAGTGGGGTGAAACTTACTTCATCGAATCAGTTACCGTTAACGGTGCTGACTTGACCATTGCTTGGAGCAATGACTACGGTGAAGGTGCTTCTTGTAAGATCACTCGTACTGATGGTACAGAGTGGCCTGAAGATTTGATTGATGGTGACGGATAGGTCACTTGATTCATAGGATACCTTTGTGTATCCACGCACTTGAAGAGCCACTTTCATGCCATGAGAGTGGCTCTTCTGTTTTTATTCCTTATTTAGAGATTAAGATGCGCTCAATATGAAAGACCAAAAGACACTCCTGTTCCTAACCTTTCTCTCCCTAATATTTCTTGTCGCTTCATGTACAGAAGACGATGATCAGGCGATCGTAGATTCCTACTTTTCGCAATTATCTGGTATCTATGATGTAGAAGCAAAGATGTTGGGGCCTGACGGTAACTCCACCTATAATTGTGCTGACACCGTATGGTACGGACAGGTGCGGTGGACCGCCGAACACGAGGAGGAAGACTCCATCGGCTCCTATCGGATTGATACCCGCTGGAATAGCCAGGATATTTGGTTGGAAGACCCTAGTATGGGATCTTATTACCAGTGTTTTACCGAACCTGTCGATGATCCATCGCTCTTGCCTAATGGCCTAAACGGTGAAGGAAGTCTGCGGCTTAAAGACGTGGACGGGAGGTTATATGGTGGGGTGGCTCGCAATGGGGAGAGGCCTATTTCTTTAATACACTTGAAATTGATGGTGTCATCCTATTTTTGGGCTTCGAGAATGACTATGACGAACATTTTGAGGTTCGACTCATCCGTACAGACGGTGGAAGTTGGCCAGAGGAGTTGAGAATTGAATAAAGATTAAATGAGATACTTTGTATGCGTTGCGATCCTAAATTTGATCGCATTTTCTGCCTACGGGCAAAATACAGTAGGTACGATCACTTATGATCCAGAGGAAAGTCTCGGTGGTTATCACCTGATATATCCTGAGCGACAATCCACAATTTTTCTAATGGATGAGTGTGGTCAGGTTCTCCATAGATGGGAGGATGAAAACCCAAATTCGGCCAGGCCTGGGGCGGTGGCTTACCTGCTAGAAGACGGGAGAATATTGCGTGCCAAAGTAGATGGTGAAATTATATCCCAAAGTAGTTTTGGTGCGGGTGGTTCTGGTGGAGTAGTAGAACTATTGAGTTGGGATAACGAAGTCTTGTGGACATATGTGGTAGCGGATAGTATCAAGCGTCAGCACCATGATGTTCACTACATGCCTAGTGGTAATGTTTTGATCCTAGCTTACGAGCGCTTTTTTGTCGAGGATATCGTAGCCAATGGTTTTGACACCCTTACAAATAACCAACGGATACTCTGGTCGGACATGATCTTGGAGGTAGATCCAGCCACTGATAGCATCGTTTGGGAATGGCATGCCTGGGACCATTTGGTGCAAGAGCACGACAGCTCACGTCTGAATTTTGGTGAAGTATCGGAGCATCCAGAGCGAATTAATATCAATTATCAAGACTTCACTGCTACTCGAGATGATTGGATCCATGCTAACGCACTAGACTATAATGAAGAATTGGATCAGATCATGATCAGTGCTCGAAATTTCAACGAGATTTGGATCATTGATCATAGTACCACCAGTGAGCAAGCTGCCAGTAGCTCGGGGGGGAATAGTGACCAGGGAGGTGATCTGCTCTGGCGCTGGGGTAACCCACACGCCTATCAACAGGCGACCTTAGAAGAAGAGCAATTGTTCTGGAACCACGATGCGCAATGGATTGACGACTTTGTAGACGAAGACTATCCCTATTACGGCGATGTGGCGGTCTTCAATAACTTCATTGATTTCATTGTTGAGGGAGGTGAATCTCGTGGTCAGATTATCAGCCCGAACTGGGATGCGGAATCACAGACTTACCAAATGGCCAGCGAACGTTTCCTCCCTGTTGACTTCAGTGAAACATTCAGTCATCCAGATACCGCCAAGAACTTCTCTACCCAGGCATCTAGTATCCAAATTATGGGTGATGGTCACGTGATCATGTGTGCAGGGCGGCAAGGAAGAAGTTTCGAAATAAACCCAGAAGGTGAACTAGTTTGGGAATATGTAACCCCCCTTCGTTTTGGGCAGCCGTTCCCGCAGGGGAGCACTTTGAATATTTCGGAAAACTTCACCTTCCAGGTAGAGCGTTATCCCGCCGATTATGCAGCCTTTGATGGCCGCGATCTTAGTCCGCAAGGATATCTTGAACTGGACCCTAATGAAGAGTTTTGCCTCCTTGTTAGTGCTGATGAGCCCGTAATAGAAGTTAGCTCTCTGCAGGTTTTTCCAAATCCTACCACGAACTACTTTTCCGTTCAGGCTGAGGGAGAGTGGAATCGTCCAATGTTATTGCAACTCTTGAATGCTCATGGACAAGAGGTGCGCAAATGGACTTGGCAAGAGAATGGCCAGTCTTTTGATATAGCTAGTCTTCCTAAGGGCTTGTATATCCTGAGATCAATAGAAGGGAACTTCAGTCAACAAATTATCAAGCAATAAATAAAAATTGGGGAAGCGACGCTTCCCCAATTTTTATCAGTGATAGGGTGGCTTATTGAACCACGAGCTTTCGTGTCAGTATACCTTCTTCAGTCCTTATCAGTACGTAGTAAAGTCCGTTCGGTAAGGTGCTTACATCCACACTTAATTGTTGACTCCGTAAGCCAGTTGTTTGCTCCAGACTCAGTTGTCCAGCTGCATTGTAAAACTGGATACTTTCAACAAGAGGTAGTTCGGCACCCGTCCAGCTGAAGGTAACGTGATCCTGAGTTGGATTCGGAGCCAACTGTAGTGCATTCTCCAAATTAAGAGCAAGGTCCTCCGTACCTACAATCACATTAGCGATAGTGGTATCTTCTTGGATATTGACCAACTGATTGATGCCATCATCATACACCAGCTGCGTTCTACGGCCACCAGTCCAGATGACTTTGATAGAATCCACGGCAGCGGCATCACCTAGACCAAAGTGCAAGCGTGATGATGGGTGCGAAGCATGGCTACTTCCACCATCTACCTCTCTAATCAAGGCCTTACCATCTGCATATACGATAACCTTTGATCCGTAGGCGTCTCGGTTAGCTTCAACGCCTTCCAGTTTTACTGCTAGCCAGTTGTTTTGGTTGCCGGCTTCATTGCGATAGAGTAGGGTAGCGTAGCCTGTTTCGTTCATTGGTACGTTCAAAACCACACTCACAATATCCACATCTCCATCATTGTCAAAGTCAGAGTAAGACATGCCACGAGTTGCCCAACGATTGGTAATCCCGTAAGTCTCGCCTACGTCCGCAAAGGGTAAGTCGCCTTCATTAAGGAAGAGCTTGTCATTCTGGAATAGGGTCGATGGCAAGAAGTTAGGGCTAGGTACATAACCATTGGCTACGTAAAGGTCCAAATCGGTATCGTTGTCGATATCGATGAAGGCAGAACCCCAGCCCACCGTGAGTGAGGTGTCTTCCACTACCCATTGGTCACCAGCACCGCAGGCTTCGGTGATGTTGGCGAAGGAACTACCGTCATTACGGATCATCTCATTGCGTCCAAAGTTGGTGACGTAGTAATCGAAATCCAGATCCTGATCGATATCTCCAATCGCAATACCCATCCCGTACATTGGAAGGTTAGAGCCAGTAGCTTCGCCTACTTCTGTGAAATTGTCGTCGGGGAAGTTATTCCGGTAGAGCTTGTTGGGTTGGATCCATTCGCCAAAATCATTAGCGATATATATGTCCATATCGCCATCACCGTTGTAGTCGGTTGCAGCAGTTGCTAAGGCACAACCAGTATCATCTAGGTTAAGGTCGGCACTGCGCTCTGTGAAGGTACCGTCACCATTGTTGCGGTAGAACTGGTTGTCCCAACAGGTGTGATCGAAACCAACGATGATGTTGCCGTCGTACAAGAAGTTAGCTTCCGATACATAGTTGACTACGTAAAGGTCTAACCAGCCATCAAGATCGTAATCAAGGAAGGTGGCTCCGATGGCAAATGCAGTGTCCTGTGGGAAAGGCCAATCTTCGGTGAAGGTGCCATCTCCATTGTTGCGGTAGAAGAGGTTCCGACCCAGGTTGTTATCTGCGTCTCGCCAAGTGTACACAAAGACATCTCGAAAACCGTCATTGTCCACATCGCCAGTAGCAACGCCACAGGTGTAATAGTCGTCCGTTACACTAAAGCCTGCGGCGTCAGTGCTGAGCGAGAAGGTGCCATCACCATTGTTCAGGTAAAAGTGATCAGCATCCTTACCAGAAGTGATATAAAGATCATCGTCACCATCATTGTCGGCATCAAAAAAGGCCGCACCACCACCCATAAAGCTGGTATGAGATACATGGTGATTAATCCCGGCCTCGGCTTGAGCCTCCACAAAATGCTGCCCTTGCAGGCTTAGCGTGCATAAAAGTGAACAGCAAAGCAAAAAAAGTAAAGAATGTTTCATAAGCTAGTCCAGTCTAATAGAACTTGTCTAATGATTACTGCAATAGTCAAAAATCAAGCATTTTAGGTCTAATCAAGGCACGCACGGAGCCTGATAGCAG
>ENA-UENT01000570-UENT01000570.1-marine-metagenome-genome-assembly--contig:-NODE-570-length-20113-cov-3.098855_pt1 | contig 20113 bp, 15 predicted proteins | sample MGYA00237879_ERZ529330 | MGnify/ENA primary metagenome ERZ529330 (study PRJEB26372, sample SAMN05368345) | marine metagenome | biome: cultured habitat; feature: ocean water; material: water; isolation... | reverse complement strand
AGTCCGCTACTTATTACTTTGCCAAGGCTGATGTACCTAGAGGCATGCCTGCCCATCAGCTTCAAGAGCTCGCGGAACAAGCAGGCTTATCTGGAAAATCCTATGCTTCCGTTCCTGAGGCGCTTGCCGCAGCGCAAGCGGAGGCCACGACACGAGATGTAATCTTCATTGGCGGAAGTATCTTTGTCGTGGCAGAGGTGGTATAGCCAAGTGTCGCTTCATAAAACTTCCGGCGTTTGTCCGAATTATTCCTTAGGATAAATTTCTTGCTCCAGATCATTCAATCGCATAATTTCGTATAACTGCTTGATGGCTTGTGCTTCCTTGCTATTCGGCGAAGGTTGATCGGTATACTCATTGATCCAATAGCGAATATGGGATAAGGGACTGATTTTACTCCAGATTCTTTTGAAAGTACTTCCCGCATAGCTGGTTTCAATATCTACTATTCCCGGACCAAAATTACCGGCCAGTTTGCCTCCAATGAAATCACCTTTGTAGAAAATATTGGACCAGCGAGTGACGGCAAAGGGAGTTGCATGATGTAAAAAACTACTTCCCCCTCCACTTGGATAGGTTAAATCCTTACCATCCAATGTAGGAGGGCTCATGGGATACTCCCTTTCGGCAATTCGGAGCTTAAAGTCCTTCAACGAATCCGCCATTAGTAGTTTAGCGTGCGTCAGTGGACTTCCAATTGTCACTAGATCTGTAATCAACCAACTTTTCCGTTCGTATTGGATTTTCTGCCAAAGCTTCGATTGGTCTTTTTGTAGTTGGATAGCATCCTCAGGCGTCAATTCTCCTGCCTTTGCTTTAAGACTCCAGTCTGCTATATTTTTCAATTCTTGAGAAGTTCGGCTCACCCCTCCAAAGGAACAATTCCAGTCATTATCCGAAGTCTCTTTGAATTTTTCTTTTTGTCCCAGATGAATCGATTTGTTGAATTCAATCCAGAGATAAGTAATGATATCATAAGCAATTACACTGCCCAAGCTATGCCCCACCAGGATGATCCGGTCATAGTCTTCGGTCTTGTGCAAGGCCTTCAGTAATTCAATTCCTTGTTTACGGATTTGCTCACGCTGATGGATATTGTCCACATGGACACGCAAGTATCGGGCTGCATCCCCGATAAATCCAATGAAGATGTTGTGCAAAATGAAAAATATAAAAGGTAAAAGCAGAAAGAAGGCTCGGTACACCGTCATGCCGGAGAATGGATCCTCTCCCTTTTCTAACCAATCAATGACAAATCGCCCAGTTATGGTAAGCCAGGAAAGGAATATAAACCAAAGGAAGGCCCATAATAGTCTAAGTCTCATACTAGGGGACTGCAATGGGCTTCTGAACATTAAACTCCAGAACCAACTCAGAATATGTTGCCACTTGGTATCTCTCATATTGGCGGCCCAGTGATACTCATAAAAGTGGGTGGTGGACCTTTTATCGGATCTACCCTTTGCTGAAATTTTACGCATTTCATAAGAGTTACTCACCCGATCTGGCTTGGTCCAGAAGGTTCTTTCTGTACTATTATCCTGTAAATGAATCTTCTCGTGGTTTAGGAGCGAGGTTACAAAGCCTCGTAAAGTGGTCATAGGCCGCTGTTCTCCGATCCCATGAATCACTACGATAGCTTGGCGTCTTCTTTTTGTCATACTTGTTTTAATTCGATTAGGCTTAGCTCTTTTGCCATTGGTGCAGTTAAAGATACTGGACTATTCCGCTAGATTGGACATTTTTAACTATCATTGTCTAAACGAAAACCAATTCACACCTGTCTTATGAAGCGAAATGGCTCTGTCAAGAAAGCGGTAGCTGGACTAGGCCGCTGTGGACCAATATCTGCGGCTAAAGCTAAAGCTTCAAGTGCACATCTTCAACTCACCTTTATTAAGATCAGCTGTCGTCGGTTTAGAAGTTTTTTCCAATTGTTGTTGGCCTCCGAGAGGCCAGCCTATCTGTATTGATAATTCAAATGATATGTCTACACCTAAATACCTAAGTACGAAGTCCTTGCTTTTGTTCCTATTTGTTGCAGCGCTGACGTGGTCTTGTACGGAGGCAGGAGAGCAAGGGAAAGCCTATCCAACTAAACCCATTAGTTTTATTGTGCCTTGGTCAGCCGGTGGGATGACCGATATGTCCTCCCGGATGGCAAGTGCTGTCTGGCAAAAAGCTTTGGGGCAATCCGTAAATGTGGTTAACCGAACGGGTGGGGGAGGAGTAGTTGGCCATTTAGCAATTGCGCAGGCCAGAGCCGATGGCTATACTTTAGGTGCTGTGACAGTTGATATTACTCTACTCCATCATACCGGAATTACGGATCTAACCTACGAGAATTACACGCCTATTGCCTTATTGGTCAATAACCCATCAGCTATTACGGTTCGGGCGGATGCCCCTTGGGATTCACTCCCTGATTTGCTCGCCGAATTAAAGCAGGCCCCAGGGAAATTACAGGCTTCCGGTACGGCTAAAAATGGCATCTGGGATCTGGCGAGAATGGGTTTTCTGAAAGCGGCTGGTTTGGAAACCTCGGCCATGCCCTGGGTGCCCAGTCAAGGGGCAGCCCCTGCCTTGCAGGAACTGATTGCCGGAGGAGTGGATGTAGTCACGGCTGCTTTATCGGAGGTAGATGCGCTACGTCAGGCCGGACAGGTGAAAACCTTGGCAGTGATGTCCGAGGAGCGCTTACCTGAGTTTCCGGATGTACCAACGCTGAAGGAGTATGGATTAGATTGGAGTGTGGGTGGATGGGTCGCCATCTGTGGACCAGCCGACTTACCGGCAGACATACAGGCTTCTCTTGATTCCACTATTCGTGTAGCGGTTCAGGATACCGAATATCTAACAGCGATGAAAAACAGTGGAGCTACTATGCAGTTCTTAACGGGAGCGGAATGCAAGGCTTTTATGGCCAAGCAAGACCAGGTGAATGGAGAGTTGCTGAAGGCCAATGAATAAATGATAGTGTATCTCCTTATCGGAAAAGACTAATGATCTAACGCAGAACGATATGAAGAATGCCAGTGATGGTATAAGTGCCTTGATCCTTTGTTTGCTAGGTCTTGGAATATGGTGGCAATCTGGTAGTTTCCCCTCACTCGAAGAAGGCTACCCTGGACCATCTTTATTTCCAAGATTGATTGCTGTTGGATTGTTGTTAGGGGGAGCTTGGATAGGGGTGAAGTCTGTTCAGGGCAGCGAAAAAATAACAAAGGAATTGAAGGAGAGCCCCTCCTTGTTGAAGTTGGGAGGAGGCGTGATTTTGGTGGCGGCATATCCGATCTTACAGCCCTTGATTGGGTTTATGTTGACGTTAGGGCTAGTGTGTTTAGGGGTAGCGCTTCTCTTAGGGATTAAGCCTTGGATCGCGCTGGTCTCCGCCTTGGGAACAGTTCTATTTATATTTGTCACCTTTGAAATGCTCCTAGGAGTTTCATTATGAGTGTTTTGTTGAGTTGGGAAGGAATTTTAGCCTTACTATTGGGCGGATTTTATGGGGCGGTATTCGGTGCCATTCCAGGTCTGACCGCTACTTTAGCTGTGGCCCTATTTATTCCCGTTGCCTTTTTCCTAGATCCAATCATCGCCTTGCCAGCCATCATCGCTATCTCATCCGTAGCCATTTATGCGGGGGATGTTGGTTCAGCAGTGGCCAGGATACCGGGAACACCGGCAAGCGCTGCCTATCTATCGGAATTGCATCGAGTGGCGCGAAAGAAAGGCCCTTTTTATGGGCTGGGAATTAGTGCCATGGGGTCTGCAGTTGGAGGAATTATCGGTACGGTATTATTGATATTCAGTGCGACCACCATTGCTACACTGGCTCGACAATTTTCCTCTTTTGAATATTTTTGGATTGCTGTACTGGGGTTAGCGGCAGGGATTTTTGCTTCCGGCGGATCACCCATCAAAGCCTTTGTCTCCTTATTACTAGGGTTGCTGCTATCGACCGTAGGCATTGATCCTACTTTAGGGCATCCTCGATTTCATTTTGGTAGTCCTGATTTGCTCGGTGGATTGAATTATATCGTGGCAATGATTGGCCTATTTGGTTTTTCGGAAGTACTCGAACATCTCTTTAGTAATAAAGAAGAAAAATATGAAGCGCCGCAAAAAGTGGAGGGGGCGGCAAGGCAGTTCTATCTTCAACCGCTATTATTGATTGTACGAGAAAAGTGGTTGGTTTTGAGGTCGTCTATCCTTGGCGTATTTGTGGGCTTTTTGCCCGGAGCAGGAGCAGATATAGGCGCTTGGGTCTCCACTAGTTTTCAACAGATGCGAAAGAAAGAGGAGGAAGAAGCGGAAGAGGATGATCGCATTATTTTGGCGGGCACCAGCAGCAACAACTCCGCAGTGGCCAGTGCCTGGATTCCGGCTTTGTCCTTGGGCTTGCCCGGAGATACCGTTACAGCCATTGTTTTAGGAGTCTTTTTGATGAAGGGCATTACGCCCGGGCCACTATTGTTCGAACAGCAACCAGATCTCCTTTGGTCTTTATACCTTACTTTTTTACTGGCCAACTTGGTCTTGTTGCCATTCTATGGATTTCTTACCGCCCGTATGGCCGCTTTTTTAATTAAGGTCCCCTTTAAGCTGCTACTAAGCTTCATTACGGGCCTTTGCATTGTAGGAGCTTTTGCGATTAACAATAGTGTCTTTGATGTTTGGATCATGGCGGGAATGGGGGTAGTGGCCTTTCTATTGCGGCGGGGTGGCTTCCCGCTCGCTCAGGTAGTGCTGGGGATGGTGCTGGGCCCCATTATGGAACAAAACTTCATGGTCAGTGCCATCAAATCAAAATGGGATCTAATGAGTTTCTTTGAACGACCTTTGGCACTTGGGCTGATGGTCGGGACACTAGCTATTATATTCTTGGGCTTGCGATTTCGGCGCCGCTTTGTCAAATCATCGAGTAATCAATAGGAATTATTTCTCAATGATGATTTTTCCGGTATACTCCGCTCCACCTTGGCTGATACGATACACATACATTCCTGCGTTTAACCTATCCACCAAGATGGTCTTTTCAAAGGCTTCCCCAACAGTCCCTTCCCAATTGGTCTGTAAGAGCGGTATCCCTGCGGCATTAAAGAGTTCCAGCTTAACAAAGCTACCCATCAAAGATTTGATCTTAAGTTGAATGAAATCAGAGGCAGGATTTGGGGTGACGGAGTGATCTCCTTCGGCAGGGAAGGTCGCAGTAGCTAAATTAGAGTAGGAAAAAGCACGCCCTTGACTATAAGCCTTTATCCGGTATATGTTGTTACCACGAGTAGGGGAGGCGTCTAGGAACTCATAGTCTGTGGCTAGCCCCTGAGCAGAAACTTCTCCAATGACTTGAAAATGCTGAAAGTCCTTGCTGCGTTGCACCTCATATACTGTAACCTCTTCTTCCAGCTGAGTCTCCCAGTTTAATCGTACTCCAAGTTTCTCCGCCTCGGCTGATAATTCTATAATCTCTACGAAGGGATCTTCACAATCGGGATATACGGAACGAGAGTCAATAGTCGACAAGCCCGCTGGGTCCGTGACCTCCAGTTCAATGCGGTACCAATAGGTCTCTAACTCACAACCAAGCGGATTCAAGAGTGCATAACTCTCTGTGGCTCGCACGGGAGGTTCTGGATGAAAATGTTCGTTATGATGGAAGAATACTCGCCATTCATATTGTAGGTCTTCAAGTTTATGCTCTGTATCACTTACTTCAGCACCTAATCTCAAGAGGGAGGTGGTCGTTATGGGATACTTATCTCCGTCTTGAAAACTATTAATATTGACAGTTGGAGGCGTATTGTTCAAAGAAATAATTTCAGTAACCTGACCGATAGCTCCCTCATCATCAGTTACGGTTAAGGTGACCGTAAAAGATTTTGGTGTTCCTTGATTTGAACTGAAAACATGGGAAGATGATAGGAGATTACTAGTTTGTCCATCCCCAAAATCCCAGTGATAGTGGCTGATTTGTGCGTTCGGATCGTAGGACTCATCTGCACTAAAGGAAACGCTAAGCGGACTTGTACCGTATTGTACATCCGTTTTGATTACCGCTACCGGAGGTGGATTGCCGCCATAACTGATTTTGCGAATCTCACCTGTAAGGGTTAGATAGTATAAGTTTCCGTCTGCCGGATTTTCTTCCAAGTGGATGATCTCAGGAGAGTTATCGTGAAAGGAACCTACGGATTGCAAAACTTGTTTTTCATCAAAGTCAAAAACGCGGATCCAGCCACTGAAGTCATAGGCAAAGAGCTTGCCATGGTAGGCTTCGGGGAAATTCTTTCCTTGATAAAATACACCTGCCAGACTGGAGAATCCATCAAAAACCTCTCCTTCGACATAAGATTCCACATGATCAATGGGGATAGATGCTACATGCCCATTCTCCTGAAATACAGGAATCTCTGCTCGGGTAGGCTTATTCCAAGATGCATTACTCCATACGATAGCGGGGATGGTTTCTACTGAAGGAAAAGCGGTTGGTGGAATCGGCACCAAAGGATTGCAAGGATTGGCAGGTATTGGATCCCCATCTTTCAACAACCTATTCATAAGCTGCCTGAAATCAAAGTAGGGCTCTTCACAGCCGCCACTTCCAAATAATGGGTTGGGAGCCATCGCATTCGGTGGGGCATCCGCGATGAAGAAGCTCCAGTGTAGATAGTACCCTTCCATGATCGGCCAGCCAAAGTTCTCTCCACCAGTAATCGATACATCTAATTCTTCCCACGCACCATTTCCCACGTCTCCAATGTATAGGACACCAGGCCTACCTTCATCGGGGTAATGACTGCCTGATTCTGGTCGGGAGATAAAGCGATATGGATTTCTTAAACCATAAACCCATACCCGGGATTGTGGGGAGCGGGGTTTGGAAGGGTCGTAATAAGGATTACTGGATAAGCCGTCACCAGACTCCGGGTCAATACGTAATATCTTTCCATTCAGATTACCAAGATACTGAGCTCGGTAGGAGCCTCTATCTTGATCGGGAGTGATGATTCCTGCTTCTAGAGCTAGTGATGCCATCGTTCCTAAACTATCGCCACCAATATCTGCTCCGGCATTGGTAGAGCCATCTCCATTGGAAATCAGTAAGGTGCCATCTTCTCCAAAGATTAGATCCCCTAAACCATGGTAGCTGAAGTAGAGGGGGATTCCATTGGACATGTCTTCACCCAGTAATATTTTCCTGCTGCCGGGCATTACCGTAGATAGGTTGTTGGTAAAATCCGCTGTGTATCTGGTTACCCGTCCGATGGTGGGTTGGAAGGTGATCGAAGAATCTGCCTGATAAGTGGGAGAGTCGTGATGATGGTGGTAATAAGGGTCTACAGCATATAGAAGATAAAAGCGACCATTAATACTGAAGTTCGGGTCCAAGGCAAAACCCATTAAACCATGATCCTTCCAATTCGATACTTCCTCCGTAATGTCAAGGAGTGGCTGTTCTCTCTTTTTTCCATCTGGTTCTACTATCCAAACCTTACCTGCTTTTTCCCAGACAAACATATTTCCTTCTTGATCAAAGGTCATTCCGACGGCAAAATCGAACGATTGGGTAAGTACAGGTGTATCATAGAAATCGGAGGGCAATTGTCCTCTTAATTGAAACGGACCGGAAAAGAAAAGAGTTATGAAGGCAACAATTGGAAGTAAGTTTGAGTAAAAATATGTAGGAAGACAGAGTGGATTGCGCATGGTTTTCATAGCTGTATTGATTCGGCGGTAAAAATAGTTTTTTCCGCTACAGCCTCCAAGATGGACCCTGCAGAAAGTCCACAGCTGTAAAAAAATTAACAATCCAATCTTTCCACAATTCCTTCGTTATTATTCTAGATGGTCCATTCTATTTATACAATCAGGTAAAGTGTTTGACAGCTTGCTAGATTCTTTCGGCCGTGAATTTTCTTACGGGCTAAAACAAAAAAAATTAGCCTATATTTGACGCCGAAATTCAGTACAAGCGTTCAAATATAGCCTGTAGCGCCCTTCTTCCCGAAGTTAGCGTAATTTAGCACTAGGCAACAACCAGATAAGATTCGACTTGTTAACTATATAAGATATGACTGCACAAAAAGCGGTTAAAGAGGTTGCAATAGACTTTACAAACCCGAGAATTGGCGATACTTTGGCAAAGAGCTTAGTAATTATTCCCACCTACAATGAGCGAGAAAATATCGTTCGAATGATCGAGACTGTTTTTTCGCTTGCTACCCCTTTTCATCTTCTAGTAGTAGATGACGGTTCGCCCGATGGCACAGCCCAACTGGTGAAAGAACAACAAGAATTCTTTCCTGGTAGACTGTTTATTCATGAGCGAAGTGGAAAGCTAGGGTTGGGTACGGCTTACATAGCGGGTTTTAAATGGGGCCTAGAGCGGGACTACGACTATTTCTTTGAAATGGATGCCGATTTCTCACATAACCCCAATGACCTAGCTCGCCTTCTAGCCGCTTGCGTGGAAGATGGTGGCGATTTAGCAGTAGGTTCTCGCTATGTGAAAGGAGGCAAACTGGAAAATTGGCCTTTCGATCGAATCTTCCTCTCCTACGGTGCTTCCCTGTACGTCCGCCTCATTACTTGGATGCCGGTGAAGGATCCTACGGCAGGTTTTATTTGTTACAGTCGTAGAGTCTTAGAAAGTATTAACCTTGACAAAATCAGTTTTGTCGGCTATGCTTTTCAAATTGAAATGAAATTTGCGGCCTTTACCCTTGGCTTCAAAATCAAAGAAGTGCCCATCACTTTCACGGATCGCATTGAAGGCGTATCAAAGATGTCAAAAGGTATCGTCAAGGAAGCTATCCTTGGAGTAATTCAGATGCGCTGGCAAAGCTTTTTCTCTTCGTACAAAAGTTTGACCCCTTCTTCTGTAGAGTAACCTTATCTTAATTCATCCTGATCATAAGCATTCGACTATTTCGCGCATAGTAAGGGTGATCTATTGCCCTTTTCCCACATTATCCCACTAGAAATGGGCAGATTTTCAGCTCCATGCGGTAGGATTATGCCATTTCGATCCAATTCTTCCCACCTTTTCCCACTTTTCAAGGCAAAATCAAGGCTTTTATATTAATATTACTTGTAATGTGATCTTTATTTGATGCATTTTTGTAATTCATTTGATTACAAATTGCCCTCAACATTATATTTAGGTGTGGAAAAGGGGGGAGAAAAGTAAAAAAAGGTGGGAAAAAGTGGTAAAGTGTGTATAAAGTTGTTACATTTGAATATCCAATGGTGTAAACAGTGGAAATCAAGCAACTTTTAGGAGAATATGAGTGCAAAATCGACGCCAAAGGGCGCATGAGGATGCCGAGTGGTTTGATCAGCCAACTGGGAGAGGGAGAGAAGCATAGCTTTGTGATTAACCGCGGATTTGAAAAATGCTTAATGTTGTACCCAGAAGCTGTTTGGCAACAGATCAGCGAAGAGGTGAATGCCTTAAATTTGTACAACAAGAAGAATCGAGACTTTGTCCGATACTTCTACCGGGGTGCGCAGGAGTTATTGCAGGATAGTGCCGATCGAATATTAATTCCTAAACGCTTACTGGAATACGCCGGGATTGAAAAGGACTTAATTCTGTCAGCCTATAATGGCAGAATCGAAATATGGGCTAAGGACGAATACGATACCATGCTTGATCAGGAGCCGACCGATTTTTCTGATCTAGCGGATGATGTATTAGGCAAATTGGACAACAATATCAATCTGTAATGTCATACCACGTTCCGGTTTTGGCCGGGGAATCTATTGATGCCCTTGCCATTAAACCAGACGGGATTTATATCGATGCCACCTTTGGTGGCGGAGGGCACTCTGCTCTTATCTTGGATGCCTTAGGTGACAATGGTCGCCTCTTAGGCTTCGACCAGGATGGTGATGCTGCGCAGAATGTACCGGAAGATGACCGCTTTACTTTTGTACAGCATAACTTCCGGTTTATGAAGCGTTTTCTTCGTCTGTACAGGGTCGAGAAAGTAGATGGGATTTTAGCTGATCTTGGCGTTTCCTCCTTTCAATTGGATGAAGGTCAAAGAGGGTTTTCCTATCGGTTTGATGCAGACCTGGATATGCGAATGAATCAGGGGACAGGAAATACCGCAGCCACCATTTTGCAGGAATACGGAGAACGGGAACTAGTTCGAGTATTTAGTGAACTAGGGGAGGTGCGGAATTCTAAAACCTTGGCAGCGCGAATTGTCGAGGCAAGGCGAGATCATCCCTTGCAGACGATTGGAGATTTCTTGGCGCTTCTTGAGCCTTTGATAAAAGGGCAACGTCTTCGTTATCTATCGCAAGTTTTTCAAGCTTTGCGAATCGAGGTTAATGATGAAATGGGAGCCTTAGAAGATTTTTTGCTGCAAAGCATGGAAGTGCTTAAACCTGGCGGGAGATTGGCGATTATCACCTATCATTCGATTGAAGACCGCATGGTAAAGCGATTTATGAAAGCGGGAAATATGTCCGGAGAACCTGAAAAGGACTTTTATGGAAATATTAATCGCCCATTTGAGCTGATCAGCCGCAAAGCCATCTTGCCCCCCAAAGAAGAGTTGCAGCGCAACCCGAGGTCTAGATCAGCAAAATTGAGAGTAGCGGCTTTAAAGTCAACGGAAAAATAAAGAAATGGCAAAGAAGAAAGGTTTTCAGATGGCCGATCTAGGGCATATTGTGACCGGGTTTATTCTCAAGAATTTACCCTTTCTGGCTTTTCTGGGCTTCTTGGCTATTGTGTATATCGCTAATGCCCACTATGCGGAGAAGAGTGTAATGCGGATTCAGTTGCTACAGAAGGAAACCAAAGAATTGCGATGGTACTATATGTCCTTGCAATCGGAGAATATGTACAATAGTATGCAGTCAGAGGTAGCAGATCGGGTACGCCCTGAGGGCTTACGACTGCAAAGAGGAAAACCCAAAAAAATCGTGGTCAAGTAATCCAGACCACGAAGCGAAATAGTATTCGCTTAACCTGCAATGAGAAAGGCACGAAATGGACATTAAGAACGAAGTATTGTATCGGGTTTATTTTCTGCTTTTCGGCTTGGTTACACCAGCCGCTCTAACACTCATTTATTATACCGTAAAGATCGGTGTACTGGAAGGGGAGGACTGGAGAGACCTTGGACGCAACAACTTCATTGTAGAACGAGATATCGAGGCGGAAAGAGGGAATATCATGGCTGCTGATGGCAGCCTCCTGGCAACAGATGTGCCGATTTTTGACTTGTATTGGGACCCTTTAACTCCCACCGAGGATGACTTTTTGGCAAATGTGGACTCCTTGGCACATTGCTTTGCCAACTACATCGACACGGATTATACTGTAGGGGCCGCTTATGATTACCTATTCCAATTGAGGGATACGGTCAATTTTAGAAAGAATAGAAATGTATTACTGAAATCGCGTGTCTCTTATTCAGAGAAAAAGAAAATTGAGCAATTCCCGCTTTTCAATTTAGGACAATTTAGAGGGGGATTGATCGCAAGAAAAAGAAACGAAAGGAAAAGACCTTTCGGCTTATTGGCAAGACGAACCATCGGTTATGTCAGAGACCAAGCCAGTGATATCGGCTTGGAAAGCTTCTATGACGAGGTACTGGGCGGTCAACCGGGAACACAAATGATGATCCCCTTAGATCGTAAACGTGACCTTTGGATGCCGCTTGAAAATTTAAGTTCTATAGAACCAAAAAATGGAGACGATATCCTGACAACATTGGATATCAATATCCAGGACATTACCGAGGAGGCATTGCTGAAGGGCATGCAGACGCACGATGCGGATTGGGGAGTGGCCATGGTCATGGAAGTGAATACGGGAGCAATTAAAGCCATTGCAAATATTGAACGAGGGAAAACGGGTTGGTATGAATCTTATAATCATGCTATAGGCACCCGTACAGAACCTGGTTCGACTTTCAAGGCAGCCAGCATGCTGGCCTTGCTAGAAGATGGCTTCGTGAATCTGCAAACAGATTCCATTGATATCGAAAAGGGCCGGACTGAGTTTTATGATCGCGAGATGGAAGATTCGTACTCTAATAGTGCTAATCTAGATACGATCTCAGTTCGCCGGGCTTTTGAAATTTCTTCAAACGTCGGTATCGCAAAACTGGTTCAGCATAATTACGGTACCAAGACCAAAGCCAATGACGAAAAAGCTGCGGCGCTCTTCATCGAACGCATGCATCAATTCAATCTGCATTTGGCTACGGGCATTGATTTGGAAGGGGAAAAGAATCCCTTGATCAAAGAGGCATACAATACCACCGATGATCAATGGAGTGGTACTACATTACCTTGGATGTCAACGGGGTATGAGTTGCTGATTACGCCTTTGCAGCTGTTGAATTTCTACAACACCATTGCTAATGATGGTCAACAAATGAAGCCCATTCTAGTGACAGAGATTCAACGATATGGGCAAACAGTGGAAGTTTTTAAACCCACCGTGCTCAAGCGACAAATTGCGTCGAAAAAGTCCGTTGAACAGTTGCAAAGCCTATTGGAAGGAGTAGTGGAGAACGGAACAGCAGCTAAACTGAAGACCAGTAGATACACCTTCGCGGGGAAAACAGGTACAGCGCAGATCGATTATCGCCGTACCGATAAAGGGACCCGGATTGGTGGATATCAAGCGTCCTTCGCGGGTTATTTCCCAGCCAAGAACCCTAGGTATTCAGCCATCGTTGTGATTCGACGACCGAGAAGGGCCGGATTCTATGGCGGGGATGTGGCGGGGCCGATATTCCGAGAGATTGCAGATAAGTGCTTTGATTCTTTGACGGATCTTCACGATCCGATTATTGAACCGGCAACTAATGTCACTTGGAAAGCTAACCAATTGCCGCACATGGATATAGGCAGAAAAGAAGATATGAATGTGGTACTGGATTATCTCGGTATTCAAAGTTCCGGGACTCCAGAAACGCCTTTAGTAGTAACCATGCGGCGTGAAGGCAGAGACAGTGTCCTATTGGAGCGACGGAGCATGCCGGAAGGGAAGATTCCGAATGTAGTGGGGATGGGCTTAAGGGATGCTTTGTTTCAACTGGAAAATCTAGGGGTGAAAGTGAAGATCGATGGAGCCGGCAAGGTGGTGCGACAATCCTTGATACCAGGGACGGACCCCCGAAATCAAACCATTACCCTTAGGTTGAATTAAGATGAATCTGAGTAAGATCATAGCAGGCCTATCACTAAAAGAGGTGATAGGAAATATTGACAAGGATGTTCTTTCAGTCACCTTTGATTCACGGAAAGTCAAAGCTGGAAGCCTGTTTGTCGCGCAGGTTGGTACGCAGGTGGATGGGCATCAATTCATTCCACAGGCGCTGGATCAGGGAGCTATCGCTATTGTTTGTGAAAGACTACCTGACTCTTTACAAGTGGATTGTACCTATTTGGTAGTTGAACACGCCGGTAGGGCCTTAGGAGAAATTGCTAGCCGCTTTCTGGGTGAACCCTCCAAGGAATTACAATTGGTTGGAGTTACCGGGACGAACGGCAAGACGACTACCGCTACACTTTTGTACCAGTTGTTCAGAAAATTAGGCTATAAAGTCGGCTTATTATCGACCATTGAAAATCGGATTAATGAGCGCGTCTTAAGCACTAATTTGACGACTCCTGATGCTGTGAAGCTCAACGAGTGCCTGCGAGAGATGGTAGATGAAGGCTGTGCTTTTGCCTTCATGGAGGTTAGCTCACATGCCATTGATCAAGGCCGTAGCAGTGGCTTGCATTTTGCGGGCGGAATCTTTTCGAACTTGAGTCATGATCATTTGGACTATCATGGATCGTTCAAGGCCTACTTGGAAGCTAAAAAGATGTTCTTTGATCAGCTGCCCAAGGGATCCTTTGCTTTGACCAACATTGATGACAAGCGAGGAAAGGTCATGGTTCAAAACACCAAAGCAGAGATCTTGACTTATAGTCTGCGCAGGTTGGCTGATTTTAAGGTGAGGATCATTGAGAATGCATTGACTGGCTTGCACCTGAATTTGGATGGATTCGATTTTTATAGCCATCTGATTGGTGAATTTAATGCCTACAATCTTCTTTCCGTCTATGCGGCAGCAGTGCAGTTGGGCCAAGACAAGATGGAAGTGCTATCGGCATTAAGTGAATTACGGGCAGTGCCGGGACGTTTTGAGCAAGTGATTGCTCCACAGCATCGGCTAATCGGGATTGTCGATTATTCTCATACGCCGGATGCGCTGGAGAAAGTATTGGAAACGATCCATCATCTGCGAGAGGGGAAAGGTAGAATTATCACGGTGGTGGGCTGCGGTGGAGACCGAGACAAGGCTAAGCGCCCGAAGATGGCCACCATAGCCGCACGCTTAAGTGATATCGCGATCCTTACTTCCGATAATCCGCGCACGGAAGAACCCATGTCGATCATCAAAGATATGGTGGATGGCTTATCAGCGGACTTGGAGCGGAAGTCGATGCAGCAGGTGGATCGGAAACAAGCCATTCGATTGGCAAGCCAGTTAGCACAGGCGGGTGATATTATCCTGGTAGCAGGGAAAGGCCATGAAAACTACCAAGAAATTCATGGCGTGAAGCACCCGTTTAACGACAAGGAAATTCTTAAAGAAGAATTAATACACAAAAGATAAAAACTATTCGAAGCTGTTTAGATTTGCCCTCTTTATAAACTGCTTCAAACCAAGTAGACATGCTGATTGAATTAGTAAAATGGCTGGAAAAAATCTTTGGCGACTTTTTGGGCGCTGGGCTTTTTACCTACATATCCTTCCGAGCTGGAGTAGCCATGATCATATCGCTGGTCATCTCCATGATTTTCGGAGGTAGGATTATACGCTATCTGCAAAAGCAGCAGGTAGGAGAAACGGTTAGGGACTTGGGACTTGAGGGGCAACTTAAGAAACAAGGTACTCCTACAATGGGAGGGATAATCATTATCATGGCGATTGTGATTCCCAGCCTATTGATGGCCAAGTTGAATAATATTTACATCATTCTACTCCTAGTTTCTACGCTGTGGATGGGAATCATTGGCTTTGTCGATGATTATATTAAGGTATTCCGCAAGAATAAGGAAGGCTTACACGGTAAATTCAAGGTGTTGGGGCAGGTAGTGCTAGGCTTGATCATCGGAGTAACGATGCTGATGAGTGATCAGGTGGTAGTCAGAATGGATGTAAAACAGGCACAACAAATTGGAATAACGGAAACAGTGGGCGAGCAGCCCGTGACGGTCATTAGTAATGAAGAGAATTCCGTGCAGAAGGCCGATTATAAATCGACCTTAACTAATGTGCCCTTTCTAAAAGGAAATCGACTGGATTATTCCAGATTGCTACCCTTCGGCAGAGAAAAGTCTCAGCAATGGGTTTGGTTGTTGTTTATTCCATTCGTCATCTTCCTGGTGACGGCGGTGAGTAACGCAGCCAATTTGACAGACGGATTAGATGGATTGGCTACGGGCATCTCCGGTATAGTGGGAGTCACCTTAGGGATTATTGCCTACGTTTCCGGTAATGCTATTACGGCCAACTACCTAAATATTATGCATCTACCTGGCACCGGGGAGATCGTGATCTTCGCGGCCAGTATGATCGGAGCCTGTATTGGTTTTCTATGGTACAATGCCTTTCCAGCTCAAGTCTTCATGGGGGATACCGGAAGTCTTACGCTTGGAGGAATCATAGCGGCCATGGCTATTCTTTTGCGGAAAGAATTATTGATTCCAATTCTCTGTGGGGTATTTATGATGGAAACGGTTTCTGTGATCTTGCAAGTTTCATACTTCAAGTACACCAAGCGGAAATACGGAGAAGGTCGGAGGATTTTCCTCATGTCACCTTTGCATCATCACTATCAGAAGAAAGGGATGCCGGAAGCAAAGATCGTGACGCGGTTTTGGATTGTAGGGATCTTACTGGCGGTGATCACCATACTAACGCTGAAAATTAGATAGCAATGAAAGTGGCGATCCTAGGAGCAGGAGAGAGTGGGGTAGGAGCTGCCCTTTTGGCTGCGAAAGAAGGTGTGGAAGTTTGGGTGTCAGATAAGGGCCAGATAGCTGACGCATTCAAAAAAGAATTAGAACAGAATAACCTTCCATACGAGGAAGGGGAACATACATGGGAGAAAATTGCACAAGCGGACTTGGTTATTAAAAGTCCGGGCATACCTGATAAGGTGCCACTCATCCAACAGTTGCTAGCTAAAGGAATCCCGGTTATTTCGGAAATTGAATGGGCTAGCCGCTATACGAATTCTCCCATTATTGGCATTACGGGAAGCAATGGTAAAACCACCACCACGACTTTGCTCTATCACTTGCTGGCCCAGGCTGGTAAGGATGTGGCGATGGCGGGCAATGTGGGCAAGAGCTTTGCTAGACAGTTGACGGAAGCTCATAAAGAACTGTATGTTCTGGAACTGAGTAGCTTTCAATTGGATGGCATCGAGGACTTCAAGCCTTGGATAGCGCTTTTACTGAATATCACTCCAGATCACCTGGATCGGTACGACTACCAAATGGAGAAGTATGTTCAGTCAAAGTTTCGTATTACCAAGAATCAAGGCAAGGAAGATCAATTCATCTACTTTGGGGAGGATCCAAATATTAGTAGTCATCGAAAATTGATCCCGGAAGCAGTGCAGCAGCTACCCATTGAAACAGGAATGATTGACGGGAAGACGATCCTAGCGAATGGTGAATCCTTTGATCTGTCTACCACACGCCTGCGTGGCAAGCATAACGCGCTAAATGCGCTGTTCGCGGTGCATACTGCTCAGGCATGTGGGCTAAGCGCGGCTGAAATTCAAACGAGTTTAGCAAGCTTTCATCCAGTCGAACATCGCCTGGAATCGGTAGCTACCATAGATGAAGTGGAATATATCAATGACAGTAAAGCCACTAATGTCGATGCCGTTTTTTACGCCTTGCAGGCTATGGAAAAGCCGATCATTTGGATCGTTGGCGGAGTAGATAAGGGAAACGAGTACGACCCCTTGATGCCTTTTGTCAAAGAAAAAGTAAAAGCAATAGTCTGTTTAGGACTAGATAATAAAAAGATCATTGAAACATTCGGCTCTTTAGAAGTTCCCATTCGGGAAACGGACAGTGCAGCGAAGGCTGTACAAGAGAGTCGACAATTATCAAAAACTGGTGACGTCGTACTGCTTTCTCCGGCGTGCGCCAGTTTTGATCTTTTTAAAAACTATCTCGATAGAGGGAATCAGTTTAGAGAAGCAGTGATTGCAATGAAGAATGAATAATTTTTAATGAAGAATGAATAATGTTTAATGAATAATTGAGTGGGGAGATTGAGAAATGAGGAAGAGATAATCTAAAACCCAAAAAAACAGTAAAACGTGTCAACAATAGCCGCAAGAATTTATGCCGAACTAAGAGGAGACAAGGCCATTTGGGCCATCGTCGCCTTGATGGCTATTTTTTCTTTGATGGCAGTATATAGTGCAACAGGTTCTTTGGCTTATCAGAAGTATGGTGGAAATACAGAAGCCTATTTGATCAAACACGGGGTGATTCTGTTGGCGGGACTTTTCCTGACCTATGTTTTCCACCTCATGCACTACCTCCGATTTTCGAAGTGGGCCCCTGTACTGATGGTGATTGTCATCCCCCTTTTGATGTATACCATCGCCTTTGGGGTGGAGCGAAACGACGCCCACCGCTGGATTGACATTCCACTTACCGGCTTGACGTTTCAGCCTTCGGAGCTGGCCAAATTGGCGCTCATCATGTATGTAGCAAGGGCCATTTCCAGTAAGCAGGAGTATATCAAGGATTTTCAGGAAGCCTTTTTGCCGATCATCGTGCCCGTACTCATCATTTGCGGCTTGATCGCACCGGCGAACTTGTCTACTGCGATCATCTTGTTTTTTACCTCCATGCTGATGATGTTCGTCGGACGGGTGGATTTGAAATATGTTGGCCTGCTCTTATTTCTAGGTATTGTACTCTTCTCCTTCTTGTACACCTTGGGGAATTTCTTCCCCGATATTGTTCGTGTACAAACCTGGACCTCCCGGGTGGCCGCCTTTATGGATGGCTCTGGAGACGTGGCGCAAGTAACCCAAGCCAAAATAGCTATTGCCAATGGCAACCTCTTTGGCTTAGGACCAGGGAATAGCATACAGCGAAACTTTCTCTATGTCGGTTATTCTGACTTTATCTACGCCATCATTTGTGAAGAATATGGTGTGTTTGGAGGAGCGCTTTTGATCGGTCTGTACGTATTGCTTTTCTTCCGAGCTACCCGCTTGGTGACGAAGAGTCCAAAAGCTTTCGGCGCCATGTTAGCGATGGGGTTGAGTATCCTTTTGATCATGCAGGCCTTTGTAAATATTGCTGTATCTGTGAATTTGATTCCTGTTACGGGGGTGACTTTGCCGATGATTAGCTATGGGGGAACCTCTCTTGTGTTTACCTGCGTGGCCTTCGGAATCATCCTTAGTGTGAGTAAATACATAGAATCAGTGACTTAGCGGATATGAGCAACACCCAAAAACCTAAAAAGATAATCATCAGCGGCGGCGGAAGCGGCGGACATGTATTCCCAGCCCTAGCCATCGCAGATGCTATCCGAGCTAAAGAGCCGGATACGGAAATACTTTTCGTTGGAGCTCAAGGGAAGATTGAGATGGAGAAAGTTCCATTGGCGGGCTATCCGATCAAGGGACTTTGGATCAGCGGCTTACACCGAAAATTGACAATGCGAAACTTGGCTTTCCCATTTAAGCTGATTAGTAGTTTGGCCAAGTCTTTTGGGATCGTTCGGTCCTTTAAACCAGATGTAGTGGTTGGCGTCGGTGGATTTGCCAGTGGCCCAGTACTACAGGTGGCTACATGGTTAGGAATTCCTACGCTAATCCAAGAACAGAACTCCTTTCCTGGCTTGACGAATCGCTTACTCGCAAAGCGCGTAGATAAGATTTGCATAGCCTATGATCAAATGGAGCGCTACTTTCCGAAGGACAAATTGGTCATGACCGGCAATCCTGTTAGAAAGGTATTTGGCGAAGAGCAGATTGATCCTGCTACGGCCTTAGCTCACTTTGGATTGGAGCCGAACAAGAAGACCTTGTTCTCCTTTGGTGGTAGCTTAGGTGCCCAGTCGATCAATGAAGCGCTTGCAGCCAATGCGGACTTGATGAAAAAGCATCCTGAGGTCCAGTTGCTATGGCAAGCGGGTAAGCTTTACTATGATCGCTTTAAGGAGAGCGAAATGGCTCAACTACCTAATGTGAAAATCCAGCCATTCGTTGATAGAATGGACTTGGCCTATGCTATCACAGACTTAGTCATCGCCAGAGCCGGAGCCCTAACCATCGCAGAACTAAGCCAGGTATCTCAACCGGCCATACTGATTCCTTCGCCCAATGTGGCGGAAGATCATCAGACGATGAATGCCAAGGCTCTAAAGGAAATAGGAGCAGCCGTATTGCTACCTGATCCAGAAGCTAAAGAACGGGTAATCTCCTTGGCCATCGAGGTAGTGCAAGATCAAGCTAGATTGAAGGAGCTGGCTCAAAATGTACATCAGTTGGCAACCCCCGAGGCTTCCAGTTTGATTGCCGAGGAGGTGTTTAAGTTATCGTCAAGTAAAGACGGATAAGCCGGAAAGTATGAATTTGAAAGATATACAGTGCTGTTATTTCATTGGGATTGGAGGGATTGGAATGAGTGCCATCGCTAGATACTTCAATAGCATCGGCATAGCAGTACACGGATACGATAAAACAGAAACAGCCTTGACCAAAAAGTTGGTTGAGGAAGGAATTGACATTCACTATGAGGATGATGTTAAGCAAATTCCTGAACGGGTAGATCTGGTGGTATATACGCCAGCCGTTCCCGATTCTTTGGGAGAGTTGCAGTATCTAAGATCCACCGAAATCCCGATCAAGAAAAGAGCGGAGGTTTTGGGAATCATTAGCCAGAATCGCAAGACTATCGCGATTGCAGGTACACACGGGAAGACAACAACCACTACCATTACTACGCATTTATTGCGTTCCGGTGGAGTAGATTGTTCCGCTTTCCTCGGTGGTATTGCGCAAAACTTCGGTTCGAATTTCGTGG
>ENA-UENT01000569-UENT01000569.1-marine-metagenome-genome-assembly--contig:-NODE-569-length-20193-cov-4.873413_pt1 | contig 20193 bp, 38 predicted proteins | sample MGYA00237879_ERZ529330 | MGnify/ENA primary metagenome ERZ529330 (study PRJEB26372, sample SAMN05368345) | marine metagenome | biome: cultured habitat; feature: ocean water; material: water; isolation... | reverse complement strand
TCATCGTGTCTCGACCGTCAGGAGGAGTCCGTAAAGAAAGCGGAAAAACAGACCTAGTACCACTTTCGTTCCACTTTTTTCAGGGTTGTTCCACTTCCTAGTCGATCTCAGTGATCAGCACCTGAACCTCGATGTCCTGCCTCAGTTCCTTGGCAGCCTGCAGCTCACGGGCACGTTCTTGAGCCTCCAAGGCTTCAGCCAGCAGAACCTCGGAATCGAAGTCGTTCCACAGGTTGGCTCGTTCCTGCTCAGCCTTGATGCGGTCGCTCTCCTCCCCTAGCCCCTTTTCAGGTCAATCAACCTGCGCTGGTGTTCGGTGGCCTCCCGTTCGTAGAAGCGGCTTCGTGACTTCTTCGGTCTGGAACTGTCGTGTCGCGCTTGCTCGTCAGGAGTGCGCCATGCGCTGATCGCCATCACTGGTGGCCTCCCAGATGCTCGCGAAGGATGTCCAGGACAAGACGACGCAAGCTGATGCCAGCCATTGCTGCACGGTCCTTGAGCCGCTTGTAGAGGTCTCGATCAGCAGGGGTTGAGCAGCTCACGCTCAGGTAGTGCCGCTTGCTGGCGGGGAACACGTTGCGTGCCATCAGTTCGCCCCCAAGTCGAAGGCGAAATCCAGCTGCTTACGCCCTGGCTGAACATCGGTGAACTTGACCGCCTCGATGCTGGAAGAGCGAACGTTGATGCGCAGGTGGCCGCCCAACTGCACGGTGACCCAGCCGTCGCCCTGATCAGCTGCAGAAGCGACCGCAGTCCACTTGCCGCCTATCAACAGCGACGAAGCTCGATCAAATCGGGAATTGTTGGTGCCTCGGCCACGGTGATTTCGGAGAGCTCCCATAGGCTTCCGATCACTAGCGAGATTTTTCCATTCAGGAAATTGGCAACCTATCGACGTCGGATGGGGATCGAATTTCAGCCCCGTTAAGTTGAGAGAGTCGGCAACCTGCTGGCGCCTGAACCTGAAACGCAGGGGCTACTCCTGGCCCCAACCACCATTGACCGCCGAGGCACAGGATGTCTCCTCGCTGAGCGGAACTTAATCAGACCGTTGAGGTCGGAAGGGAGAAATAAACCGCCCTAAGTACCAATGGACACGCTTAAGAAATGCCGTAACGGCTTCGTTCTGCCTTTCGAGAAATTCCCTCAGCCACTGCTGATCTGTTCCGACAAATACAACGGCCTCGCCTTTGGCTGGACCTGTGCTCCGAATGGGTCTGAATTCAAGATCGTCTGCGCCAACGGGATGCGCGTTCCCGCTGAAGAAGCAGCTCTGTTCGCCCTGGCTGGGGAGGGACTCTGATGATGGCGACCTCAACATTTGCAGCGTTCGACGCAACTTGCGATTCGGACCTGCGCTTCATCCCCTGCGGCACCCGCAAATCCGCCAAGGCTCCCCTGGATGTCACCACTGGCGGTGGCTTGAAGGACTGGGGTGAGTTCGGTGTTGATTGCGACGAGCTGGAAGAGCTTCTCGAGAACGCTGTCCACCAGCCGAAAGCGATCGGCATCAACCTGACCCGAAGCGGCGTGGTCTGCCTCGACTGTGACGAGCAGGGATGGCTCGATGACCTGGCGGAACTGGCCGAGACCTCCGTTGCGGACCTTCGGGAAGAGCTTGGGCAGCTGAGCCGCATCACCAGTCCCCGCGTCATCGTCGGCAAGCAGCAGGCGGTGAAATTCCTCTTCCGTCTTCCTGCGGAGGTTCTGGAAGAGCTGGCTGCGGTGAAGCCTGGGCGGCAGATCACCGAGTCCGACAACAACAAGCGTTGGGGCCTTTTCGCTGCTGGTAAGCAGGTGGTGGTTTACGGCAGCTACGACGACAAAGGCTTCGTGGGCGATTACGCCCCGCATGGTCTGGAGGACATCAAGAACGCTGGGCCGCTGCTCATCAAGGCGATCCGAGCACGTTTGGCGAAGTACTCAACACGGGGTGCTGCTCCGAACGTCGCAACGATCGTCGATGACTTCGCTTCAGCTATTCGCTTCCTGGCGCCATTTGCCGAGGAGTTCTCCTCCAGCGAAATGTGGCGGGATGCGATGTACGCGATACGAGATGGCGGCACTCGATCACTGGTGCACGAGTTCTGCTCTGCCATGAGCAACTACAACGCTGCCGAGATCGATCACCGTTGGGATGCTGGTGATTTCGATGCTGCACCTGGTGGAATCACCAAGGCAACGGTGTTCAAGTGGGCTCAGGATCGGGGCTGGAACAACCCAGGAAAAGGCAGTTCAGTTGATTCTCAAGCGGTCGCACTCAACCCTTCAGCAGATGCTGCAAGCCTTGAGAGGTTCCAGGCGTGGCTCCCGTCACTGCTGGAGAACGACGAGTGGATGCGTCAGCCGTTGGCCTCCAAGAAAGCCAAAGACCTGGGACTTGCAATTTCCGCTCGCCAAATCGGTGAACTGCTGAAGCAGGCAGAGCATGAGTCACGCGGTATTTCGATCAAACGCCGTGGTCGCTGTTCGCTGAAGTCGGCACGGATACCAGCACTCTGGTAAGGCGTGATTCCAGCATGACGGTTCTCCTGCATCGTCGGCCTACCGAAGTCGAACAAGACCCAGCTGATCCTCAACATGATTGGGGCCTGGTGGAGTGGCGAGGAGTTCTATTTGGGCCGCAAGCTGCATGGCGATTGCCCACCAGTGATCATCGTTGGCACCGACCAAGGCGAGGAGGATTGGGTCAACTCGCTGCGTCGTGCAGGACTTCCTGGTGACGTCGACCCCGATATGGAATCGACCCCTGTCGTGGAGCTTTGGTCACAAGAGCAGGGCTTGGCACTCAACAACGAAGGCATCGAAGCCATTCGCGAAGTGGCTGAAGAACACCCAGGGGCGCTGATCATTGCCGACTCAATTCGGAAGCTGGTGGTCGCACCACTGGGCATCGAGGAGAAAGAATCCCGCGTGATTTCACCTCTGCAGAAGCTGGAACTCGAACTGGCTCCTTACAACGTGTCGATGGTCTACATCCACCACGCTGGCAAGGGTCGGGCTGGTGAAAGTCCGATCCCAGCGGGTGCTGGCGGAACGGCATTGCCTGGCCATGCATCGAACATGATCGGGCTCCAGAAGGTCTCCGATCGTGATGATGAGCATCGCGTCCAGGTCTGGATCGATGGGCGAATGGGTCGCGAGTCGAAGTTTTATTTCGATTCTTCGGTCGATGGATTTGCACCGCTGGGTGACGGTCAGGACATCGCACGCGTAGAGCGAATGCAGAAGGCTGAGGGTGCCCTCACGGAGGCCCAGGAAGAGGTGCTGCTGGGGTTGCGAGAGGTGTTTGTTGTGGAGTCGCTCCCAGCCACCTCTGAGCAGCTGTGCCACCACATCGGGGGCCGCTATCTGAAACCAGATGGATCGGCTTACCTGCCCTTGATCAACACCAAGCTGAGGGCCTTGGCAACAAAAAATCTGGTGGATCGATCGACTCAGTCGACCAGAACGGGAGCACTCGTGCTGTGGTCACCAGTTCAGCTGCCATCTGATCAGGCTTACGATCCGTTTTGATTCAACAGCCACAAGGGCAGGATTTGGGGGATTTCAGTCCCCCTTTTTCATGCCTACATAAACACTGGGCTGACTTTATGTCTCACAGGTCGTTTAATCCGTTCACACCCATTGATACCAATGGATTCGAGAGATTAAAAAACAGAGCTGTAAACAGTAGCTGTGAACGGCCTGCAAACGGCATAAACGGGTTCTGGGGTACAAAGTCGAGCAAAAAGTTGCCCTAGGTAGAATGAACTGTAATCGTCAAAATTGCCCGTGGTTGCCAATCGCATGAGCTTCAGAGTTGCCTGCCGTCGTCGTGGGCTCAGCCTGGACGCTACCAATGCTTTGTGTGCTCAATCGCGTGGCGACTGGTCAACCGCAATCGCTCGACTAGCAGTCACCCGTGACACACGAATTCGTCAGCTGAATCAAATCACCTGATTGCAATCCTATTTTTTCACCCACAACAATGCCCACCGAATACATCACCGCCGCATGGCAGCAACTCACCACCGCTGGCTGGAAGCTGAAGCGTGCTGATCACGATCTGATTGAGGTCACCAACCCTGGCGGCTACACCTCGACCATGCGTGTGAGTCGACTCCCGTCCTTGGCCCGCTACGTGCACTGAGAGGCCCTGGAAGCCCCGTCAACCCCTGAGTTGATGAGTACACCAGTACCACAAGCAAGACCCCTTGCAGGCGATCCTCGAAGGAGTGCGGATCCTGGCTAGGTCACGGAGCTACATGACTGGTCGATGCTGGTCAGAGGGTGTCTCTCGAAAATTAGCAATTTTTATCATTCAGATTTGGTTCGCCAAATAACACAAACTCACTCACCCTGTCGCTCAGACCCCTTGCACCGCAGTCGCCTCGGAGGAATAGGCTGGCTATATCTCACCCTGACGGCTGATACCATTTAATAAATAGCGATTGGCATTTGTGTTAATAGCTGGAACTCCAAAATATATTTTGCACACCAACTCCCAACAAGCAACCCAGTGCTGACAGGTGATCTCAGTGAAGGCTAACCGCAATCTCCGAAACTGCTGCCAGCAATCTCGCTATGTGACACTCAGTCACGGAATCCTGGATCCCGCGAGTGATCAGCTCTGCTAATCAGCTGAAAAAGCAAAACAGCCCAATTTCACCGAAAATGCAAACTATACCAACCCCGCATGGGGCATTCTGGTTATCACTTGGGTTCTGGCCTGTCAGTACCGCTTGCTGTACCGCCTTGCAGTCTCTAACTGGCTTCTTACCAAGATTTGTACACTAATTCTGCGGAAAAGTCAAGGATCTTCTGGCGTGAATCTGCAATCTTCTGGTTGTAGAAATTACTAGCACCCAAGGTGATGCTTAGGTGGGCAGATCCTGCGAAAACTGCTGGAAATTCGGAAAAACGCGAGAAAGCCAAGAATTCACCCTTTGCGTCACACCCAGTGCGAAGAAGAGTTGCTTTTAGCCGCTGCGAGTATTTCCTTTTTCGGTTTTTTGGCCAAATCCGACGCGCTGCAAAATCAGGCGACTGCTGTGCCGATCGCCAACTGGCACGCGTTGCCAGAGCTTCGGTGTCCGTCGCGCAGAGCAAAACCAAAGCAGTTCGGTCAGTCGGTCGGCCAGAGGGGTGGAGGTCTGGCAACCCCCTGCCCCGTCTCGGCAATCGCCCACGGCTCTCAGGCAGGCCCCTCAAAAACCCATGGGGATCCCTGGGTGCACATTGAAGCTCAGTTCGGCAACCCGTAAGCACAAATGCTTATTGGGCGGTGTTAGACCAGTCGTATCGCATGAGAGCGAGGAACCCAGGGGGTCAAACACTCCTGGGTATTTTTCTTGGAAAACGCTCACGGCACCCACGGCAGTCCCTCCTCATCGGTGAAGGTGATGGTCGCTTGGCGTCGTCCCGCCCAGCGGCACTTTCAGTTTCCGAAGGAGCGATAGGGATACCGCTCCTTTTTTTGCCTAAACGATACAGAACGCGGTAGTTCCGCTCATGCCCTGGTGCTTTGACTCGCCCTAGAACAGGGATGAGGTCACAGACCGATAGGAACTACACAACCAGGTCTCAAGGATCTTCAGGGGGGGCGCAACGCCCCCCTTCTCAATGGGCGCTTCTACGGATGGCGGCAAAGGCATGGATAGCGAGTATTAGGTCAACCCTCCGTAAGGGGGTGCAATGCGTCGAACACTGGCAGAGGGTGGGACCTCTGCTTTTTCTTCGGTTGCTGACCCCAGTAGTCGTTTGGTCGTAATGGCGACGACCAGTAGGCGAACCCCGCGTAATCATTCGGCTGCTTCTTCTGTGAAGGGGCAATGCGTCGAACTGAGAGGGGGTGGAACCCCTCTTTTTTTGGCAGTTCGTAAACGGCGTCCACGGCTCCACTGACTGCCTGAACAGGGTGGTATCGCTGGAGTGAGTCCAGCGTTTTCGACGCGTTCGTCCCCTTTTTGCTGGCGGCACTCCCTGCCGCCTTTTTTAATGCCTGCGGGCAACCGAACCATGAACGGTCGCCACTACCTCTTCTGACGGTTCTCCTACTCCTTACGGGAGAACACCTGGAGGAATGTGATGGGGCGTCAGAACGAGAGGACGGGATCCCTGGGGTGTGGGCACCTCAGGGGTCTTTTTTTGTCGCTCAGTCGCAGTACGTTTTCTTTCTCCTCCGCTTCAGCGCCATGGATCTTCTGAAGGCTTGCGATGAGATGAAGGTCTTCATCGAAACCGCACAGAAGTTGGTCGATGCCTGGGAGGCAGATCCAGACAACTACTCGCAGTTGGAGGAGGGGCTAACCGCCTTGAAGGCTGCGTTGGAGATGTGAGGGAAGCTATGAAGAACCTCTCCCAGGCTGGCCTGGTCTTTTTGCTAATCGTGGCCGTTGGCGCAGGGGTCTGGCTCAACCGCACGGCATGGCGCCATCGACGTCTGATGTGGCAACTTCAGGCTGCGGTCGTTGCTGGTGGCGTCGGCTTCGTGGCTGGTCGACTTACCGCTGGCAAGGACTCTGATGACTAACCAAGCAACCCCCTCAGAAGAGGAGCCGATGAAGCCCAGGGCTCTCACCTACACCGAGGTGATGAACGGCGGACGTCAGCAGATGGATGAAGCTGAGCACGCCCGTGAGCAAGAGCTGCAGCAGCGGGTCGAGGCTCTGCATAAGGATGTTGCTCGGCTGGAGCAGGCTCTGGCTGGTGAGGGCGCTAAATCCGTTCCGCTGGATAGAGCCGTGTCTTAGTCGCGCTGAGGCCGGGGGTGTCCTCAATGAGCTGCTGTGCGGCCCACATACCCCTGACTACGCGACAGACACCTTCTTGATCGCAGACCCTGTAGTACTCGAAGCCCTGTGGAGCGGTGGTGAGTTTGGTTGCTCTCATGTTCGTTATCCCTGCTAATCCAATAAGTAGGGAGCGGGGTGGGGCCTGGCTGAGTAACTCGAGACAGAACGTTCCTCTCGTAACAAATCCTTGGTTGACTTAACAGGCGAAGTTGCATTTCGTTGAGCGAAAACGGATGCAATGCCGCCACCGGCCCTTGAAGCGATCTGAGTCGCACCAAGTTGTTGAAATCTGATTCCTCTCTTCCTAAACCTGTCAGGTGCACTCCACTGCTCAAGAGAGCTGATGAACTGGCGACGTGATGGTCTTGTTGTTTGGAAGCCTGTCCGTGCTCTCTTGTTCGCAGATCAAAAGGTCTTCTTCTGGATCAAGGGAAAGTTCGGGCTGTCTGAGTACCAGATGGCTGCCTTGGTCTGGTTGAAAGGCTTGATCCTTGGCTTGCTGTTGGGCTGGTGGCTGCTGTGATTCAAGAGCAGTAGGCAAGCCTTTCAGCATCGGCTAAACCCAGGTGGCAATGTTTTCCGCTCCTGATTGCGATGAAGGCTCTTCTTGCGAGCTGCCTATTGCTTGCCTCCACATCTCTACCTGCCTGGGCTCAGAAGGAGATCCCCAAGGCTGAAGGTCATGATCAGTGCCCTCTGGGTTACGTGAACACCCTTGGGACGACGTGCGTCTCTCCGATCTATTACGAAGTCGCCCCAACCAATGGCAAAGCTTGCCTGTCAGGTTGGGTGAACATTGGTGCTGGCTACTGCAAGAAGAAGAAAGGTCCTCTGGGAGTCCTCTGAACACCCTCAGGGCAACAGGCACATCAAAGCCGGGTTTCACGCCCGGCCCATGTGCAGAACGGGCTGGCGGAGTTTCAAACCGCCGATGCGATGACAGCAAGGGCCAATGTTTCGTGCTAGTACTGCTGTACTAGCCCAAGGAGTATGGCGGTTGATCATCGGAGCGGTGTTTTGGCACCCACATCGGATCCGGTCTTTCTGCATGTCAAGTCGGGAATGACCGTGATCGTCACTGACACCGATGGGGCTTGGCGGATGGCCGATGTGATTTGGGTCGATGGTGGTGCCAGGAACCCCAAGGATCCGGCGTTGTTTCAGGTGGCTGATGTCGACACCGAAGTCATCAACTGGGTCAACGCGGATTTTGTGAGCCACATCGTCCAAGGGTCTGAAGCCCCTGTTGGTGCGGGACGGGGCAGATCAGGTTTCGGAATGCAGACAACAGCTCTGCCAGATAAAAACCATCTGACAATCAACTCCAGCTTCAAATGAACGTGGCGCGATTTCTGCTCAGGGACGGGAACAAGGTTGGTGCTGAAGTCTCACCAGAAGGGCTTGAGGTCTTCAGCTATGAAGACCAGAGGGGGCAACTGATCCATGCGTTGGCCACGGTTAAGGCTGAAAGGGAGTTCCTCAGGCAGGTCCCCTCGAAGCTGCTTCCCTTGGTTGTCCGTATGGAGCAGGCCCTTGCCAGGGCCGTTGGACGGAACTGAGACGAGCCGCAGATCTTCCCCAGGCGAAACCATCGGTCAGGTGACCGCTCGAAGTTGGTTCCGCCGCCCCTGAGTGGTTCGGGCCGTCCCGGGGCACTCCAGACGTAGCCCTGTCGAACCAGGCTGAGACGTGCCACCTGCTACACGCTGGTCGTGTAAGCCGTGCGCATAAATACTTAGTCGCTCTGTTAGGACTGGGGTACGCCATGAGAGACGGAGGTCCCGGCATCGAACACCGGGACTTTTTCTTGGGCATCACCCACGGTTCGTCCAAAAAGGTTTGAACATGGGCCAGGGCGTAGGGATACCGCCCCACCGTCTTCTGCCCTCCGTCTTCTGCCCCACCGTCTTCTGATGAGCGATCAGGCAGAGGGACAAGCCACAGGCTGTCCATAGGTTGCTTCCCTACTTTTCATTTTCTAGACACGATGAAGTTGTGAGGAAAACACCTCCTGGGATGGAAACAAGGTCGCATCCCCGAGTTTGTTTTGAGGCCTCTGCCTTTGGCCGAGGTCTTTTTCATGGCTGCCCAGTTGTGAAGAGAGCGGTTTTCTTGTTGTCGAGCTTCAGGTATCAGCAACTACTGCAGCCAGTGTCAGCCCTGCCATCATTGGTTAACTGCACAAAGTAAGTGACGCTTGAAGAGCAATACATCACTCTGATGGATGCGGCTGGAAGGGTTACGGATGAATGGTTTCGGGAAAAATTTATTCAGGAAGCAGACAATGTTTTACTGCACATTAATGCTCAAGTCCTGAGGAATAGACAAGAGCTCAACGTCATGTCTGCATAAGGTGGTTGTCGTTCAAGTAGTGAGTTTTCCCCGTCGCAAGACGGGTTGTTGATGGCTTGTGCGGATGAACTTGTCTATTGACTCGCCAGGGCTTGGAAGATTAGAGCCGCAAAAAGCGACCAAAGCACGGTGCTTGCGAAGCGGTGCTCTAAGGCCAACCGACGGGATGTGCTCCTCATTAGTAAGTCCCGCGGAAAACCGTTGCGATCACTGAAGCAAGCGAGCAGGTAAACAACGCAAGTAGTGCGAACTCCATGAAGGTTGTGGTGTGGCCTGCTTCTGTCATGCCTCGGGTTGAAGTAGAGCTGTCGTAGCGGTCGGCACCAGAGAGCCCTGTTAAGCGCTTTTACCCGTAGCGGCGAGGGAACCCTGTCTTTTTCTTGGCTTGCTGACCACACCCTTCGTTCTGTCGTGATGGCGACGACCAGTCGCTGAACCTCACGTCATGATTCAGTTGCTTCTTCGGTGAAGGGGCGATGCGTCGAACGCGGGGGTGCTTAGGGAACACCCCCCTTTTTTTGGCAGTTCGTAAACGATGCCCACGGCACCGCAGGCTGGTAAAAGAGGGTGATATGGCTGGGACGCCAGCACCTCGACGCATTCGTCCCCTTGTCAATGGGCGGCATTCCCTGCCGCCTTTTTTTTGCCTCTGGTCGACCGAACCATGGCCGGTGTCCACGACCTGTGCCGACGGTTCTCCCACTCCCTTTCACCAGGTATCTGGACGAAACTGAAGCGGTCGTCAAACGAGGGACACGGGCCTCTGGAGGTGAGATCTCCAGGGGCCTTTTTGTGTTCCTTTCGGCTCTTGGTGGGGAATCTCCCGCCCAGGGCTACAGCCCAATCGATAAGGGCTAGTTCAGTCAGGTATGTTCAATTTATTGCACGAACTTTTGGCTATGCAGCGATGTCTTGATCGATATAGTCCAGAAAATGAATCACTCTTCTTTCCTTCTTCTCTTGCAAAGCTTCCTTGGCAAGAGTCAGCAGCTGATTCTCTCGGGCTTTGATGGCGGTTCTCCACCGTTTGGGTTTGGGATTGGTCACACGGAAGGGCCCTGAGAGTGGAGAAATCTTGAGAGGCACAAGTCTTTTCAAGCCGCATGACGCTAGTTGGCACAAGTAAAAAACCCCAAGATGCGTGATGGATGTTGATGTGGGTTCGATCGGATACCGTTTATATGTATCAGCCTGTACTCGCAGTTTGGCTGTAATAACAAGAGAAATCTCTTCACTCAGAAACCATGTCTCGGCCTCCTTCGTGAGGAAACGCATGGGAACAGGGCACATTGAAGAGCCCAGAGATTCGATGCGCAGTTGAAACCCGGAGTGGTTTGAGCCACAACTGGTTTGTTGCAGCAACTCAGATGGCTTCCAGCACTAAGCAACACAAAACAGAAACCAAGAGCTCCACTCGCATTGCGGCTGGGCTCATCCTCGGGTTGGCTTGTTTCGCTGCGGTGCTCACAGGAGGAATCTTTGTTGGCCAGACCATCGGTGAGGCGTTGAGCACGCTTCAGACCATCTCCCCAGTTCAGGTTGATCCGCTTCGCTGAAGTGTTGGAGCCGATCAGGCTTCAACGTCAGCCTTGTCATCGGGGTTGTGGTGGGCCTCAACTGATGTGGCCTCAGCTGATTTGCTGCGAGGGCAGTCGCCAGCGTTTGCCGCGCCAATAAAGACAACCACTGCCATGATCGCGACGATCACAGAGCCGCCTACGAAAGCAAGGTTCGGACCTTTCACGCCATGTGTGTGCCGGAGGTCTGGTGACCCTAGTGCTGGATTCAGATCTGCGGGGCGATGTGGGTGGCACGGTCAGTGTTCACCCACGCGGTGGCCTTTATTGATCCTTGTTTTCTTTGTATCGGGGCAGGTCGGTCGGCTGAGCCAGCACGTAAACGACGGCAGCAGAGATCACCACGGTGACCACGATGAGAGCGGTGATAGCTGCTGAGTAGTCGTTCACTGAAGTCTCTCCAAAATGAAAGGTTAGGGCTGACGCTTTGCTGGCTGCGTCAATTGCCCGAAAGGGCCTGGCTGTGGATCGTGGTCATCGTGTTGTTCAGATCACCCACATCCCGTAGTCCTTCGGCGCTGAACCAGGGTGCGTTCTCCCAGCTGAAGCCTTCACCAAAAGTGTTGTCGGGTGACGTGACGTACCAGTGACAATCCACATCGGGCGTATCAACGGAGCACTCCGACCAGTTCGGCTGCCACTGAGGCACCTGGACCCACATCACTGCTGCAAACACCAGGGAGAACAAGGCTTTGAGCATCAACCGAGTGCGCCTTATCGAAACTTAACACGATTTGGTCTCAGGATTGGAATCGTCGACAGCACTGACGATCACACCCTCAATGCTCGAGCAAGAACGGGTTTTGGTATTCAGTGACTCGATTTCAAGCGGTCGAGCGGGATACAACCGAAGTGCTGTGCTGTGTGTTCGAGGGCACACCCGTGTCGGAATCGCATCCCTCATCGCTCGACGCGATCTGATTCCGTCTTGTGTATCCAACTTTTGAGGGTGTTGGCGCCAGGCTTCGCGTCATCAACTGAAGACGTGATCCCGAAGCTGGCCTGTCGATCGAGGGCAAACGGCCGCAGCTTCATCAGGCTGCGGGACCTCTGTGCTCCAAATGATGTACTGCGTTGAGCGAAGCGATGGGCCCTACCAATGGGTTCAAGAACAGTGCTTCAAGACTGAGTTCAAGGCGTTCGTGAATGCACGAGCCAAATCTCTTGCTTTCACAAACGTGTATCGCGTGATCTATCAAAGCCCTGGTCTCTCAGGCGAAGTGCTGAGGGTTGCGAAAGGAAAGGCACTTTTGAATTCCGATGACCGGCTGGTTGGATGAGCCGTTCAGCTGGGGGTGGCTCGCTCCGTCCGCTCAGGTCAGGACTCTTGTGCTGGTTCCTCCTGGGGAATGGCACTGGAGTTGAGACTCGATGGGTCGGCGCCTTGGCTCAACTCTTCCGCTTGGGCCAATCGCTCCACCAGGCTGAGGGTGTCGTTGGGAGACAACTCGCCGTCATCGCCCCACTTGAGACTGGCAAGGTCAAGGGGGCACATAGGGGAGCGTGATACTGCTTGGAAGCTATGGGCACCGAAATGCCTTCTGAGGCAATGCTCCCTGAAGATTCACGAAAGAAATCCTGAACTGAGTAACCCCTCGATACTCATTGGTTGGTCACGCTTTCGTCCACGCACGATCCTGCCTTCGTGGCGGCAGGCAATCGGGAAGGGTGGCTTCCTTGCTCCGTGCCTTCCCCCCCTGCCACGTTTTCACACTGCAAGCTGCTGCAAACAAGAAAACCCCGGAGTGACGGCTCCAGGGCTTCCCTTATTCACCCGAAAGAATCAGTTTCAAAACTCTCTCGGATTCGAGGAGGAAAACCCCAAGAGCATGGAGGTCCTCAGGGCATTCACTCGACGACCGCCGACAGATCGCATGAACTGCCGCCGGTGTGATCAATCAACTCCTGTGCATTCGCTTCTCGATACCCCCATTTGGGGTGGTCATCTCAACCAAGGCGATTGCGTCACCTCCAGGGTGTACTCCCCTGTGCGGGTGAAGCGCAGCGGGATCGAGTTGATGCGGATGTAGGTCTCGCCCTGCTCGGCAGCCAGAAAGCTGAACTCATGCTCAGCACTGTTCACCATCACGTTGCCGGCGCGCTGCATGAAGTCGCAGCGGAAGGTCTCCACGGTGGTGTTGGGGCCGTCGTAGCTGAGCAGTCGACAGGTTGAGGCAACGATCTCAGCACTTGCCGGAATGGCTGTGGCGATGGCAAGGCATGCCGCGGTAAGGCTGGTTCGAATCCAAATCATCGGAGCACCCCGCAGTGCGTTGCGTTCGATTCTTGCCCTCACTCTGCAGCCTCAATCCTTTCCAAGCCGGCGGTGTTGGGTGACTCGCAAGATTCTCTTAAGCATTGCAGGGCGCATCTGCGGCTGTTTTGCGCGATAGTTGCTCCACGCGTAAGGGCCGAGAGACCACGACGCGAGATCTGAATAAGAGGAAACTCCAATGAGCAGGAGAGGCATTCATCCCCTTTTGATGGGGTTAGACAAAACCGAGCAAAAAACCGAGGAGCCATCAAAGCAAAGCGATCTCACCGGCAATGAATCGGCTCAACGCAAGCGGTTCATCCGATCGGAAGAAGAAGATTCAGGCAAGCAGGCTGCTTGATCAACTAGATCAAGTGATCAGAGCGCGGATGAGTCCATCCATCTGCGTGGGCCATTAACCGCTCTTTCTCTGGGAAGAGCGGTTTTTTGTTTGTGTAAAGGAATAGGTTAAGTACCTATTGATTCTGGAGGGGAGAGGAGTAGAGATAAGTCAGCGACAAGGAGAGAGATGGTCACGATCTGTTCAGGTTCTTTCGATCTATGCATTCCCCTCAATGCATTTGACAAGACGCAGCAAGTGCAGGCTGACGAACCCAAGCAAGCGATGAAATCTCAGCACGATCTGTACTGGGAAGAACGTTGCGACACGTCCCCCACTGCGCCTGGCTGCAAGATGTACGACGACTGAGCCCAGCACGTCTCAGTTGACGCCATCAAGGCATTGCAATCGATTCTCTTTGGTTCCTACAACAAACCCTGGCTGATCTGCCTGGTTTTGTTGTTGAATTCTGCTTTCTCCCTGCGTCTTACATGCGGGGAGAAGGAAGTCTGCTGTGGTGATTTTGCAGGGTAAGACCTTGATGCTCCTTTTAACACCAATTGATCCATCAATGGTGAGATTCAATGAAAGACAAAATTGTCGTTCTCGACACGAATGTGCTGCTCCACGATCCTGAGGCGCCGCACCGCTTTGGTGATCTCAGGGTTGTGATCCCCATGCAAGTGGTTGAAGAAATCGATCGCTTCAAGAAAGATCACTCTGAAAAAGGCCGAAATGCCCGGCGGATTTCAAGGCTTTTGGATTCCTACCGGGCCCGCGGAAGCCTTGCCGATGGTGTTCCGATTGAGGGAACGAACCACGGCATGCTGCAGGTGGTGTTCTGTCAGGCCCAAGCCCTCCAAGACTTGCCGGCAGAACTGCAGGGAGGAGGCGGCGATAACAACATCCTTGCGGTGGCCCTCGAGCAGATGCGATGCAGCGGGCTGAAACAGGCGCCTGAGGTTGTGTTGATCAGCAAAGACATCAACCTGCGAATCAAGGCGGATGCGGTGGGCCTGCAGGCCGAGGACTACGTCAACGACAACGTCTCGATCGACGATCTCTACGCAGGGTTCCGTGAACTCAGCACCGATGCTGAGACGATTCAGACCCTGCATGACGAGGATCAACTCCCTGTGGAAGCTGTCGCCGATCCCGAGGGGCAGCATCTTCAGGCCAATGAAGGCGTGGTGCTGGTGGATCAGCGCAACGACAGCCACACCCTGCTGGCCCGGCATCAAGGCAACAGCAACACGATCAAGCCGCTGCACTGGTTGAACCGCGCCCATTTGGGGCGGATCAAAGCCAGAAACCGGGAACAGAGCTTCGCTCTGGATCTGCTGCTCGATCCTTCCGTTGCTCTGGTGACTTTGGTGGGCAAGGCCGGCACAGGCAAAACGCTGCTGGCCATCGCTGCAGGTTTGCACCAGGTGGCCGACACCCATCACTACGCTCGCCTGTTGGTGACGCGCCCGCCGATTTCCCTCGGCAAAGACATCGGCTACCTGCCCGGCACGCTTGAGGAGAAACTCGGCCCATGGATGAAGCCGATCATCGACAACATCGACTTCATCACCGGTTCGTCTCCCGGCGAGGACGCTGATCAGTCGAAGAAACAGCGGCAGCGCGAACCACGCAACGCCTGGGCCGACCTGCAAGGCATGGGCTTGCTGGAGGTGGAAGCGATCAACACCATCCGCGGCCGATCGATCCCCCATCAGTTCCTGGTGGTGGATGAGGCGCAGAACCTCACACCGCTGGAAGTGAAAACGATCGTGACGAGGGTGGGTGACGGAACCAAGGTTGTCTTCACCGGTGATCCATATCAAATCGACAATCCCTATGTGGATGCCGAAAGCAATGGACTCACCTGGCTGGTGGAAAAGCTCAAAGGTCAGCCCCTGGTGGGCCACATGACCCTCACCAAGGGAGAGCGCAGTGAACTGGCTGAACTGGCCGCCAACATCCTCTGACGCAAGACGATATCGCCGATACCGCCGACATCGCTAACACCCATGACTGTTGAACAGTTGACCCAATTCCCAAATACTGCATCACCTGAGCAAGCCAACCTGGATGCCATTCTCAATTCCCCCACCTACCGAATTGCCCATGAAGATCCAGACCTGCTGAACAGCAACGACATGCGCGGTGTGCGCATGCTGCTTGAAATCACCAAGCCGGATCTGCACCTGGAAACGGCCGGGATCGAATCGACCATCATTGTTTTTGGTGGCGCCAGGATTGTCGATCAAGTCACCGCAGCAGCGAAGCTGGCGCAAGCCGAGCAACTCCTCAGCGCAACTCCAGGCTCATCGGCGTTGCAGAGACAAGTCGTCCATGCCAAACAGCTCGTGGAGCTGTCTCGTTTTTATGACGCTGCCCGGGAGTTTGCTTGTCTGGCCTCCCGGCACGGTCAGTGCAACAGGGAACAACCCCAGGCTTGCTCATCCCACGTGATCGTGACCGGTGGAGGGCCGGGAATCATGGAGGCCGCCAACCGGGGTGCCTTTGACGCCGGCTGCCGTTCCATCGGGCTGAATATCACGCTTCCGTTTGAACAACATCCCAACCCCTACATCACTCCTGATCTCTGCTTCAAGTTCAATTACTTCTCACTGCGCAAATTCCATTTTGTGATGCGCTCGATTGGCGCCATCCTGTTCCCGGGGGGCTTTGGCACCCTTGATGAACTGTTTGAGCTGCTCACCCTGCGGCAGGTCGGCACCAAAGGCAGCATGCCCATCGTTCTGTTTGGAACGGAGTTCTGGAGGAGACTCGTGGACTTTGACTACCTCGCCGAAATGGGCCTGATCTCTGATGATGATCTTGATCTGATTCATTTCTCAGACACTGCCGAGGAGTCCTGGGAGTTCATCCGCAGCCGAACGCAGGCCGAGCCCGAGGCAAGTTGATCAGAACATCGACATGGCCTTGATTTTGCTCAGCTTCAGTTGATTGAGACCATTCAGATCGTCGTAGTTGATCAGCTTCTGCTTGATCATGTCGGCCAACGTGAACAGGATATTGCTGAAATCAAACTCTATCCGCCCTTCGTATTGATAGCGCTCCGTGCTCAGATAGTCGTGAAATTGCCAGATGGATTCGGGCGTATCCAGCTTGGTGCTCAGATCTTTGAGGTTATCAATCAAGGTGAGGATGGATCGCTGTTTTCCCAGGTCAAAGGCCTGCCGCGCAACCGCTTCTTCTTCAGAGGTCCAATCGGTTGCAGACATGGAGTGTGAGGGGGGAGAGAGCGTAGGGAAACTGGTTCTGTTGAGAACTCAGTGAACCAATCGACCTGTGCATAGTTCCGGCAACAGGAACCAGGGCGCTTTGGGATGGTTGTGATGCTCGCGATGGTAGCCAAAATGGTAACAAGCGAGCAGTGATACAAACGGATGAAGATTCAAGCTTTTGATTGAAACTTCATGGCCTGTTTGTGTGTGTTCTTTTCGATGGGGCAGGTAAGTGCCAATAAAGAAAAGTTGTGCGGTGCTGATCAGCAGGGGAAGCAGAAAAACCACAGAAACTGTGATCAACGGCTGGCTCTGATGCGATTGCGCTGCAAGCAGCAGAACCGTGAGAACGAGGACCAGTCGGCTGAGTTGTGCTGTGTTGAGGTAATTGCGCATAAAGCGAACCAACCAAGCCAGCAGCGAGCGGTTGTTGGTGGGGCAGAAGTCGGGGTCAGCCTCCGATTCAGGCATCCGGTGATGCCGATGGTGGTTCCGTTTGCAGGCGTCGTAGTTCAGGCCGGCGTAAAGCCATAAACACACCCGGCCGATTCCTAGGTTGATCCCTGCATGACCCGGCACCAGGCTGTTGTGCATGGCGTCGTGGGCAAGGATGAACAGGCCGGTGTGCAGGAAGCTGCGGACCAGAACCCAGGCGGTGATCATCAGGGGATGCAGCTGATCAAGGTCAAACTGCAGGCCGATGAACAGGGTTACCAGCCAGGAGATGCCGATCAGGGCTCCCAGCTGGAGACCGCGCCAGGCGCTGCCCTTCAAGTTGTCACTTGGCACCAAGCTTGAGCAGTTCAGCGGGCGAGGCGAGGAGGTCGATGGCAACGAAGTAGATCTTGTCGTTTTCATCGAGCAGGAAGCGCCAGGCCACGTTCATGCCCACTTCGCGGCCGAACCAGGGGGTCTGCACCTTTCCGGTGACTTTGATCTGGTTGAAGCCACCTTCTGCCGGTTCGCCGAACCCGCCCTGGGGCATCAACTTCAGGTTCTGGCAGTCGCGCTTGAAGAACTTGAGGATCGCTTCGCGGCCCACGATCGGACGCTGGAAGGGGGGCTGAAGCGCACCGTCGTCGAGGAACAGGTCGATCAGTTGATCAAAATCGTTGGCGTTCAACAGCTGCATGTAGCTGAGGATCGTCTGGTTGAGCACGCCGGGGATGAAGATCTCCTCACGCTCTTCCACCGGGGTGGGGGCGACGATCGGCTCGGCCACGATCTTGCTGTCGTCAACGTTGGGATCGAATCCCATGTCGACGACGAAGTTGCGCAGCAGGGTGATCTGCTGGCCCTGCTCCACCTTCTTCACCGCCTCGAGCACAGAGTTGGCGTTGGCGGAGAGCTTGTAGCCCTTGGGGGATGGGGGCGACTTTGCCCTGGCGCATGTATTCGCCCAGCTCGTACCAGAAGCAGAGCTTCACGTTCACCGACCAGTAGGCGTAGGTGCTGGAGATGGGGGTGTTGATCTTGGCGGCCAGGTCGCACATGACCTTGGTCTGCTCGTCGAAGCTCATCGCCAGGATCTGCTCGAGGATCGGGCGAGCCAGTTGCATCCGTGCAGCGCCGGGGGCCGCCACGGTGATGGTCTGGCCCATCTCGAGGTAGGCGAACCAGATCAGGGCGAGCTGGTCTTCTGCCGAGAGCAGTTTGAAGCGAGCGGTGATGGCCGGAACGGCGTCGGCAGTGAGGGTATCCGGGAAGATCTGGCGAGCTTTATCGAGCGTGAACATCCAGGACGGATCGAGGGGATTTGCGGCTGGAACACTATGTTTCGTTATGCAAACAGGCCTCTCTGCTTGATTTTTTGCTCGTTACTGAACACTCGCTGCTGCAGGGTTTTGCCTGGTGTCTCGCCTGCTGATGGGGTTCTTCTCTGCTTCTGTTGGGTCGGTTTAAGGCAGAGGCCTACGTCTGCTGACGCAGCTTCTTGCGTTGATCCTCGATCTGAAAGCGCAGCTGCCTCAGGTTCTCAATATTGAGCTGGTGTTCGCCGGATCTCCAGTGCTGCGGGTTGGCGACACGAATCTCCAGTTCTCGCAGGCGGGAGCGATCGGATTGCATGTCGAGCTCCAGGAGACGTTTCAGTCTGTTTCCGCTGTTCCCGGCTCGGCATGAGTTTTTCTACTGGTTGAAAAAACACCTGGCTCCAACCGAAAACGTCTCAGATGGAGCCCAGTTCGAGCAGGTGGTCCATCAAGGCGGCATAGAGCTGAGTCTTCATGTTCAACAGGCCAACCTGTTCGTTGGCATCGCCTCCAGGCCAGTTGTCGTAGGCCTCCGCAACAGAACGGTGCAGGAGACGTAGGGCTTCAATGTCCACTGAGATGGTGGTGAAGAGTTGGTTGTCTTCCACGTTCAGAGGCCCTGGGACTGCTGGCGCACGATCCAGGCAGAGGCGGCTTGCTGTTGTTTCCAGGCCACCAAGAGGTCTTTGGCAATGCTTTTCAGAGCCGCAAGATCATCCGAATTGTCGATCTCGCGTGAGAATTTTTCAATCTCAAACTTCTGGCCCAGAGTCAACGCGATCGGTTCCATTGGCTTGTGGATCGATGAGCGGAACGTACCCGAGAAATTTTTTTGGTGCAAATCAATAACGTAGTAGTTGCAACCGATTTGAGGAAAGACTGCTCATCTCAATGCATTGCTGGCGTTACAGAACATTTCTGAATGCCGCTAATTGCTGCGATCGCAAAGGCTTATGGCTTTAGAAAGCCTGTATAGGCCTGGAGCTGATGCATTTCTCCTGGGAAAAACATCTGGAATTGTCCCGTAATGTAGCTGTTGCCTCAGACGAAAATCAGGGTATGGCCCTTGCCCTGATGGGTGTTGCGCTCACCATGCTGGCCACAGATCTTCTGACCCATGAGTTGACGGCTTCGGCGTTGCCCTCCTCCAGGGCTTGATTCAGAGAAAATCCATGTCATCTTCATTTGTGTCGTCTTCCCGCGACTGGATCCAGAGGGCTGAGAGTGGAAAGATGAAGCAGCTGGCAATCAGGAATTCCATGAGCTTTGGAATTGGCCGAAGCCACGATCGGGTGAATTCCAACGAGAAGCTGTATCAATCGCTGTCGTGCTTCCTGAATTTGGTTGCCGATCAATCCGTTTGATCGTGTTGAGTGTTTGTGCTTAATCAGCCCAGGCTCACCAAGGTGACACTGGCCACAAACAGCAGAACAGACAACACCAGCAAGCCACTGTTCATCGGTTGCTGGCTCGTTTGATCGAGTCCATCCCCAGGCGTGCTGCCCGTCGCCCCAGGCCTACCGCTGCCTGGGCGGTGCTTTTGATCACATCCTTGGCGGTGCTGCGGTCCCGGCGGGGGCTGCGTTGCATGGCATCGGGCCAGGATCCCTCTGGCCAGCGCGGCACACGGCGACCAACACGGTCACCGAGTTGAAGCAGGGATCGACGTAGCCGGCTGGCCACAGCTTCAGAGCAACAGCATCAATGTGCTGGCTCCTTGTTAAGTATGTTGTGCCAAATGACACGAATGGGGGGCATCCCCCACGCCAACGGCTCGGCCACCCAGCATGGCTTCAACGTCTAGAGCGTTTCAGCTGCCCTGAACTCGACCTGGTCTTGCTTTCCCATCAGCGTATGGATGGGATCGGCCACGTCCCTTTGCGAAGTGTAAATCCCGAGGCCCG
>ENA-UENT01000563-UENT01000563.1-marine-metagenome-genome-assembly--contig:-NODE-563-length-20362-cov-8.302720_pt1 | contig 20362 bp, 18 predicted proteins | sample MGYA00237879_ERZ529330 | MGnify/ENA primary metagenome ERZ529330 (study PRJEB26372, sample SAMN05368345) | marine metagenome | biome: cultured habitat; feature: ocean water; material: water; isolation... | reverse complement strand
TGTTTGGTCCCAAACTACTTCGTCGTCGGTATAGCACTAATCATCTCCATGGGTACAGGAGCGTGCAATGAATCGTCTACCCAATCAAAGCCGCCTGCTCCCGTAGTTGGAAAGGCAGAATACGACTCCCTGGCATCTCTGGTCAATCGGTATAAGGTATGGTATGAGATACTCCTGGACTCTATTGAGACTCTTGATGGGGTCATTGCCGAAAAAGAAGAGGTGATAGCGCAACAGAAGGAGATGCTCGGGCTCGATGAGCAGACAATAGGAGAAGAGGTCTCACAGGGAAACTACACCTACGGTGTGCCCCCGGCTCCTCCATACCGAAAGCTGAGCTATACAGGCGGGCTTGCTGTTATGGAGGATTGCAGCAAGGGCAAGTCCGTAACCGGCTACGTCATAGAAGCTGACCTGGAACACTATGAGGTACTAATTCAGGATGAATTTGGCGTCCGGGAAACCTATTATATTGAAGTGGAAGGCGATGATTTTGGGCGCCGCAACGATGTCCCCCGTATTTTTATACCTGGTATGAAAGTCCACATGGAAATGCAATACTGCGGGTCTGCCGGATATGGCTATATCATGTCGGTAAAAACGCTGAGGCGGTAGAGGGGCCACATCACTGCGTTCCTTTGGCATACCGGCCTGCTGCCAATTGCAGCCTTTCCGCGATCTGCTGCTTTAACCAGGACGGTTGCTGTACAACTGCTTCCTCTCCCAGAGAAAGCAAAAACCGCTCCAATTCAATATTAGGGATTACACGAATAGAGAGTATGGAGTAGGCCTCTGTTTGCTCCAGCAGCTTTTGAGAATGGTGGATGGGCTTAGTAATTAGGTATTTAGCCCGCAGCGGGGTCACTTTGATTCGGACCTCCTCCAATTTACGGTCTTCAGGGATGCTCACCCCAATCACCGGGTCAAAATAGCGTTTAGGGTTGAAGCCCGGCTGTAGGTAAAACTGTTCCAGCAGGTATTGCTCTGCATGCTGAATACGGTCAAGGGCAAAGGTCCGGATCTTTTGATATTTGTGGCTATAGCCGATCAGGAACCACCGGCGGTTATATTCCCGCAGCACATATGGGCTGACCACCTGTCGGATAGCAGGCTCTTCAAAGGGCTTGTATTGTAATGTAACGCACTGCCTCTTGATCACCGCCTCATACAGACTTGAAATCCATTGCTGCCCCTCTACCTGTTGTGAATGGCTGAACACTACTGCCGGCAACTCCGCAGGTGTCCTTTTCAGCTTTAATCGTTCTGCAATGCGGTCAGCGAGCGTCGACAGGCCCTTGTCCAGTTCGAAATAAGGGGCAGACTGTATAAGTCCCAAAGCTTCTTCCATCAAATGGATATCTTCCTGGTACAACGGCAATTGGTCGAGTACATAAGACGCATCAGCATACCGGTACGTTTTGTGCGTGGCATCCCATTCAACCGGAGCACCAAACCCAGCAGGAGGTTCTGCCTTCATTCTTTTCAGGTCACGGGAAATCGTGAGCACGGTATAATCACGGTCCAGGTCAAGATGTTCCCAGGCCTGCTCATTGCAAGCAGCTGCCAGCGTTTCGCGGGTCCACTTATGGCTCGCCTTCCTCAGGCAGCTGTCAATGACACGTATTCTGAACATCATTTCCTGGTTCATATCGCCCTGTTTTTTAATTGGCAAAGCGGAAAATAGAAAACTCTATCCGGAATATCACGAATTGATACACCAGAACCCTAACTTGTACCAAAGAAAAAGTGAAAAACAATGTAACAATGATGAATAAATATCGTAAAATAGCGACAAGACAATCGAGAAACATAGCGACTTGCCCTAAAATGATTTTTTAGTGCGCTCAGCCTTACTATTTTCTTTTCATGTCTAATTCCTAACCAGGTAAACACTAAAGTATGCCCAAGGTACGCTACCTTAAGGTCACCTTCGCCAACCATATACTCGCAAGGGAAGTCCCCTGTTTCCGCAGCGCTGTGATAGAAGCTACGGAGCGTCAGTCTTCCCTTTTCCATAATCACAAGGCAGACAGCAGTAGCATCTACCGCTACCCGCTGATTCAGTATAAATCCTTATACAAAAAGGCCAGTATCATTTGCTTGAACGAAGGCACCGATGATATCCACTACCTATTCCAGCGCCGGGACCTTGACCTGCGCATCGGCGACCGGGCGGAGACTTTCGAGATTGAAGACATCCATCTCAAATACTTCAATGTACAGTGCTGGCAGGGGCAGTTTGAATACGCCCTCAAAGACTGGCAGGCCCTCAATCAGGATAACTACAAGCGCTATATGGCCCTGGACACAGAGGTAGAGCGCCTGCAGTTCTTGGAAAAGCTGCTACTGGGCAATCTCCTGGCTTTCGCCAAAGGCATCGGCTGGGATGTACAAGGACAGCTCGAAGCCCAGATCACCCGCATGAAAGGCGAACGCTGGCTGCCCTACAAAGGGCATAAATCGCTCTGCTTTTCGCTGAACTTCCGCTGCAACGCCAGCCTGCCGAACTTCATTGGTTTGGGGAAGGGGGGGAGTGTGGGGTATGGGAGCTTGTTGGGGGTTGGGAAACTGGAAACCAGACCAACCAAAAAACCAAACCCTCAACCTATTTAGAAATTTGCTTAGTAAGACGCTGTCAATATCGACTTAAATGAACAATTCAGAAACACAACAGGAATATTATCAAAGGCTTGGACTGCTTTATCTGAGTGCACTGCTCCATCATATTCCAAACAAAGCGATGTCAGCTGCCTTCTCCACTATATTGGGTAGTCATCCTGAATTTTCTTATGTTCTGGAAATAGCTGACCGGTATGCATTCACCCAAGCTGGCATGTTGTCCCCGGGGTTTTTTCAAACGGTCGCCTCACCGTTCGAAAACATCGGTGATGAAAATAGGACTGATTTAGTGAATGCGTTTCCGCAAACGAAGCTGTCCTTGAGCAAAAGCAGTTTTCCTGCGCCTAAAAGTGAAATTGATAATAATGTAGAGGGGCTTTGGGAAGATTTCGCAAGTGGATTTGAGAATAATAATTTTGAAAACTCGGAGGAAGCTGTTGAAAATAGTAAAGCTGTTTTGAATAGCTTGTCGCAATTCGCAACTGCTATCCCGAATCCAGGAAATGTGAACCCAAGCGTTTCTTGGTATGATTATGCTAAAATGAAAGCTGGGTTAGCCGTATGTATTGCAGAATATACAGGTTGGAAGAATAGAGCAATAGGGGATGAGGAGGAACCGCTCATAATTATTCGTGCAGATATCTCAGGGATACAGCGTTTCATCTATGATATTGCAAGTAAACAGGCCTCAAAGAATTTAAAAGGAAGATCTTTTTATGTACAGCTTTTAAGTGACGCAGTTTTACGAAGGATGCTTAAAAGTTTCGACCTGTTTGAGGGGAATGTTATGTATAGCTCAGGCGGTAACTTCTTTGTACTCGCTCCTAACACAGAGAAGACAATCAGGCGTTTTGATCAATTAGGAAAGGAGGTCACTAGGGCGCTGTTCAAATCACATGATACCCGTTTATCTGTGGTGATGGGTTATGAAAAGGTTAGACAATCCGAGATTTTAAATGGTAAAATCAACGAGAGTATCAGCCGGCTTTTCAAAGAGCGAATTGACCGAAAGAAAAAGCAGAAATTTTTATCGGTAATAAATAGCGACGAAGGTTATAGGGATCTCTTTGAACCCGATGATTTGGGCGGCAACTTAGTAACCGATGCGGTAACCGGTGAAAGGGTAGATTTGAGGACTGCTTACACTATTGCAGAGGGAGCATTGCCTAAACTCCTTATGGATAAGAAAGAGCTACTTGATAACGAAAATGCCGGAGTGATCAGTGAAGCTACGGCTAAACAGATTTTTCTTGGATACCAATTAAAAGACATCGCTTATGTCATTGTCGCTGATCAAGCATTGAATGTTGATGACCGGTTAAACCGCGAAAACCGGTTTGAGCCAGGGCAATTGGGTATTTACTATTATGCGGTCAAAAAAGGTTCCGAGTCTGATTTTGAAAAAGCATTAAGCCCCCAATCAATTCTAGACATATGGATTATCAATGAGTCTTATATGCAAAAATGGCATAGTATTCCCGTCCGGCAATTTTTATACGGGGGAAGTAGCGTTCCAGTACTTAATAAGGAGGAAGCCAATGCTATCAAGGAAGACAACCTTTCTGAAGTTAAAGACAGAGAGGAGGGTTCTCCAAAATATTTTGATGAGATGTCTGGTAAAGGACGGTTCAAAAGATTGGGGGTGCTAAGGATGGATGTAGATAATCTTGGGCAGCTTTTCAAAAATGCAAGTACTGACCAGTTGACCTTCTCCTATTATGCGGCTTTAAGTAGGAACTTGGACTGGTTTTTTAGAGGTTACATCAATACTATCTGGGGCAGTAATGAAGAATTCAAAAGTCATACCCAGATCATTTACTCTGGTGGAGATGACTTATTTGTTATTGGGAGGTGGGATTTAATGATAGCTTTTGCAGAGCAAATTAAAGAAGACTTTTCAGCATTCACTTGCCAAACAGGTGGGAGCCCAAGTTTGAGCTTATCTGGAGGCATAGCCATTGTTACCCATAAGTTTCCAATTATGAAAGCAGCAGCTTTCTCAGAGGATGCTGAAAAAGCAGCAAAGGGGCATAAATTGGAGGTGAACGGCGAATACGCTTTTAGTAAGAACAGTATTGCTTTGTTTGGGATGCCTTTGCATTGGGATACGGAATATCAGCTAGTAAAGGAGCTGAAGGAAGAATTGGTATTATATGTAGAGAGTGAAAGGAATCCGAAAGGTCTACCTAAAAGTATTCTTGGGAAAATTCAGACTTACAGTGAAATGGCTCGTAAGTACCGGATGGACTATAATCGCCTAGCGGTTTTGGAACCTGAAAAAAGAGGGGCTCCACCCATACCTTCCTGGGTATGGCACGTAGTGTATGATTTCTCTCGTATGATTGACCGAGTTAAAGGTGCGGATCGTCTTTTTGCGCGTAAAATGCGTGATAAGGTTGATGAGAACTTGAAACTATACCTAAAGAGTAAAACAGAAGTAGCTATCAAGGTGAAAAATGCAATTTTTACCAATACTTGGGAAAATACTTCAATACAAAGTTCTTACCATTTTGTGGAATTGTTGAGTGTGGCAGCCAAGTGGGCAGAATTGGAAATTAGGAATTATCAACCTGCAAAAACAGCATGATATGTCTTTCAAATTAAATGATTTTCAAACGAAATGGATACAAGAGGAGATTGATGAGTCTTGTATTGCTTTCATGGAAGGTTTCGGCTTCCATTTATGTGACAAACGTGACCCCGACAGTCGACCGGGCTATAATGCGGTCACCACTTCACAAATGCGCAATATTTTTAGTGAAGTCAAGAGGATTGAGCTGAAAGTTAATGACAAGGATGGCTGGAAGAAGGAAAAAACATCCGTTCTGCTCCTCCGCCCTAAAATTGCATACAGTGCTGCAAGAGCTATATCTGGTAAAAGAGACTCCAAGATGAAGGATCTAAGGGAGGTATTAGAAAAAGCTATTCAAGCGGTAAATGGAGCAGATGATTTCAAGCGTTTTGCAGCCTTTCTTGAAGGTGTAATCGCTTACCATAAAGTCCATGGAGGAAATTAAAGCTAAGATAAAAAAATTGAGATGAGCAATAAACTAGAAAAAAAGCTAATCCTGAAGGGCGCAATAGTAGCTAAGTCAGGTATTATGATCGGAGGTACGAACTCTGCTTTCGAAATTGGGGGGACTGATAAACAAGTAATCAGGAATCCTATAAATATGATGCCTTATATTCCGGGTAGTTCTTTAAAAGGCAAACTCAGGTCATTGCTGGAATTAAGTGAAGGTACAATTAGTTCCTCAGGACGGCAAAAGAGTTATGGGCCTACTCATAATCCGCAGCATATTGCAGCCCAATTATTTGGGCATATCAAGCATCGTGAGGATAACAATAATGAATCACAACAAGCCTCACGCGTAATTGTGAGAGATGGTGAATTGCAAAATCCAGAGGAATTCGAAGGTAAAACCGAATTGCTACATACTGAGGTAAAGGCAGAAAATTCAATAGACAGGATTACATCTGCAGCTAATCCGCGCTTCTTTGAACGAGTGCCTAAAGGTGCTCGCTTTAACCTGGAAATCATTGTCAATATTTTCAAAGAAGACAAAAACGCAGATAAATACCTCGATACATTGTTCTATGCGATGAACCTTGTAGAAGATGATTATTTGGGAGGCAGCGGATCAAGAGGTAATGGGCAAATCAAATTTGAGCTTGATTCAATCCTTGAAAAAGACGCTGAAGCCTATAAAACTAATGTAAAAGGGAAAGATGTATCCGACCTGATTCCTATACATTTCAAATCTAGCAAGTAATGGAAAGTAAGTTTTCTGTTTTCTTACTTCAGAACTTCAAAGGCGGATTGCACTTATCAAGAGGCCTAACCAATGCCTATGATAAAAGCCTGGATACGCTGCATTCCGATACCATCAAGTCTGCTCTTTTTGTTTGTGCATTGAGCCTGTATGGCCCTGAGCAAGTTGGCGAAGGTTTTTTGAAGTCCTTTAAGATTTCTTCCGCTTTTCCATTCTTCAATAGCCAAACTAGGGGGGAGCGGCTTTATTTTTTTCCCAAACCCGAAATTGACAGACTACCACTTGATGTCAGGTCCGATGTGGGAAAGGAAAAAAAGTTGAAGAAGCTGGAATACCTTGAGAAGTCTTTATTTGAACAGCTCATTTCGGGACAATCTGCAACCCTGTCTCCAGATGATTTTTCAGGTAAATATGCTGCTGCTCCTGCCGTACAATTGCGGGCTACCTTATTGAAAGAAAACTGTGAGCATATTACTCGCTCTCATCCTTTTCAACATGTAGCGATATCGAGAGATCACAGTACAGACAGTGAACCTTATTATGTGGATAAAATTTTCTTCCACAAGAATGCAGGTTTGTTTTTTCTGGTTGAAGCAGAAGGAGAAACAATGGATATGCTTAAAGCAGCAATGCGCCTTCTTGCAGACAACGGGATAGGGACTGACAGAAATGTAGGTAACGGGCAGTTTGAAGCGAGTTTTGATCAAATTGAGCTAAACCTTCCTGCCCAGGCTGACTATGAAATGGCACTTTCACTGTACTGCCCTCAACGCGAAGAAGTCGGTTCACAAGACATGGAACGGGCTTATTTCTCATTGATAAAGCGGGGAGGATATGTGTCAAGCCCTGAACGGGAAGAGCACCAAACACTTCGTAAGAAGTCCATTTATATGTTCGGTGAGGGATCAATCTTTCTAAGATATCCCAATCGAAAAGGCAAAATAGTCGACTTGAAACCTGAGTATACAGGATTTGATCATCCGGTTTGGCGGGATGGGCAAGCCATCTTCCTGCCATATAAAGTATAGCAAAAATGAAAAAAGATACTATAGAGGTTCAGGTAAAAACAATAACTCCTATACATATTGGAAGTGGAAACGAGTTGAAAGGCAACTTCGAGTATTTGCATTTCCAAAACGAGGGAGTTGTAGGAGTCATTGATCCGCTCAAAATATTTGAGATCATAGGAGAAGAAAACCTCAATACTTGGGTTACAGCAGTAGAGAAGCAAGAGAATTTGCTTAAACACCTTCCTCAGCTTCGCAATGTCTCTTCAAGAGATATTAGTTCTCGTATCCTCAATATATACGATCAGGCTCCAGATAGTGATAGAAATGCGATCAAAGAGCAAATACATTTAGGACTTGGAAAGCCAACCCTTCCTGGATCATCCTTAAAGGGAAGTATTCGGACTGCAATCCTTACTAAATTGATTAAAGATAATCCCAGCTTTGTACAGAAAGAAGAAAATTTGGGACTTGCAAAAAGAGGACGGCTTGTTAAGTATCATGCTGGACAAGTGGAGGCGAATTACCTCACGATGGGAAGACCAGATTCTAGTAAGTTTGGCGATCTCCGTCAAAACCCTAACAAAGACCTTTTAAGATTCCTCAGGGTGGGGGATGCTTACTTTGATCAGTCTACCACAATTGTTAAAAATAAAGTAGTCAACCTCTTCAGAGACAAATGGGGGGAGAAGCGAGAAGAAAGTAGCTTCTATGAATGTATTCCCTCCAATGCTATAGCTCATACTGTATTGCAGGTGCCGGAGAAACAAATCAAGGAATATCAGGACAAACAGCGGGTAAGGCTTGAGCATGCCTCCCTTTTGAACCCCAACCGTCTTTTCAAGCTGCTCAATAAGCACACTTTGGAATTACTGAATGGGGAAATTGCCTTTTGGGAAGACGAAGACAACCCTATTGCTATTGGTGATTACCTGGAACATCTCAATCAAATAAGAGAGCTGGCTAAGGATGCAAATGAACAAGAATGTGTAATCCGGGTTGGTGCAGCCTCTGGCTGGGAGTTTATGACAGGCGGGTGGCTAAATGGCAAAGACGTCATGGGCGATTTTATCCTGTCCGATCGATCTTGGACCTCTCTTAAGAGGGGACTGCGAAAGAAAAATTATCCGGACGACTTGCTGTTTCCTAAAACTCGGAAAATGATTGCGGAAGGGGTGCCGTTTGGGTTTGTTAAATTGTCAATTGGGTAAGTTATGAAGATCAAGTCTTTGAAGCTCATTAATTTCCGATTGTTTGAAGAGGAGTTGTTTGAATTTACGCCCCTTACCATTCTTACTGGGCCTAATAGCTCAGGCAAGAGTACGCTCGTAAAGGCTTTGACCTTATTGCAAGAGAACCTGAAGTCCCCAAATTACTTGGGGCGGCTCACTTTTAAGGAGGGTAATCATAGGCTAGGCAGTTTCGAAAGTGTATTAAAAACTGGGGCTAAGCAGAAAACAATCGGCTTTGACTTGAAAATAGAGAATACACCAATAAAGAGACTAGGGCAGGATGATAGACATGTTTTTGATGATGTTAAATATTTCAACATCTCTCTAAGGTACGCACAAGACTCTATTCAAAAGGAAAATGGTCTGATTTCAGAGTATAGAGTAGACTTGGAATATGCGGAAGGCTCTCCTATTAAAATTATTCATTTAACTAGGAAAGCAGACGTAGCCTCTGTGTTTGTCAATATTAAGTGGTTAGGTGAAAGCTTGCTTGAGAAAAGATTGTTTAAAATAAGCCCGAATTTTTATAAGGTATGGGGGAAGCTTAATCCAGAAGATATTAAAAGTGCTATAAATGAAATTATTATTAGTCGGAAAAAAGAGAAAGATATTAAGCTAGAAGTGCTTGAAAATGAATCTGAAGATTCAAGTTCTGGTCAAAGTCTCGACAATTCGAAGCATAAATTCATACAGAATCAGTTAGATCAATTAGAAAAGGATAGCGTCGAAAATAGAAAATTGTTTGAAGAAGAAACTAAAAGGATAAATCAATCTATCGAAGAGCTTGAACAGAAAGACCTTGAACAGAGAAAGAAAAGTCAAAAGGATATTTATATGCCCTTGATTAGGGATCAAATTAAGGCTTTAAATAGTGATCTTGAAAAAGTAGAAAGCTCTTTTAATGATAGACAAGAAGAAATAGATAGACATAAAGAGAATTTGCTATCAGAACAAGATAAAAGAGCAGAGGATGAGATTGATGAAAGTATTCGAAAAAAAGAAGGGCAGTATAAAAAAGAATTAGAGGATGTTGGAAAATCATATGAGGAAACATTAGAAGAAATTAATGAAGGATACATCAGGAATGAGCTCAACGAACAGATTAGATATTCAGCTATTGCTTTTTTTGAAGATTTAGTTCAGGATAATCAGCTTCAATACGATACGTCACCTTTAAGAGGGAAGACTTTATTAGATTATTTGATAAATGAAGAGTGGAAAGGAGATGTAGAATCTCTAGTCAACAAGTACCATTCGTTAGAAGCAGTTGAAGCTATTCTATGGAATAGTGAAACCGATTTCATAAAAGAAAAATTGCTTTCCGAAGGTTCAGTTTTTTTTATGGATATCTTCATTAATGGTGATGAAGAGGGAGACTATAATCAGCTGACAAACAATCTTATCACACAACTTAGGATCGTAATTAAAGAATTATTTCAGCCATTACCTTTTTATGCGCTTTCAGCAGTTCGGGGTCTTCAACAGCGGTTTTACCAATCCTCGAGCTCCTCTTCCTTTGATTTGGAAGTGTCCTTGTCGAATCTTCTTTCTATGCAGTACCAAAGGGAGAAAGAGAAGCTAGATTTTATTAATCACTGGGTCAGGGAGTTTGAAATTGGGCAACAAGTTTTTGCGGAAGTTATTGAAGGGGATTTTATCAAGGGATGCATTCAGGATCTTGAAGAAAATGGAGGTCAGCTGGTAAATTTAGCAGATAAGGGTCTAGGTATTTCACAACTATTGCCCATTATTGTTGCGGCTGCAGATGCTCTTGAAAGTGGTATGCTTATTTGCGTGGAGGAGCCGGGGACGCATTTGCACCCTAAATTGCAGTCAAAGCTAGTTGATCTAGTAGCTAGTGGAATATTAAAAAATATAAGTTTCTTATTTGAGACACATTCTGAGTATTTCATAAGGAAGCTACAGTGGATGTTGTCAAGGTCTGACCAGGGTATCAGTTCCAAAGATATACAAATCAAGTATCTAGGAGAAGTCAAGAATATTAATGATAATATTATATCAATCAATTGCGAAGGGGAATTGGTAAATAAAGAAGGTCTTTTGATTGAGACGTTTGGAGGAGGTTTTTTAGATGAGGCGACCAAGTGGGTAAACAAAAGAGAAGCCGAAAAAGAATTTAAAGAAATATTAAGCAATACGAATCTTAGAGATCAGATAAATAGAGGTAAATCCATTGTTCTTTGTGAAAATAAAAATGCTGATCATTTAAACTCGATTGGTGTTTCAAACATGGTCTTTTATCCTGCTCAAAATAAGGATGCGATATATATCAGAGTGAAATCTCACGAAGGATTTCAAGGTTTGGTGGATAGAGATTATTTAAGTGACTTTGAAATTGAGAAAGTAGAGCAGAGTATCCCTCGATTAAAAATTCTTAGGTACTACTGTTTTGAAAACTATTTATATCATCCTGATAATATTAAAGAGCTAATGCCTGCTTTTTTCGAAGAGTATCTAGACTTAATTAGAAAGGAGAAAGAAAACAAAAGGAAAGATATTTTAAGAAAAGTGGATAACGATAGAAAGAGTTATGAGTTCTTGAAAAACTCTTCTGGAATATTTAAAAATAATGATTTTAAAGATGGATCAGTAGAAATGTTTGAATATCTGGAAAGTGATGATTTTGAAACATTCTACAAGGTTTTCGACATGAAAAAATATTGTGGTTCGATTAAGCAAAAGGTTAATCTAAGACCGTCAGAGCTAAGTAGTACCAATTGGTTCAAAAGTAAGTTTGTCAATCTTCTAAATTCAATAAATTGCCATGCCACGTAAAATCTTTCTATCTTTTTTAGGTATCAGTAACTATGACAGTGTCTGTTATGGCAGACCTAGCGATGTACCATCAACCATAGTACCTACCCGTTTTATACAGGAAGCCATTATTCGTACCTATTGTAGTGACTTTACCGAAAAAGATAAGGTTTTGGTATTTACTACAAAAGCTGCTCTAAAAAACTGGGAGGATGGAGAGCATCACAATCGGAAGAAAGATTGCCAAGAGTTCCATGAAGGATTGAAAACAAGATTGGAAAAGTTAGACTTACTATGCTCCGCTCAAAACATCATGGTAGCAGATGGGAGAACCAAGGAAGAAATATGGCAAATTTTTGAGGTAGTTTATGATATATTTGAACAGCATGATGAAGTCTACTTTGATATAACGCACGGATTTCGTTCGCTGCCGATGCTGAATTTAGTACTCATTAATTATGCTAAATTGCTGAAGAACATCAAGGTAAAAGGTATTTACTATGGGGCTTATGAAGGTAAAAAAATAGTTGATGGTATAGAAGTTGCACCGATTTGGGAACTTACTGATTTTGCCAAGTTGCAAGATTGGACCAATAATGCATCTACATTTTTGAAAACCGGAAACGCGAGTGCATTAGTACAGCAAATAGATGATTACCAGTACAAAAGTATCCGCGATAACCTTGAAAGTTTTTCGGAGTTCATTCTAGGCAATAGGGGTATTAATATTTATAACGGTCAGGTCATGATTGGTCTGCGTGAGGCTTTGGCCCAGAATATTGAGCCTAGTGATCCTGCATTTAAGGCTCTGCAGCTTATTTTAAATAAGATACGAAGTGAGTTTGATGAGTATCAATCTAATAGCGCTATTAATGGGTTCTTGGCTATACGTTGGTGTATACATAATGGGTTGATCCAACAAGCAACAACTCTATTAGAAGAGTTTATTACCACTTTTGTCCTTGAAGAACTAGGTCATATCAAATATTTGCAGGATTATAAAGTAAGAGTAACTGTTTCTTCGGCTTTAAGCATAAATGCGGACAAGTTTGATTATGGCCCTAAAAAGGATGACGAATTAGAGTTACACCAAGAGCTTGTTAAGCAGGTTACTGAATATCCTCACCGCAAATTACTTTCTGTATTAGTAACAAAACTCAAGCAGTCTTTGAGGAATGATATTAATCACGGTGGTTTCCGTGAAAAACCTCGTTCATTTAAAGAAATGAGTGCATCCATCCGAAAGCGATACAATGAAATGGCTGCGCTCGTAAGAAAAATTCGTAACATCGATTTGCCTAAACTCCAAAACTAATTCCCATGCTCCTAAACCTCTCCAACCATCCCTCCAGCAAATGGCCTGAAGGTCAGCGCCAGGCAGCAATCGAGCAATACAGCGAGATAAAGGATATGCCATTTCCCCAAATTCCTCCGGGGGTGGATACCGATGGAATCCGGCAAATAGTTGAAAAATACGAAGGTCACATTCGTAAAATAGCGTTGGAAAATAGCAGCCTGACTGTCCACCTAATGGGGGAGCTAACTTTTACGCATCTATTGGTTAACCGTTTGCAAGTAGCAGGAATTCCATGTGTGGCAAGTACATCAGAGCGGATCATAATCGAGGAAGCTAACGGTAAGAAAACATCGCAGTTCAATTTTATTCGTTTCAGAAAATATGCTGAAAGCTAGAATATATGCAACACCTCCTCAACCACATCCGTCCCATCATCCAACAAACGCAAAAACTCATGATCATTCAAGGTAAGGTGTTACGAGCTCGGTTTGAAGAAATACCGGAGCAGCGGTCTAAAGGTATTGACAAAATTGACTACCTCATAGACGATCTGTTTGCAATTGTGCCTCACAATGGAGCAATTGAAGATATCAAGCACCTGAATGAATATCTTGCAACAATTGAAACAGAAGCGACTGAATACTACGCTTAATAAATGCAGGAGTGGAGGCTCTAAAATTGAAAAATCGCTAGGCTACTTCAAACCCAACACATAACCACCACACCATGAACATAGAATTCACCAACATCCCTCAAAAAGACGAAAAGGCAGACACCTTTATTAGCGATGAAATCTTGGTGGATACCTATGGCGAAGAGGAGCAACTGAGCGCATGGTATAGTTACCTGGAAGATGCATTGCCTTTCCCGTTTGGAGGTATGGTCCTCACTGAAAATACTAAAAGTTCCAGCCGTTATAATCAGGTGAAGCTGGAAGGTATGGCTTCGGTTCAGCGCTGCGGCCTTTATCAAATGTGGGCAATGGGGCGGCTGTCGATTGATAAAACCTTAGTGCATTTTTTTCTGGCTGATTTGAAGTCAGTGGATAAAATGGAGGCGTACCAACCTCTTTATTACTGGAAATACTGGGTGCAGCAGCAGTATTATACCGACGACGAAGTGGTTTGGGACCAACCATGACTTCGTGTCGGCATATACTCGTGCGTCGGGTTTGTGCATTACGCCCAAACCTCTCCGTTCCGAGTATAGTCCAATAGCGCAAAATCTGCTTCTCAAGGACATAATTGTAAATGGATACTAATCCGAAAGCATCAAATATGCCACGCAAAATCTTCCTTTCCTTCCTCGGTACTAATAACTACGAACCTGTCAGCTACTGGATAGAGCGCAGTGCGGAAAATGCCCCGCTGGAAAAATATGTGCAGAAGACGATCCTGAATCACCTTGCGCCTGTTTTTTCAGGAGAGGACCATGCGTATATTTTCCTGACTGATGAAGCCAGGTCGGCCAACTGGGAGAATGACGGGCATACTGATTTCAAAACCCAAGCCTCTATCCCCAATATCGGGCTGTCCAGGCAGATCGAAGCTGAGTCCTATGCATTTGGCGTAAGCCCGGTGCCTGTCGATGGAGAATCGGAGCCCCAAGCCATCTGGGCTACCTTTGAGCGCGTGTATGAATGCATACAGACTGGAGACGAAGTTTACCTGGATATCACTCATTCCTGGCGGTACTTGCCTATGCTGGGCATGACCCTGCTCAACTACGCCAAAGTACTGAAGAAGATCACGGTAAAAGCAATTTACTACGGGGCTTTTGAGCAACTGGGCATGGCGTATGAGGTGAGGCAAATGCCAGAAGACGAGCGCCCGGTGCCGGTACTGGACCTGGTCAGCTTCTCCGACCTGCAGGATTGGACTGTGGCGGCTGACGACTTTGTGCGCGATGGCAACCCGGAAAGGCTTTCTGAACTTACACAGAAAAACATAACGCCCATTTTGAAGGAAAGCCAGGGGCAGGACACGGTTGCCCGGAACTTACGCGATATCACTTATGGGCTGGGGGAGGTGGTCAAAAAAATTACGACCAACCGGGGCAGGCAAATCTGGGAATATAACTTCGCTGCCTTGCATGATTCCCTGAATGCTTTTTCCAAAGAGCACAGCCATATTAAACCTCTGAATGGGGTAGTGGAGCATATTAAAACCAAGCTGTCCGGTTTTCGGTCAGGGCAGTGGCTCGAAGCGGTGAAGTGGTGCATCGACCACCGGTTGATACAGCAAGGCATTACACAATTACAGGAAGGCGTCATTACCTGGCTTTGCTACTATTGCGCAGAAAAGGGCTGGGGTGAACAAGATTACTTCCATCCTTATCACAATCGAAAAGGGCGGGACCTCATCTCCAGTGCGTTGCAATTCATCATCAGCATGCCGCCAGAAGAAGAATGGCGCGGGCAAATGGGGCGTTATCCTGATTTGGGATATCAGGTTATGGAAGATGAGTTGGCGCAAAGCCTGGCTGTACCTTTTTCCCAATTGGCGAAAGCCCGCAATGATATTAACCATGGCGGGTATACCAATAATACCAAAGCTGAAGACTTTTACCAGGTACTGCATAAAGCCTATCTGGCAATACTGGAAGCCTTGCAGCCCTATTTTGAGGCGCTGCAGGAAACTGGCCTCATCAATATCTCAAACCACCCATCTGCAAAATGGTCTCCGGCACAGCGTGATGCCGCCATTGAGCAGTATGGGAATATTTATGATATCCCCTTTCCGGATATTGATCCTGATATGGATGCAGCGCAACTGCAAGCCCTGGTCCGGGAGTACTTCGAAACCATCCAATCCCTTTCCCCCACCGCCGTCCACCTTATGGGCGAGATGACCTTCACCTTCGCCCTGGTGCAAAAGCTCAAGGCCGCCGGTATTCCCTGCGTGGCCTCCACCTCCCACCGTAAAGTCGAAGAGCGCGATGGCAAAAAAATCGTGCAATTCGAATTCGTTCAGTTTAGACCCTACTGATTATGGTAACCTTACAGCTCACCCCTCACCAAAATGATGCATTTCAAAAATTAAAGGATTTTACTAAAGCTGCAGATTCCCGGGCGTTTATCCTGCGAGGCTATGCCGGTACTGGTAAGACGACCTTGCTCGGGCATTATGCCAGCTGGCTGGATGAAAGCGGTTACAAGCCGGTATTGCTGGCTACCACCGGGCGGGCCGCCAAAGTACTGCAGATGAAAACCGGTATTGAGGCCAAAACCCTGCACTCCTGCATTTATCAGTTTGATGAGCTTGACGGCATGGAGGAGCAAACGACCGGTGGGCAGCTTACCATGCAATTCGGACTGAGGCGGCACCCGCGCTATGAGGAACCACCGGTCTATATCGTGGATGAGGCTTCGATGATCCCCAATACAGCGTTGACGGGCGGGCAGGTCGCACAGTTTGGGTCCGGGCATATCCTGATGGACTTCCTGGAGTTCACTGAAGGGAGAAAGATCATTTTTGTCGGAGACCCCTGTCAGCTGCCACCGGTGAGTGAGGAGACTTTTTCCCCGGCCCTGAGCCCCCGCTACCTTCGGGATCAATATAAAGTGGCGGTACAGTATGCCGAATTAACTGAAATCATCCGGCAGGGGGCAGACTCTGAAATACTGACCCTGGCCGGGCGCTTCCGTTCAGATATTGTCGCAGAGCGTTACGTAAAGTGGCCTAAAGTCGGGGTGCCTTCCGGTAAGCAGGCGCACCTGCTGCCTAATGAGCACGAATTGGTCGGGGCTTATATGAAGCACCTGGAACGGAAAGCGTATGACAAGGCACTCATGATTACCAACGCGAATGGGCACTGCCGGAGGCTGAACCACAAACTGCGCATGCAGCTGATGGGCAATAAGAACCTTGCTCCCGGAGAGTTGCTCATGGTGGTACAGAATAGCTACTATGTGCCGTTGACTAATGGAGATCAGGTCGTGGTAAAGAAAGTCCGTCCGGCAGGTAAAAATGCAGGGTTTAACTTCCTGGAGGTGGAGCTGGAGGATGTGGGTGGCACCCGAAAGTATAAAACACTACTGATCAGGGAGTTGCTCTATAATGATTATGCGGGGTTGCAGCCGGAGGAAAGCCGAAGGTTGCTGATTGATTTCGACCAGCGTATGCGGAAAAAGGGGGTGAAGCGAAAAACCGACGCCTACAAGGAGGCTATGCGCAACGATCCTTATCTCAACGCACTACGGGCTAAATTCGGGTACGTGATTACCTGCCACAAAGCTCAGGGCGGGGAATGGCCCAATGTATACCTGAATGTGCAGAAGTCGGTCTTTGTGCAACAACGCAATGCACTTTACCGATGGTTTTATACGGCATTAACCAGAGCGAGCGATAACCTCTACCTCAACGATAACTTCTGGATTGAGGGTTTTAACAGGCGACAGCCTAAGGTTGCTGCTCAGCAGTTTAGGAAAAGCCAAATGAGAAATAAGAAATTGGGAAATAAGAAATAAGAAATGGGAAGTAAGAAATGAGAAATGTTTCCTACAGCATAAATCTTAAAGTTATGAGCGATGGAGGGCTACAAAAACGTACGAAGCAGTTTGCGTTGGATGTGATCCGGTTTGTGCAGGCGTTGCCGAACCAGAAGGTGTACTGGGTGATTGGGGATCAGTTGCTTCGCTCCGGTACTTCGGTGGGGGCAAATACCCGGGCGGCGCACCGTGGGCGTAGCAAGCGGGAGTATGCGGCTAAAATTGGGATTGTACTGGAAGAGGCTGATGAAAGCTTGTTTTAGCTGGAGATACTGGAGGAAGGCGGGCACTGCCCGGAAGCACTTTTGGAAGATTTGAAAAAGCTAAAACAGGAAGCAAACGAGCTGACTGCCATATTTGCAACTATACACCGGAAGTTCAGGCCATGACAAAGGCATTTCCTATTTATCAGTTTCCTATTTCATATTTAAAAAAGATGCACGTAGTACTCAATTCATATGGCACTTCTTTGCAGCGCGAAGGCGGCCGTTTTGTTGTTTATACGCAGGAGGGTAAAGATTACATCGTACCCGATCAGGTGCGGACGATCTCAGTAAGCAAGGGGGCCAAGATCAGCTCAGATGCGGTCTTGCTGGCCATTGAGCATGAGATCGACCTGATGTTCGTGGATGGGAAAGGCTCGCCCAAGGGCCGGGTGTGGAGCGTAAAGTATGGTTCCATTGCTACCATCCGGAAAAACCAGCTGGAGTTTATTTTTAGCCCGAAGGCAGTGGACTGGGTCAAGCAGCTGCTGGCTTATAAAATGGATACCCAAATCGCCTTGCTGCTGGCTATGGACCCGGACGCAGAATCAAGCCGCCAATTATTGCAGCGGGCCATTAATGCGCTCGAAGACCATAAACAAAAGCTCCTGCGGCTGGAAGGCGAGGTGGTCGCAGATATCGCCCCGTCGGTCCGTGGGTGGGAAGGCGCTGCCTCAAGGCGCTACTTTCAGGCTATTTCGTCTGTGCTGCCAGAAGCTTATCAGTTTTCCGGGCGCTCGCAGAACCCGGCTACAGACCCCTTCAATGCCTTGCTCAATTATGGCTACGGTATGCTCTACGGCAAAGTAGAGGGCGCGTTGATCAAGGCAGGCATTGACCCCTATGTAGGCATTTTTCACCGGGATGACTATAACCGGCCGGTACTCGTATTCGATGTAATTGAGCGTTACCGGGTTTGGGTAGACTACGTTGTGATACAGCTGTGCCGTCAGGAAGTTTTTCCGGAAGAGTGTTTCGTGGAGCGCAACGGCGCCATCTGGCTCGAAGGCCTGGGGAAACGTATCCTTATCCAATCGGTAAATGATTATCTGGCAGAGGTAGTCTCTTATGACAATATGGAACGCTCCCGTGGGGTACACATTCAGCAGTATGCGCACAAGCTGGCCCGGTTTTTTCAAAACAGTAGCCTATGATACAGTTACAATTTGGGCGGAAAATAACGAGTATAGAAGAAGAGTTGCAGTTGGTAAGTCTGGACCGGTTGTATCAGGGGATCCGCCACCCGAAGCCACAGCTGCTGAATCAAATCAAGCGGCTGCGAATGGTAAGGGCGATGGACCCTAAGCAATATGCCCGGCTGAAAAAAGATTTACCCTATTTTGTTTGCGGGCGCTTCCATCCTGCCTACCGGCGCAAAGACAATTTCTCCAGTATTGAGTGTTTTGTCATTGACTTAGACCATTTTGAAGGCAGTGGGCTAAAGCGTGACGAAGTGGCGGAGGCGATGCGGTCGGACGAACGGGTGCTGCTAGTATTCACTTCCCCCGGAGGTGACGGGCTTAAGGTGATGTTCCGCATGGAGGAGCGTTGTTTCGATCCCGGGCTCTACAGTTACTTTTACAAGGCTTTTTTACATAAACTGATACAGCAGTACGATTTGGGCAAAGTAGCGGACCTGGCTACGCATGATGTCTCCCGTGCCTGCTTTCTAAGTGTAGATAACGAAGCCTATTTCAATCCGGGGGCACTGCCTGTACGTCTCTCTCAGTACTTCGACGCCCTCGCTCCGGATGCTACCCGTGAGGTACACGCTACTCAGAAGGAATTAGAGAAAGAACAACCCGACCCGTTGGCTGCCAAGCCGGAAAAGGATCCCCTTTCTGAAGAGACACTGGAAGCTATCAAGCGAAAGCTCAATCCGAACTTCCGGCCCCGAAAGCCCAAAAAGGAGGCTTATGTGCCGCCTGAGCTGGAATCTCAGATTCCTACGCTGAAGCAAAAGCTGGAGGCAGTGGATATACTGCTTCGGGAAGCGGTGTCGATCAGCTACGGGAAGCAGCTCAAGCTGGAGGCAGGCCCTTTGCTGGCAGAGGTGAATATCTTCTTCGGTAAGCGAGGCTTCTCAGTCGTAAAAACGACGAAGACGGGCACCAACACAGAGCTCGCAGAACTGGCCTGCCAGGTGATAATGAATCATTTAATGCCTGAGGGCTCAACCGAGTAAACACACCACTATGGCGAGGCCCAGGAAAGTGACTTACAACCTGAAAGAGAAGCTTGAAAAATTGCAGGATGCGGGACTGACGCCCCCAAAGGCAGAGGGCATCCCTATGGTAGCGGACGATCAACCGCTGCTTACGCTAAATGAACGAATCCGGGATATTTTACAATTGGTGCGTCAGCCTACAGAAAACTCCTATGATATGACCTATCTGGTAATGTACGATATCGAAGACAACCGCGTGCGGACCCACATCGCAAAATATTTACTCTCCAAAGGCTGTATCCGAATCCAGAAATCAGTCTATATGGCGCGCACCCACCAAAAAGTATTTACGGAGATCAACGACACCCTGAAGGACGTACAGGCCGCTTATGATAACCATGACAGCATTCTGCTCGTGCCCATTCAGTCCAGTACAGTAAGCAGTATGAAGATCATCGGTAAAGACATACAGGTGCAATCTTTAATAGATCCGCCAAACACCTTATTTTATTGATCCAAAAGGGAACTCAAACTCAGTTTTTTTCGTATCTTAATGGTGTCCGGCGGCTGTAAACCGTACAGCTGTTCGGTTTCATTTTAGTGCTTATTAGCAGTATGTTTTTTGGAAAAACCCTTGTTAAAAAGTGTTAAAATTTCAAGTTCTTTGACATTAATCGTTTGATTTTTAGCAGATTATAAAGGTTGCTGTCAGAGCACATATCCAGTCCAGAGTAGGATTA
>ENA-UENT01000562-UENT01000562.1-marine-metagenome-genome-assembly--contig:-NODE-562-length-20380-cov-7.663734_pt1 | contig 20380 bp, 19 predicted proteins | sample MGYA00237879_ERZ529330 | MGnify/ENA primary metagenome ERZ529330 (study PRJEB26372, sample SAMN05368345) | marine metagenome | biome: cultured habitat; feature: ocean water; material: water; isolation... | reverse complement strand
CTTCGCCATTAATTAATGGCGAAGCCTACTAGAAGCAAAATTCAATCGGTATGAATCTCAGTTGGAAAAAAGGTATCTTCTCTTCGACCTACAAACTCTTCTCCGGAGAACAGGAAGCCGGCTACCTGAAGGACCGTACATGGAGCCGTAAAGCAGAAGGCGTGCTCAATGAAACAAAAGTCTCTTTTCGGAGAAAGGGTGTTTTCAGTAACAAAGTAGAAATTACTGACACGGAGACCGGGGAAACGCTCGGGCAGATTGAAATGAGTACCTGGAAAAACAAAGCCAGCATCACCCTGGGCGAAAAAATGCTCAAATGGAGGTTTTCCAATAACTGGAATACTAAATGGGAGTTGCTGGAGGATGGAAATCCAATCGTCAAATACAAAAGCCGCACCTTTAGTGGTGAGGTCGAATCGCAGATCGAAGATGAGTTAATGATGCTGACCGGGCTTTTTATTTTCAATCATTTCACCCAAATCCTGTTGACGATCACCACGGTCTCGACGCTCATAATCGTTTCAGGAAGTTAGTAGTCATCAATGGGGTGAGGGCAATTAATTGTCGTCCAAACGATTGGTTAACCTTTCACTGATTTTTCTAGTTTCATCCTAAAAAGTTTAATAAATGGCTAAACCAAAACTAACTGATTTGTCCAGAGAGGACTTAATGAAAAAAGCGAAAGGCCTGAAAATGATGATGAGCATTTCAATAGGGCTCGCCGTTGCGTTAGCTTTTGCCGTCATACAGGGCTACTTGAAAACCGGGGAACTGGACTGGGCGATCCTGACCATAGCGATTTGTACACTGGCTTTGCCGGTTACGTCCTATTCAGAATTTAAAGCGGTCCGGGAAGAGTTATTGGCGAGGGGCTGAATCGGGAGCAGGGTAAGGCAGTTGGTCTCAGGCGGCGGCCGTGCCACCGCCGCCTGAGCGGTCAGTGTCTACGGGAATTCAACTCCGTAGTAGTCTTTGACGAAGTTACGAGCGTCCGTTCGGTTATCCAGGAACGTATTGCAAGCCTTAATCGCCAGGTCAATGGCAGCCTGATCTGCAAAATTGCCGTTTGGCATTGGAGCCCCGGTCAAAGTTTCGTATTGTTCCGCGAACCAGTTGGGTACGGGCTGATAGGGTAGGTCCGGAGCAGAGGCATAGCTATTTTCGCGCATACGTTCTACTAATTCAAACATGGTATTGACGGTAGATTCGTCAAAATCGGAAGTATTGGGATTATCGCCCGGTTTTTTGGCGTCCGGGTGATTGAAGTACCGGCCACGAAGCTGGTCTTCCTGCGCCTCATCGGGATGGTGGAGGGTGAGGAACAGCCAGGCCAGATTATCTCTGATACCCCGGTTGGCGATGGATCCGGAATTTTCAGCATCCAGAAAAGAGGCATAGTCGTGCATGATATACAGCGTTTGGAGTAATATTTGGAGGATTTGGGCATTTTTAGACGGAGGGGTGATTTCGGAAACCAGGTAACTGATTTCCGCCGCTTCATTGAACCATTCAGCGCGCATATCTTTTCCATCGCTGCCTTTGAAAAGGCTCGCCCAACTGTACACCCGGCGGTCGATGGTCGTCATGGAAGAACCACTGATCCCTCCGGCGGGGGGATTGTCTGTAATGATTAGCCGCCGGGCGTTTTGGGACAGCATGGCAAATACGGCTTCGGAAACTGATTCCACCACTTCATTAGAGTGATTGACAGTGGTCAGCAGCAACCGGGCGGTGTTAGGATCATTGCTAACTTTAAATTGAAAACCAGGGTCTTGCAATAAAGTTAGGCGTTCTTGTATCAGGTTCTCCGGAACCTGAGCGGCAGACAGCTCCTGAGCGATATCTTCCAGAAGCGCCGGGTCATCAAATCCTTCAAAGGTAGGATTCTCCAGAGCAGTTGAAACCGTCCACCCGCCATGGAGCATTGAGTTGCTGATTTTGTCGGGGAGGTCAGGGGCAGCAGGCTGATGAGGTGCCCATTTGCTCCAGATAGCGGGCCCGGTGGGGCGGGCGGCTTCTTCATCTTTAGTGCAGGATGACAGGGTGATAATGCCCAGGATAAGCGCCATACAAGGGTAAAGCAAGTTTTTCATAGCTAATCGTTTTAGGTGTGAATAATAGCGGGGCAAGCCCTTTGATCATTAAACAGACTCTTGTTTTTTTGATTATGTTCCTGCAGTTCAGGAGCTTAACGCATTTTTAAAATTTTCCTTAGCGTTTTCTTAATCTCCCGATGCATTGAAAGTGGTATCTTCAAGGCAGAATACAAAAGCGTCTATGTCACGACAATTACTCCCTTTACTGGCCTTGTGCTTGCTTGGAGCTTGCACCCCAAGTGACTCTACAGGCTTGTTGATGCCCACTGCAAGCACTATCGAAGTTGACTCCGATGATACGCCGGATTCCATCCTTCTGAAAGCTGCCCATGTGGTGCCTACGCCCAATCAGTACGCTGCTCTGCGCAATGAGTTCATCGCCTTTATTCACTTTGGCCCCAATACCTTTACCCGGATGGAGTGGGGGACGGGCATGGAAGATCCACAGATTTTCGACCTCAAAAATCTGGATACCGACCAATGGTGCAGGGCTATGAAGGCAGCTGGCATGAAACGGGTCATTTTTACGGCTAAGCACCACGATGGATTTTGCCTTTGGCAAACGCGGTACACCAATCATGGTATCATGTCTTCGTCTTTTCAGAATGGGAAAGGAGATGTCATGCGGGCGCTTGCTGAGTCCTGCCGCAAATACGATCTGCAGCTTGGCGTTTACCTGTCTCCAGCCGACCTCTACCAGATTGAACATCCGGAAGGTTTGTATGGCAACCTGAGTAAGGCAACCGAGCGGGTGATTCCCCGGCCGGTACCTGGGCGGCCATTTCAGGATACCACTACATTCAGGTTTAAAGTGGACGACTACAACGAATATTTTCTCAATCAGCTTTTTGAGCTACTGACCGAGTACGGTCCTATCCATGAGGTATGGCTGGATGGCGCCCACCCGAAACGCAAAGGCGGGCAGCAGTACGATTACCTGGCGTGGAAGGAACTAATTCAACAGCTGGCACCGGAAGCCGTGGTCTTTGGCCGGCAGGATGTCCGCTGGTGTGGGAATGAAGCCGGGAAAACCCGCAATACGGAGTGGAACATCATACCCTACGAAGAAGACCCACGTCAAATGAACCACTTCAGCGACCTGACCGCAGAAGCCCTCGGGGAGCGGGAGCAGCTGGCCAATGGGCGCTACCTGCACTACCAAATGGCAGAAACCAACACTTCTATCCGGGAGGGCTGGTTTTACCGGGATGATACGAAGCAGCGGGTGCGCAGCGCAGATGATGTGTACGACATGTACGAACGTTCTGTGGGCGGTAATTCTATCTTCCTGCTGAATATCCCTCCCAACCGGGAAGGGCGGTTCTCTGATGAGGATGTGGCCGTGCTTGAAGAGGTGGGGAAACGGATTCAGCAAACGTATGGAGAGGATCTCCTGGAGGGGGCTTCAGGTCCGGCAGAGGTGCTGGATAATGACCCTGCGACTTTCCAGTTGCTTACCAAAGGCGATAGTGCCATGATCCTCGAAGCCCCCGAACCCATAACTACCAACCGGTTCCGCATTCAGGAAGCGATTACCACGCATAGCGAAAGAGTGGAGGCTCATGCCCTGTATGCCTGGCAGAATGGACAATGGGAACACCTTGCAGCAGCCAGCAATATTGGTTATCAGCGCATCCTGCGGTTTCCGGAAGTGACTGCGCAGCGGTTTAAGCTTGTCGTATCGGCCTGGCGGCTGCCACCGGCTATTGCGAAGGTTTCCGCTCATTACTACCGGCCCCGCCCGCCACAGCTGGTTATCAGCAGGGACAGCACGGGGCAAGTCCACATTCAGCCAAAGCAGCACGATTTTGGGTGGAAGCCTCACGGGGAAGATGTAGCGGGCAACCTCAATCGGGGATATGCCATTCACTATACCACTGACGGATCCACGCCCGGTGAAGAAGCGATTCGGTATTCCTCGCCTTTTATGCAATCTTCAGGGGTGGTGAAAGCGCGGGCAATCGCAGCCCGGGAGCAGGGGAGTGTAGCTGCCACTGTGTTTGGACTGCTCAAAACGGATTGGACGGTCCTCCGCGCCGATAGTGAGGAAGTCGGCTATGAAGCCGCCCTGGCTTTCGATGGCGACCCAAAAACTTCCTGGTGCCCGAAGCCTTCCCCTGAGCCCCACTATCTGACGATTGATCTGGGTCGTGAGCATACCCTGACTGGTTTTGCCTACACTCCGCCAGCCGACAGAAGCCTTAGCAAGCTGGAAGGCGGGCAGGTGGAAACCAGCCTTGATGGTAAATACTTCATGCCGGGAGAAACTTTCCGGTTTGGGAACCTGATGAATGACCCGACTCAGCGGATGCACTACTTCAAGGAACCTGTGAAAGCCCGGTACTTAACCCTCCGCGTGCATCAGGCAACTGATGGCGGGCGGGCGGCTTGTATTGCAGAAATTGATGTAATGACGGAGTAGTTTCGACTTGTGAGCATTAATAAGGATAGTATGCTTTTTCAAAAATTGGTCATGCAGGCAATCTTAAAGTAAAGGTACAGCCTTTTCGTTTAGGTCTACCCATTGCTATTCGATCGCCCTCGTGGCGGAATATGCTTTTGCAGAGGTGGTGCAGAGCGAAAACACTCTCTATTTGCCGAATTCTCCCAAAAGCACTACTTTACTCCTATGAAACCACTACTGCCATCATTTGCTGAAATACGCCAACTGGCCAAATCAGGCGATTTAACTGCTGCTTTTAAAACGTTGAGCCAGGCTGAGGTCCCCGAACGCCTGGAGGCCCACCGGGACACCATCGTCCATAACTTTTTTGCCAATGAGCAATCCTGGAAGGCCGGTACGGTTTCCGTAGAGGACTATAACGTACAACAGGCCCGGTCTGCCCGTGCGCTTTTTGATCTGATCGACCAGATTGGAGAAGGGCCAGCGGTGCGCAGGCGTCGAGGTAAGTGGATGTGGGCTGCGGCTGGCCTGCTGATCCTCCTGTTCCTTGGAAGCCTTTGGGCTTATAACCTGAAGACAGACAAAGAAGAACCCGCCGTGAAAGCTGTTACGCACGGTAACCAAAGCCCGGTAGTGACGGGTGATAATACCACGCTGAACTTCCAAAACACCACTGTTCAGGACTCTTCAAGCCATCAGGAATGAAACGAACCTTACTATCCACTTTTACCCTGCTCGTGGCCTTTTCTTTGTACGGTCAGGAAAACACGGCAACCTACGGTGATCAAAGCCCGGTTGTTTTTGCTACGCAAAGCGCCCTGCGCTATCACAATGAAGTAGCCGTAAATGAGCCCATCCCTGAGGATCTCATTCCGCTGCTTGCCGGCCTGCTGATAACCAATAAGGTAGACCAGAAAAAAAGCGATGAAGCGATCGCAGCCTGGATATCGAGGTACAATCAATTGGCCGGGACGATCAGCGAATTAGGAGATACCCAACGGGCTCAGCGGGCCAGGGCAGCACTTGAGCAAGGCGATTTCCTTGAGGTCGAGTCCTTGCTGGGGATATTTCCGGAACAAGGACAGGTCCGTTCCTATTTCCCAAATGCTTTCGGCAGTTCGGTCAGCACACAGGGGAATCAAAGCCCGGTGGTGTATGCGGAGGTAGCGGAAATATCCTACGTTATGAAAAAAGTGATCCACTACCATCTGCCGGAGCAGTTGTCGGTGGAATTGCTGCGTGAGCTTAAGTTTTCCAGGCAAAAGAACAAACAGCTAACCGGAGTCATCGAAATGCGCGATGAGGCGATTGCCCGGTGGGTCAACAAGTACCGGGAGGTGGAAAAACTACTGGCCAATAGCCCGGATACGCTTACCGCAAGAGCACAGCAGTACTTTGCACAGGGTAAACTAGATAGCACCTTATTGGTCCTTAGTGAACTGGAGGGCACCAAAAAACAAGTAGCTAAGGGCTGCTATCTGCAGGCCCGGATCATGATGCTGCGGTTCAGCCCGGCCCACTTTGACTCCCTGAATGCCGAAATAGGCAAATTGCTCCGGCAATCGGTTACCTTGCAGGAGGATGTGGAGGTGATGCTGCATTATGGGCGTTTTCTGGCAGAGAGTGTCAACGATTATTACAACGCCAACCTTGTGCTGACTCGAACGAAGCGTATTGCTTCGGATACATTAACGCTGTTGCAAATTGAGAGTGAACTGGGTTTTGTGCAGGGTGGCCTGCAAAATACAAGTGCTATGGAAGCTCATGCCATGGAAGCTCTCAGGCTGTGTGATGCCTATCAGGATCAGCGAGACACGATTTTGTTGAGTATAAGGAACCAGGCTTACGGTTTTTTGGCAAACGCCTATTTCCAAAAAGGAGTGAATACCCAAGGCAATCTTCAGGATAAGGCTGGCTTCAGCCAGGCCCAGGAAAAAATCCGGCAGGCCATCCATTATGACTCCTTGTGCCTTGCCGTTCAGGATACTCTGGACCGGCTCATGCAATCCCCTGCAATATGGCGACTGCCTAACCGGTTTATACTGCTGTCCAATCTGGCATCAAGGGTCCCTACCGTAGCACCTTTCGCAGAAGCCGATATCGTCTATCAAGAGGTGTTAGGTTACATGCGTGAACATTATGGTCAAAGTCCGCTTAATCTGGTATGGTACTACGCCCAAACATTGCTTAGGTACGGTGGCTTTCTGTTTACGGCGGGACATACTGAACGGGCTGCCCGGGCCTATGAGGAAGCTGCGGAACTGACATCTTACTTTCAGCCTGATCAAAATATATCTTCTTACGGTGCACTTCGCATGGTTTATTCCAGCCTTGTTGGCATACGGCTTTTCAATCATCAGCCTGGGCATGCGCTTTCGGAAACAAATGGTCTTATCGCACGCCTTGATGATTATATTGAAACTGGTATTTACGATGGAGGCAACCTTAGAGCTGAACTTCAACAATTCGCATCGTATCTTGCTTTTCGGACCGGGCAATACACTGAAGGTATAGCCCATGCAGAAGGAGCCTTAAAATTGTTGGAGGCACAACCGGCCCCCAGTGTGCAATTGTTGCAGGGGTACCTTTCCGGGCTCAACCTGATCGCTTTCTTCGGGGCCATCAATGCGATAGGGAGCAAGGACTTAGAAGCTGCTTATCGAATTTTAGATCGTAGTAGCGCTCTGGTAGATCGCACCAATGGTTTGCACCCTCAGGTTCAGCAGCTGGTAAAAGGACAGTTGCTGACCATTGATATTTTCAGGGCAAGAGTGGCCCTGGAACTCGGAGAACTGTCGCGCGCCAAAGGTTACCTCAATTTGGTCCGTGCAGAAGTGGAAGGTTTGTTTTTCCAAAATCCTGCAAATTTCCAGCCTTTGAGCTATCAAATGCATTTAACAGATGCAGAGTTAAAAAAGAAAATGGGGTATCCGGATGCCGCAATGGAGGTACTGGTTGCGGCTATTAGGAATCATTACCACAATTCGCCTCAGGCTTACCGCTCATCAGTAATACACTACTACCTCCTTTCTCTGTCCAGACTGTTGGAGCTTGAAGAGGGAAGTAAAGAAGACCAGGTCGGTTGGGCACAGGCGCTTAATGATTTAGTCAAGTCTTTTCACTTAACTTCTGCTGAGATTCAGCTTTTCAACCAAATGGGGAGTATGGCTTTGGATATCAATCGCTTATATCGATGCGAAGGCATGACAGCACTGGCTGGATATTACCTTAAGCTCCCCAGAAAGAAACGCCCGGATGAAGCGGACATCCGTTTCCTTATCCGGGAAACAGAGGCTTTATTGCCAGACACCTACCAGGATTACCGCACTCAAAAAGTTAGGCAGCAATTACGGGAACTAAAAGGTTCCTGCAATTGCGGACTTTAGAAATACTATAAAATCAGCTTGATGAAAACCTATATTTTATCCTGTATTGTCCTGTTGACGGTGCTGTCTTCCTGCACGTCCACAAAACTTCCCCGCCCCATTTCGGGCGACTTCGCCCACATCGTCCTGTTCTGGATGGAAGGGCAAAACGAGGAGGCCAAAGCCACCTTCCGCAAGGATATGGAGGATTTTATCAGATCTTCTGCTTACGCTCAAAGCATGCATATCGGTACGCCTGCCGGCACAGACCGGGCAGTAGTGGACAATTCCTATGACTTTTGCCTGATTGTTACTTTCGCTTCTAAGGCGGAGCATGACCGATACCAAAAGGAACAAGTGCACCTCGACTTTATTGAAAAGACGAAGGGGTTGTGGAGCAAACTGCAGATTTATGATTCGGTGAGATAACAACTGGCTTTTTTGATTAAGCCGTCAATCAGAATTTCACAGAATTGGTCAAGTCCTTTATCTGGCTATCAATAATTTACCTGTCTCGACGGACTGATGCTTAACCATTATTTTCCAGAAATAGATGCCTTCAGGTAAGTCATCCAGTCTTACGATGGATTCCGTAAATCCGGAGCGCAACAGTTCACGCTGGACTTCTTTTCCAGCAGCATCCACTAAAATCCATTCTGTGGTTTCACTTGCATGGAGTGGAGGGTTTCCTGCAATATTAATTTGAGTAGAGGCCGGGTTAGGGAAGACCCGGTAAGCCACTTCCTTAGGTTTTGAGTCATGGGTAGAAGTCGGCATGCATCCCGTTGAGCTTCCATAGAGCAAACCTTCAACTGGGTCTGAATAGCAGGTCAGCTCGTCCCATACGAAAGGATCACTAACGTAAAAAAAGGATGGGCTGATAAACATTCTGCAGTTGGGGTTTACGCCACCGAAGCCCTCATAGAGTAGTATATTGTCCACCCACTCGTTGATATTTACCCGTCTGAGTGGTCCATCTTTTTCCGTCACTGTTACAGTTAAAGTGTCGATATCGTTACCTGTCCAGTACTTAGGCACTTCAATTTGCCACGATTCGCCCACATTCTTTTCAAAGTCCATTACAAGCTTGAAATCTGCTGAATCTCTGTCGTATCGGTAAATCTGATGCCCATCCTGGTGCACAATTAAGTTAGGGAGCGGGCTTGAGGTAGCCCACCAGTCCTGTTCAGGAATAATGGTGCAGTACTTACCCTGTATGGTGGTATCTTCAGTCACTTTAGCTGTGTAGGAAAATGGGTATCCCGGTGCACAGGGGAACCAGGCGGGCGAACATTGAACATAGCCTCCCCACTCAGCACCCAATGCACAAAAGGGGACTTGTCCAAGCACAGCCGATGAGACGAAGAAAGGGAGGATTAGCAGGAGCGGTTTCATATTCAAATGGGGTTGGAGCGAAAACAGGGCGTTGGCGTTTTCACTTGGATCCTATAATGCTAAACAAAATACCAATAATTTCCATCGTTTGCCAGCAACTCTACGTCTTACAAATTGCAAAAGGCTATTTCTGAGAAATAAGCACTAATTTATACCCCACGCCCCGCACATTGGTAATCTTTACAGCGGGGTCGCCTTCGAGCTTCTTGCGCAGGCGGGAGACAAATACATCAAGGGTACGGCCTACATAGCTGTCTTCGTTGCCCCAAATGGTTTTGAGGAGGAGATCCCGTTCCAGTGTTTCATTAGCATGGTCATGTAGCAGCGCTAGCAGTTCGGCTTCCTTGGCGGTGAGGGAGGTGACTTGCCCGTCTATAGAGAGTTCCATTGCTGTTGGCGAAAAGCGGAAACTGCCGAGCGTACGGTGATCTGCTGTCCCGACAGTCGCTTTTGATCGCCTTTTGCTAAAGTAGAAGACGGTGCCAGCCAATAGAAAGAAGATAAAGGCCAGGGCAGCGTATTTATAATAGTTAGCGATAGGTTCAGCACCCTCTGCAGCCATTTCTATCCTGTCCTCCGGGAAGGTGAAGACGAGGTTGTAGCAATCTTTGGGCAACGCCCGCCCCTGACAGGGGATAAGGTTGCTGTTCGCCTCGTTCCTGATCTCGTAGGCGTAAACGATTTCCAGGGCATGGCAGGCTTCCACCTCCACAATATAATCATTGGGGAAAGTCCGGCCTTTAGTGACCTGTTCCACCAAAGTGGTAAGATGAGTAGGGTCGAGCGGAAATGCCGTTTCAAACGGCACTTTATACCGGTTGCCTACCTGCTGTACGGGCAATACCCTTGAAGTACTATCTCCAACGCTAAGCAGTAGCTCATGCCCAATGGCCCGCAGCGTTACGGCTATATGGCTGTCTTCCTGCAGGAAGGCGGCGTCCGTTCCGCTGGCCCGGCAAAAAAGGACAGGGAATAACCCAAAAATCAAAATCCAGTACTTCGCGCTCATAGTTCAAAGCTATTGGTAAATCCCCACATTCGCACTGTTTTACAAGGGGTTTTACACTAATTTACAATTCAAACTGGCAACCAAGCCTCCTTTCCCGGTAGCTTTATGAAAAATAATCGACCAATGATGAAGCAACTGAAAATTGATTTCCCAGCCTTGATTTTGACGGGGCTTGTATTCCTTGGCGCAGCTTGCAGCTCGTCTTCAACCCCTGCTGAAACCGAAACCGGCAGAGCGGTATTCACTCGTGTTGGCCAGAGTGCCGTTGCAAGCGTTAAAGGTTGTTCGCCCAATTACGGGCTGGAAGATGCCTATTACGCGGCCCTTGGGCAACAGAAACCCGAAGAAATGCAAATTGCCGAGTATGTGCGCCGCATTTTTCAGGATAAAAAAGGTGACCTCTGGTTTGGTACCAATCAGTTTGGGGTGTGCCGGTATGACGGGCAACAGCTCAGGTATTTTTCTACAGCAGAAGGGCTTGGAGGATCACAGGTGACAGGTATGATAGAAGACCGGCAGGGGTGGCTTTGGCTGACAACCAACGGTGGCGTTTCGGTCTATGATGGGAAAGCTTTCACCACTTATACCACAGCAGATGGGCTGCCCAGCAATTGGGCCTGGAGTATTTTGGAAGACCGGAACGGGCAAATCTGGGTAGGCACGCTGAAGGGGCTTTGCCGGTTCGAAAACGGTCGGTTTGTCCAGGTTGCTTTACCACCCTCTGCTGCGCCCGAGCCTTTGGAAACGCTGGACGCCAACCGGGTCATGTGCATTGCCGAAGATGCGGCCGGGCAGCTCTGGTTGGGCACGGATGGCAGCGGGCTATACCACTATGACGGTAATACATTCACTAATTATACTACAGCAGACGGACTGGCGGGGAATTCTATTTCCAGCATTGTGCCGGATGAGAAAGGCGGGCTTTGGCTGGGTACGATGTTCAATGGCGTCAGCTATTACGCAGAAGGCAAGACCCAACTGCACTTCAAAGCAAATGACACCATTGGAGACGATGAAGCCTGGAAAGTTTACCGGGACCATCAGGGCGAAATCTGGTTCAGCTCAGAGGGTTTTGGGCTGTACCGTTACGATGGTATTCGACTACGCAATTACAACGAATTGGACGGGCTTGGTGTACAGGCTGTTCAGGAAGTATTTGAGGACCGCATGGGCCGCCTGTGGGTCGGTGGGGGCGGCGGGCTCTTCCGGTTGGATGGCGCCCGCTTTACCAATGTAAAAAAAGGCGGCCCCTGGGACAACTGTTAGTCTGCAATGTATGCATGAACAGGTTCCTCCGGAAGGAAGGGGCCTGTTCTGCCTTTTTTACTGAAAGTCCTCAAACCGCCACTGCTTCCCCTGGTAGTCCGTAAAGGAAACGATGCCATACTCAAAATTAAAGTAGACCTGGGATATGGGATTGGTATAATCATTCCAGATTACTTCTGTGAACGTCCGGTCAAATATTTCAATTTCCGGAATAGGTTCATTGTTGAAGGAGGTAGGGTAGGACCGGGTGTCCACCTCATGCCGAAAGACGATTTGACTGGAGAAGCTGGGTGAGTTAAGGAAGGGCAGTGAAATTTCCATAACGTCTGCAACCGCCTCACTTTCGGGGTCTGCATAGTAAGGCATAGCCCTTAGCCGGAGCCTGAACTGCATGCCGAGTGCGGTGGATTCCAGGTTGAAGGTCTTTATCTCTGTATTGAACTCATAAACCACCGTATCTCCTTCTTCGAAAACATCGTAGCGGTAGTAGTTCGAACCATTGGACTCGAAAATATCCTCCTCTTCAACGCTAAAAAAGACTTCTGTTCCGAATGTATCCACAAAAATAATCCCGGATTGATTCACATAGGGGATTTTAGCAATGCTTTCCGGCAACAAACTGTAGGAACCGATATCGATGGTAGGAAGGCCTTCTTCAGGGGCTACATCAGTGCCATCGTCCAGATTGCAGCTGCTTAGGAAAGGCAGGGTGAACAGGGCTAACAGTAAGGTGATAGATATTGGAAATTTCATGTGGGTCAGATTTTTTACAAAGTGAAGCGGTTTTGAAGGCCTGGATTCATCAAGAACTAAACAAACACAGTTAGAATGAAGAAGCTCTAATTTATTACTTTTTTTCTTTCTGGTCTCCTTTTAGTGAAATCCCCTAAACACAATCCGGTTTTTTACCTTTTAAGCTTGCACCAACCTTCTGGAGACCGAAGATTCCCGCCACCCCAAAGGCTGGGGCAATGGGTACGTGATTCAGATTGCCGGTAAGCACGTCTACATTTCAGGCGATACGGAAGACATTGACGAAATGCGAAAGCTGGAAAATATCGATATCGCATTTGTTTGCATGAACCTGCCCTACACCATGGGCATTGAGCAGGCGGCCTCTGCGGTAACTGACTTTAAGCCAAAGGTGGTTTATCCCTACCACTACCGCAATGGAGACGGTACTTTTAGTGATGTGGAGCAGTTCAAAGCAATGGTTAATGAAAAGACTACAGCAACTGAAGTTCGACTGGCGAATTGGTATCCGGAGCAGGGTTAAGCCTGTTTTCAGGTACTGATTATAACCCTACAGAGACTTTCGGACGATGAGCTCAAACGGGTTTTGAACATGGCGGCGCTCCCGTTTCAGGATTAAATCGGCTGCTGTCCTGCCCAGTTTGATAAAATCGGTGGAAATAACCGTGATTTCATCGAGGAGGACTTCCTTTAGTGGATTTTCGTTTTAGGACAGAATACCAACTTCCTGCCCAACTTCCAGTTTCGACTGCCGGATTTTCTTCACCAGGCCAACGATGCGGTGCATAGAAGTTACCGGATTCCACTGCCGGGCACCTGTAGCAGCGCTGAAGTGACCAGAAATGGGCAGCCTTTGCAGGTCAATCTGCAGCGTTACGGCCAGTCCCGCTATGTCACATTCCGAACAGCCAAGGGTGGGGTAGAACAGTTCCGAATCGAGTTATCTGCTAATTAGTAAGCCTCTTCGCCCTCAATTTTATCGTACCAGTTGATTTTGAGGAAAATGGAGGTCAGCACAATCACCCCCAGGCACCACCATAACTGCCGGTAGTCCTGTATGACCAGGAAAATGCCACCGGCTGCAAGTGCTGTTTGCCAAACAATACCGACCGCAACATTCAACATATCCCGCCCAAAATTCGGATTGGACTGAAACCCGGGGTCTTCTTTTTGAATGGCTTGAACTACGGGTTTCCAGAAACCCCAGGGGCGTGTCTTTCGGTAAAAGTTTTTCAATGCCTCCAGGTCATCTGCCGGCGTGTAAATGCTCCCAAAGTAAGACCCTGCTCCGGAAATTAAAAGAATAGCCGGAAAGGCATTGAGGGGAGCAATTTCCGGAAAAAAAGCCGGGATGGCTACAGCACTTGCCATGCCTGCCATCATGCCCCAAAAGTAGCCATGCCCGTTAAAGCGCCACCAGAACCACTTTAGCACATTGGCAGCCGTATAGCCGCCCCAAAGCGCAGCGGTAATCCACTGAACAATAGCGTTAAGTGAGGTTACAAAAAGCCCAATGAAGGTGCCGATCAAGACCACGCCAATCGCTACGCCATAGCTCATCTGCACGTAAAATCTTCGCTGCGGTCTGCGTTGATGTAGCGCTTATAGATATCGTTAACAACGTAGGCCGGCGCTGCATTGGTGGTGGCCGCGAAGGTAGACATAAAAGCGGCTAAAAGCCCGGCAATAAGCAGCCCCAAAAGCCCGGCGGGGATAAAGTTAGCGAGTGCAAAGGGCAGGACCAGCTCAAAGTCTACCTCGTCCATGTTGTTCAGCTCTTTAGAGAAAAAGACCAGGGCCAGCACCGTAAGCCCGGCAATAAACATGTAGCGTGGGAAGTAGAGCACCAGGCTGACCAAACCACTCATCATCAATGCTTCTTTGGGCGTCCGGGCGGAAAGGATCCGCTGCATGTCGTAGTTGGGCGCCGGCCCTGCCAGGCTTTGCAGTACGCCTTTGAACAGCAGGAGCATGAAGAAAATGGTGAAAAGTTCCCAACCATCCTCGCTGATTTTCTGATTAGCAGATTCCATGATACCGGTCCAGTCCAGAGCGAGTTCCCACCCAAAGGTGAGTGAGCGCCAGCCTTCCGGGATGTACTGATCAAGCATCTCAGGGCTGACTTGCTGCATGGCAATGAGACCTACAGCCACACTGGCAATCGTCATGATGATGAATTGCAGCACTTCCGTGAAGACGACGCTGAACATGCCCCCCTTCACTACGTACACTGTAGTCAGTGCCGTGATGATCAGCCCATAGTACACTTCATTCCAATACGGCTCTGGTGAAAGCTCCCAGGGGAGAAAAATGGCTGCAAACTTTCCAATGCCGATAAAACCGTAAGCCAGGAAACCAATCACATTGATGAGCGCAAAGACGATGACAATGATATGAGAAAGATTCGCCCCGGTGCCGCTTCCAAAACGGAATTTGATCCACTCCGCACCTGTAGTCACCCCAGACCTTCTTAGCCAGGCCGATAGGAAAATCATCAGAAAAATTTGATTAAAAGCAGGCCAAAGCCAGGGGATATAAACCGATTTCAACCCGTAGATAAACAACAGCCCCACCATCCACATCGTACCGCTGATGTCAAACATGCCTGAGGCATTCGATAGCCCCAGCATGTACCAGGGAATCTGATTGCCGCCCAGGAAATAGTGCTGTGTACTTTTGGAAGCCTGTCGGGAAATCCAAAAGCCAATCAGCAGCGTGAGGATGATGTAAGCGATAATGATGGCAATGTCAAGGGCTTGTAGCTTCATATTTAATTGAGTGTTGCGGGTTGAAAAGGTTCACCTTCAAATATTCTGGCAGGGCGTTCCTTGTAGTCGCCTACAATGACCAGGATGTGGTCAAAGGTTGCGGGGGCATTATTTTGTTCGGCAGTATTGGGCTTACAGCTGTGGAGCAGCATCGTAGTTCCGAGAAGTATGATGATCCTGTTTTTCATTCCTCCACCACTTCAGTATTAAAGAAAGGCCAGTTCGGGTCATTATGGTGTGCCTGGGCAGCGAGTTGCGCCAGTTCCTGCACCACTTCCGGATGCTGTGCTGCCAGATTTTGAGTTTCGCCGGGGTCTTTTTCCAGGTTATAAAGCTCCCAGGGCGTATCGGGCTGTTCAAAGACGCCATTGCGCAGGGCTTTCCACTTACCTTGCCGGACGGCTTGCTTTTTGCCTTGCTCATAAAAAGCGAAATATAGGTATTCCGGTGCGTCTTGTGCCTGTCCCTTTAATGTGGGGAGGTAAGACTGGCCGGTGATGCCTTTAGGGGGAGCCACACCTGCTATCTCACAGGCTGTAGGCAGAAAATCATGAAAGGCAGAAGGGTGGTTGGTCACCGAACCCGGAGCGATAGTACCTGCCCATCGGGCCACGAAGGGCATCCGCAGCCCCCCCTCGGTCACATCCCGCTTTCCACCCAGATAGGGACCATTGCTGTTGAAAAAGGCGGTAAAGCCACGGGATTCCTGCATAGGGCCGTTGTCGCTCGTGAAAATGATGAGGGTGTTTTCCCCCAGCCCCAGGCTGTCAACCAATTGAGTGAGCTGCCCTATATAGCCGTCAAGCCGTTCGATCATTGCCGCGTAGCCTTTTTGCTCGGAGGGCCAGTCCATATCCCGGAAACGTTTTAGCTCCGGCACTTCCTGCCTTTGGCCTACGGGCGCTTCTCCGTTATCATGGGGTATGGTGTATGGCAAGTATAATAAAAAGGAGGTGTCCTGATGCTCCTCAACGAAAGCTAAAGCCTGTCGGGTAAAAAGGTCATTGGAATACACCTTTTTCCCCGGTGAATAACTGCCATAGCCACCGTGCCAGGCGGTGCTGTCCAGGTATTTTACCGCATTATCTAAATATATTTTTTCACCGTTGCGGACCAGGTACTCCGGGTAGTAATTATGGGCGAGCACCTGATCGGTATAGCCGTAAAACTCGTCCCAGCCCTGCCGGTTGGGATCCCCCTCGGTACCAGTAATGCCCAGGCCCCATTTACCAAACATACCGGTGACGTAGCCTGCGCCCTTCAGTACTTCGGCAACTGTGATGCTGCTGTCGGGTAATGGTATTTGTCCGTGTGGCTCCCATTGCCTATTGCCTCGTATAGCAGCCCTGCCCATATCAATGCCCGTCATCAAAACGCAGCGGGAGGGGGCGCACACTGAGGTACCAGCATAATGATCGGTGAATTTGATACCTTCGGCCGCCAGCCGGTCAATGTTTGGGGTCTGAATGATTTCCTGCCCAAAGGCTCCAATATCGCCAATGCCCAGATCGTCGGCCATGATGTAAATGATGTTTGGCCGCCGTTGGTTAGCTTGTCCAGCCTGCTTATTAGATCCCGGGCCGCAGCTCCAAAGTCCGATGAGTAGCAGAGGTAAGAGTAAATCCATTCGCCGCATATTGGATGTTGTTTTATGGCTAAGCTAGATTTAGGATAATTCGCAACTGTACTGTGGTGACCTGCCACGAGCCTCTTGATGCTCCGGCCTCTGCGAAGCAATTTTACCTGGATCAGAGCCTGCCCGAAGGTTTAGCCACGCTGTATGGCATGATTCACCACTTTGACCGGGAGGTAGGGCGCCTGCTGAAGGGAATGCGCAAACTGGGCGTTTTGGATAATACCATTATCCTCGTTATGAGTGATAACGGCCCTGCCGTCAACAACCGGGCGCTTACAGATGCGGAACGGAAAACCCGGAATATCAATGGGTTTAAAGGTTGGAAAGGGAACCTCTGGGAAAATGGGTTGCGCTACTCAATATCGGATCCGGACCACAGTATCTTGTTTTGGAAGTTATAGAAGGTACAGCTCAATCCTTAAGACGCCTGAACATCAGGCCTGATAACCGCTAATACAAATGCTTAATCTTCATCTTTGGTCCAGGGCAAAGCGCGGTATGGCAGCCCATGCAGCTGTCTACCATGTCCTTGAATAGCACCTCTGCTTCGGCGATGTCGGCCTTTTCCAAAGCTTTGAGGGTTTGGAGGTAAGACTGAGCATGTACCTTGTAAGTATCAGAATCGGCTTTCTCTGGTTCAGTAGCGGAAGCGGTTAGGATTTTTTCATGATCTAGCTGGGAAACCGGTTGTTCTCCATTTTCAATGGCTTTCTTCATCTGTTCGGCATCGTCGTACATGGCACGCATTAGCAGCGCGAGCTCGCTATCGCCATTGGGATTGATAGAGGAGGCGGTCAGTTTGGGCTCTGTGGTTTCGGGGGCAGTTTCGCTGCTGCAGGAAAGGGCATAGAGTGCGATTGCCAAAAGGGAAGCGGATGCGATAAACCGGAAAGGAGATTGTTGCATAACGGATGTGGTATTGTTGTGCGCCAAAAATAACACCTTCCTGCAAAGAAACCGCCCCTTTCCGGATGTTTAGGAAAGGGGCGGTGGTTGATTTTCGTCAAGGCGTCAGCATTCAATGCTAATCATGCCAGCAGTTAAAGTGCAAACCGCTTTCCTGCAGGCTGCTTGACCGGCCACTTTTGCCAGCGGGCATATTGCCTTCCTGTATCAGGTCGATACGGGCCAGCAGGTCTTCGTAGTGAGCGGTGGTGGCTGCATCTTTGGCCTTGCCGCCCTGAGCTTCCAGCAGTTTTTCAATACTGGACAAGCTGGCGCGGGCCATTGCTTTTTGGTCACTGTAGTCGGCGTCCTCGCCGGACTCCATGAGCAATTCGCCCATTTGGTCAACGTAGAGACGCTGCAGGTTGCGGCGGTAAGGGCCTACCGCATCGCCCTGCCGGACTTCCCGGAAGATGGCATCGCGGGTATCTTTGAAGAGGCTGCCCATGGTGTAAGCGTCCGTGCCATTGAGCGCTTCATTCTCCATCATTCGGTTCAGGCGCTTGCTGTCGAACAGGAGGTTGATGCCATAAGACTGCAAGCCCCGGATGAGGTCCACAATTACCGTGGAGCCTACACGGGAGATGATGTCCTTATCAATCATCCAGGATGGAGTAGTGAACAGTTGCCGGTCGAGGAAATCCACAGCGGCTTTCTGACGGTCCTTCGGAACGTGGGTGTACACTGGGCCTTCCTGATCGTAGGTTTTGTCGTATTCGTAAACACCGCCTACGTTATTGCCTACATGGCCCACGTAGCGGCGGAACTGACCGGCGACCTGCTTGTACAGCTCTTCCAGGTCATCGTAGTCTTCTCCTTCGCGCTTGGTCCAGTCAATGAGTTGGGGCAGTATGCGCTGCAGGTTTTTAATACCCAGATCACTGGCTTTGACCGGCTCTCCACTGAGGTCCTCCGTCTGCGCGCTGGGGTCCACTACGCGCCACTGTTGCTGACCGAAACGGTAAACCGGGTCGTCTGCCCGCTCTTTGATCCACTCATTGAGCGTAGCGCGCTCATCCTCTGCGCTGTCACTTTCCGGAATCAGCTTGTAGCCGTAAATGATGGACCAGGTGTCGTAAGGGCCAATCGTCGGGAAGAGGCCCGCACCTTCATCTTCGGGCTGAGCTACGTAGTTGAAACGGGCGTAATCCATAATAGATGGTGCCACGCCCATGCGCTGCACAAAACCCGCTTTGCGCAGAGAATCTACCGGGTAGGCTACGCTTGAGCCCATATTGTGAGGCAGCCCCAGGGTATGCCCCACTTCGTGCGCCGCCACAAAGCGGATCAGCTCGCCCATTAACTCATCTTCAAATTTCACGCTGCGGGCAGCCGGATTGACGGCGGCCGTTTGGATGAGAAACCAGTTGCGGAGGAGGTTCATCACGTTGTGGTACCAGATGATATCGCTTTCCAGGATTTCGCCAGTGCGGGGGTCATGCACGTGCGGGCCCATGGCATTCTGAATCTCTGTAGAAACGTAGCGGATAACCGAATAGCGGACATCTTCCGGGCTCCATTCTGGGTCTTCCTCCTTGCTCGGTGGGTCTTTGGCAATGATGGCATTCTTAAAACCAGCGGCTTCAAAAGCGCTCTGCCAGTCTTCCACGCCCTGCTTGAGGTAGGGGCGCCATTTTTCCGGTGTGGCTGGATCGATGTAGTAAACGATGGGTTTTTTAGGCTCCACCAGTTCGCCACGCTTGTAGGCTTCCATATCGGAAGGGTCGAGCCGCCAGCGGGTGATGTACAGCTTTCTGGCTGCCTTCTGCTCATCGGCGCTGTAGTCAATCTGGCTCAGGCTGAAATAGCTCACCCGGTCATCGTAGTAGCGGGGCTGCCAGGGCTCTTCCGGCAGTTCGATAAACGATTGGTTCATTTCAATGGAAAGCGTGCCGGTCAGCTGATTGTCTGGCAGGTCACTTCCTTTGAAGGTCAACACATGGCGTACTTCAACATTGGATGGGTAGGCTTTCATATGCTTGATGAAGCTGCGGCCGCCATCGAGCCCTTTAATGCCAAAGTTTTTCCGCTGACTGTCCGAAAGCGGGCCCAGCATAGGCACATCTTCTACAAAGAACTTCCCAACCTCCAGGACCACTGCCGTGGAATCCGGGTTGTACGTTTCAATTTTGAAGCGTTCGATAATGGGCTCGAAGTTGTTGTTCTTTACCGACTCGTAGATCGGGTCTTCAAAACTGGCCACGCTGTTGTAAGAGACCGAGCGCAACAGGATGTGATCGTCCTGCTGCTCCCAGCGGATGACCTGCTGCGGGCGGGACTTCATGCCTGCCCCTCCAAAATTGAGCCCTTTCACATGCCCGGAAATCCGGCTGACCACCAGGATTTCCTTGCTGAGCAGCTCCGTCGGAATTTCAAAGTAGTACTTGTCTTCCACTTTGTGGGTGGTGAAAAGCCCCTCATCCGTGATGGCTTCATCCGTGATAATGTCGTCGTAGCCTTTGTCCTTGTCTTTGTCTTTTTTCTCGTCATCTTCCTTGCTTTCGGTGCTGGCAGTGGCTTCCGCCGAAGCTTCTGATGTTTTTTGCGAAGTCGCGCAGGCATTGAGGAAAAAAAGCAGCATCAGGCTAAAAGCGAGAATGTTTAATTGCTTCATACGTCTTTAATGGTTACACAATTTGATTAGTGTTTGGCTCAGGGTTTGTGCCTAAAGATAGGAATGAAAATGGAAATGAGTACTCCTGACCACGCTCTATACTGACGATTAAGTGGTTTGCCACAGCAA
>ENA-UENT01000560-UENT01000560.1-marine-metagenome-genome-assembly--contig:-NODE-560-length-20439-cov-5.343624_pt1 | contig 20439 bp, 15 predicted proteins | sample MGYA00237879_ERZ529330 | MGnify/ENA primary metagenome ERZ529330 (study PRJEB26372, sample SAMN05368345) | marine metagenome | biome: cultured habitat; feature: ocean water; material: water; isolation... | reverse complement strand
TAGTTGGTTAGTTGGTTAGTTGGTTAGTTGGAAGATATCATTTTGACTTTATCACTCTAATCCCTGTAATGCTACAAGCTTCTGATATTCTCCTCCTTGTTCTAACAGGCCAAGGTGTGTACCTCGCTCCACCATACGACCTTCCCGCATGACGATGATTTCATCGGCGTGTTGAATAGTACTAAGACGGTGAGCAATGACGATGGCTGTACGGCCCTTCATTAATTTGGTAAGTGCATCTTGTACCAATCTTTCACTTTCAGAATCGAGAGCAGATGTTGCCTCATCCAAAATAAGGACCGGTGGGTTACGTAGGATAGCCCGAGCGATAGTCAAACGTTGTCGTTGTCCACCAGAGAGCTTGTTTCCACGATCACCGATATTGGTACCATAGCCATGTTCGGTACCCATGATAAATTCATGTGCGTTAGCGATCCGAGCAGCTTCCTCCACTTGTTGCTGTGTTACGCCCTCCAGACCAAAAACGATGTTATTGTAGATGCTATCATTGAAGAGGATGGCTTCTTGACTTACAATACCCAACAACCGACGCCAATCCATCAATTTAAGTTCTCGGACATCCACACCATCAATCAAGATCTGACCTCCAGTAACATCATAGAAACGAGGTAACAGATCGACTAAAGTACTCTTACCAGCACCAGATGCGCCGACCAACGCGACTACCTTGCCTTTAGGAATACGAAGATCAATATTTTGTAATACTGGCCCTTCTACCTCGCGGTAGCGGAAACTAACATCCCGATATTCGATAGCCTCTTCGAAATTGGCAATCGATTTAGCCTCAGGGTGCTCTGGCAATGTGTTCACAGCATCCAACAAGCGCTCAATCCGTTCAAATGCACCAATACCGCGCTGGATATTTGAAGTTGCCTTCGCAATGTTCTTCGCCGGATCAATCACATTATAAAAAGCGAAAATGAAGGTGATAAAGGTTTCCGCCTCCAATACACCACTAAATACTTGTCGAGAACCATACCATAGTAAAGCCGCTACCGTGGCAATACCAAGGAATTCTGATAAGGGTGAAGCCAAATCACGACGCCTTAGCAGGCGTGTCAATAAATTACGGTAGTTATTATTAGCGTCAGCAAACTTGGTGCGCTGATAGTCTTCTGCAGCAAAACCCTTGATGATACGTAATCCTCCCAAGCCTTCTTCTACTAGGCTCAGTAAGTGCCCTAAGCGGTCTTGTACTTGAGTGGAGGTCCGCTTTAATCGCTTTCCTAAACCACCGATTACCACACCGGTAAAGATGATTAGCAAGAATACGAAAACAGTCAAACCAGGACTCACATAGATCATGAAGCCTAAAGCTCCAGTGATGATGAGTGGTTCCCGGAAGACGACCTCTAGCATATTAAGAATACTAGCCTCCACCTCCTGTACATCACTCGTCAACCGAGCTAAGAGGTCTCCTTTTCGTTCTTCGCCGAAATACGATAATGGCAACGTAAGCACTTGATCAAACATCTCCGCTCGTAAATCTCGAATCACCCCATTACGAACCGGAGCCATAAAAAACAGCGCCAGGTAACGAAACAGGTTACGAAGGAGGTAGACGATAACAATAGCAACACAGACATAGGCCAGAGCTGTCTCCTGCCCCTGAGTGGTGATGAGATGCGAAAACTGATAATTGAAATAATCAGCCGTATTCATCAAGCTAAGCCCTCCCTCCGGCGGCGTATCCGTCATCTGAGTCCGATCAAAAAGAATCTGGAAAAAGGGAATAAGCATGGGAATACTGATCACCGTGAATACGGCAGTCAGAATATTACAAGCAATCGCAGAAACTACTAGCGACCGATATCTACCCAGGTAGCGAAGTAAACGCCAAAAACTTTTCATGTATGTATCAACTAATGAGCATGATCATTTCACAGTAAACCATGATTAGTAGTCTCATGCTCGTTTGGTGCGGCAAAGGTAAAAGGAATAAGGTATTTGATACCTCATGATATAGCATTAAGGGATACTAGCACTTGTGAGATAACTGTATGGTACTTGAAATAGTTGTCTACCCGTCGAAATCGAGCAAGCCAAACTTGTTTATCTTTATTCTGTCAAGAAACACTGCTTAGCCCTATGCTACGTGATTACATTCAGGCTGGCGAAGCCATGAAACACTTCAAACGCCGAGGAAAAGGCGACAGCCGAATTGAAGCGCTCAGTGATGGCGTATTTGCACTCGCCATTGCCATGTTATTACTCTCCACTTCAGTACCTGCTACTTTTGAAGAACTTTCACTGCTCTTCAGCGACCTCATTCCGTTTGGAATCTGCGCCGTATTCATCTTTTGGATTTGGCGATCGCAAGTCATGTTTTTCCAACGCTACGGCCTGACTCAGGACAGCCGGGTTATCCGCTTATCCTTTGTCTTAATCATGTTGGTCCTGTTCTACGTATACGCGCTAAAATTCCTGATGAACTGGTTGGTAGCCTTCTTTGGCGGCATGTTCAAAAGTCTATTATTTGATATCCCACTTCGTGAAACCGTTGGGCATTTAATGCAGGTGGTTAGCTTCGATGAGATGCCACAACTTATGCTCATTTACGGGCTAGGTTTCATGGGAGTGTTTGCCTTATTTGCGCTGCTGTACCGCTACGCACTTAAGCATCATGAAGTCATGGAGTTGAGTCGTGAGGAATTAATTGACACTCGGCATTCCTACCGACAGTACCTGGGCATGGTAGGAGTAGGAGGCGTAAGCGTGGTCTTTGCCGTATTGGGCTTAATAATCAGCTGGCCCTGGTTCAGCTTTCTCTCTGGTGTAGCCTATAATCTAGCTATGCCGGTAAGCTTTCGACTTGCAGCTCGGAGAAAAAGAGAGTTAAGTGAACAGAAAAAGACCCAACTACCGTAAAATAAAAGGCATCTGCAAAGCAGCCTCCAACACTAGTCTAACAACATCTCCTTCAGAACTCGACGTAATTGGTTGATCTCCGTCCGACGCAGACGATCGCCATTCGTTTTACTGATTCGACGCTTATCGATAGTCCGAATTTGCTCGAGAATAATGTAGCCACGTTGCTTGTTCACCGTAACGGGTACGCGAGTAGGAAACGCTTTACTTTGGGTAGTAAGGGGAGCAATGATGACGGTGCGCAGATTATCGTTCATTTCATCTGGAGACAAAATCACACAAGGACGCACTTTGCGAGTTTCACTGCCCATACCAGGCTCTAGATTGACTACAACGATTTGGTACTGGCGAAAATCATGATTTGACAAGACAGGATAGGGGTTAAAATGTTCTGAGCTAATTCACCTAACTCAATACGTGAATTTAGACAATTCGAAGAGAAGTCAAAATAAGGAGAAGAAATATTCTAGCGTAAGGAGTCGGAATAGAAACGACCGTAGATTTTTCTTTGAATAGATTTACTAAGAACAGGTCTTTTATACAGGAGTCTAAAGGAAGATAATTATATCTGGATCATATCATCACCAATCATTTCATCGAGCATGGCGGCATCTTCTGGAAATATATCTTCCCCAAAAGGATGTTCTTCCTGTACGGAGGCATGACGTTGAAAGGCTTCGGCCCAACCTTCACGCACGCAAGGACTAGGTTTAAGGACGATATGATTGTCTTTAAGCTCTAATTCGATACTGCCGGAGAGCTGATAGCGATCCAGCAAGTTCTTTGGCAAGCGAATGCCGCGTGAGTTTCCTATTTTGACTATCGGTATATTCATAACACATCCTGCGCTTTTACTCCTTTGTAAAAATGTAATTACAAAGGGCTTACAAAGGTACGGCGTTTTTATTTAACAGGCAATAGCATCTAATCGATAGACCCCAACTACGAATCCTGTGTGATATGGTCGTTTTTATTTGTCAAAATATTGGATTGAAAAATGAAAAATGATTTTGTTAATTTTAGATCAAACCTAGTAGCAAACACTTAACCTACAAGTCGATTTATATCAATGACAGCCGTAATTGTCGACGATCACCGTTCTGCCCATAGTGCCATACAAACACATCTTGAAGAAAGGCATCCGGAAGTCTTAGTTCAAGGTAATGCGTATAACGTAGCAGAAGGATTACATTTAATCCAAGAGAGCCAACCTGATTTACTCTTTCTTGATATACATCTCCCTGATGGAACGGCTTTTGACTTGTTAGAACAAATACAGTATCACGACTTTGCTATCGTTTTTGTCACCGGACATAACAACTACGCTAGACTAGCGATTGACTTCGCAGCGCTAGCTTATTTGGACAAGCCCGTTGACGAAAAGAAACTTACCGCAGCCATTGAACGGGCTAAGGATCGACTAGCTTGGCGCAATGTCCAAGAGCAATTAACGGACCTTCGTCAGTTAATTACGACCTTCCAAAACAAGCAACTCCCCACTAAGCTGGCAGTATCTACTAACAGTGGTATCTATTACGTACCAATTGATCAAATAACTTACCTCAAAGTAGATGAGGGTTTAACCTATATCTACCAATTGAACGGTGAGCGCGTGTCAGTCTCAGCCAACCTAGTTCATTACGAACGACAGTTTAGTGAGTATCCGCAATTTATGCGCGTCCACAAGTCCTTCATCATCAATCTGGATTACGTACAAAAATACCTGCACGATGGTGAGGTTACCCTAAACGGAGGGATTCAAGTGCCTATCAGCAGGCGAAAGGTGGAAGAACTGAAGGAACGATTGGGGGAGTTGTAAAAAGAGATTCTGCGTTACTAACCATCAGATTTTTTCTACCAAGATCATAGCAAGTCTTCCCGGGATGAGGCCTAGGCTTACTGCGATAAACATCAAAGAGTCCAATTAACACCGATACATTTACGCAAAGCAATAAACTATTTACACCATGCCAATTTTAAGATATTTCAACAATAGCGACTATAAAATCACTTTTGATCCTGCGTACTATAACGATTTCGTCAGTGACGCCTACCGGGAATGCCGCATGCATGACGTAGACATCAATGCCTTAACACAAAAACTTAGTCCGGAACCCTTACACGGTGGAATCAATATGTGCGGTATGATTGAAGGCAAAGATATTGACCCCGAGTATACAATGTTTTTTGTGCCATATAAAGCAAATCGAAACCGATACCGGCCAAGTGATTTGATCGGAAGGTGGATTCTTCTATACTGCCCCAGCGGTGACACGAATTCGGATGGAAGCGCGAAAATTTTTGAAACTACTGAAGCGTTCATTCAGGACTTATTCAGTGGACTCAGCCCTACGGAAGCATTTATTGGATTGAACTCCGCTGAGTTGCAAAACGCTCGACTCAGCATTGAGGCAAAGTTCCAAGCCATTCCTGGCTTTGAGGATAAAGACAGTTATTCTTCCTCTTTCCGCCAATTCATTGGACAAAATAGAAACCTAGGATCTAATGAAAGAGGATATCTTACTATTGACGAAAGACAGCCTAGTAAATCTACCTTTTGGAAGTATTTGGAAGAGCTTGGACTTAGAGATTTGACATTTGACGAAGTAAATCTTGTGTACGATGATTTCCTCAGAAATTAACAGTCTATACTCATGATTAACGCCCAAGACATCCAGGCTAACATTCTAAAATTCCATGGCCGACCACAAGCAGCGATTCTATTAGGAACGTTTGGAACATCTACGGCACTGGAGATCCGCCAATGGTTAAAAAGTGTAACAACCAATTACATTACTTCTTTCACCAAACAACTCGCGGATACCGAAATTTGGAAAAACACCTCCCCTTCCATTGAAGCGCCTATTGTTACGTTAGCCTTGAGTAGTGAATGTTACAAAAAAGCAGGTTTTGATTCCACAAGTCCTGCTCATCCGAAGGATAATTTATTTGCGGAAGGATTTAATGCCTATTCATCTAGAGACCATACCGTTGATAGTTATCATACAAATTATGCTCCAAATTATAATACCTACGAACAATCACTTTGTGATGTGATGATTCTTATCTCTCACAGCCTCCCTTCGGAAATAGAAGCTATACAAACAGCACTTACTAACAACAATGTACTTCAAGACTATTGGATAGAAGAGGGGCTAAATAACACGATTCCAGGAAGAAGTAACTATTCCGTGGGACCACTGGGTTTTACAGATGGACTTTCTACCCCAGTTAAGTTAAACACCGTTGCAGAAGCCTCTATCGTGGATGGAGTTAATCCGTATCAAAATAACGGAAGCTACCTGGCTTTTCGGAAAATGCGCACTAATAAAAGTTACTGGTCTGATCTAATTAAACGAATTGCAGTTGAGTACAATGTCACCCGAGAATTAGCTGGGGCAATGCTGATGGGTAGATTCCGCAATGGCACCCCCCTTGCCCTACATCAAAAACCCGTGCCTTGGAATCAGTGGCAAATTGATGGTCAAGACATTTCATTTAACTACCAAGCAAATCCTGATTTCTGTCCGGTAGGAGCCCATGTTAGAGTAGCAAACCCGCGAGATAAAAGCAATTCCGAAAAACCGATAATTCGCAGGAGCATGTCCTACAACTCACAGCAAGAGTCTGGCCTTCTATTTATGAGCTATCAAGCATCAATTACCAATCAATTACTGCCGGTTTTAAAAAGGATTAAACATGAAAGGGATTTGCTGCTGTATGCAGCTGGCAAAGGAAACCCTAAGCACATTTCCTTCCCAAATTATGTGAAGGCCGGAGAACCTGTTCCCAGAATTAAGGTCAATGAAGACGAAATGCCAATCCTCCGGGGCGGAGAATACTTCTTCTGCCCTCCTATTTCCTTTCTTCAGAATATTGATAACATTAACTAAACACTAAACACCTCCTGTTCGTCCAAACTTAAATTTTAGCTATTTTTAGGAGTGCGACAATCCGAATCCCCACACTCCTTTACACACCGTGTCTTAGTATTCAGCATTGCACTGATACTGGGAGTTAGTCTACACGGTCAGCAAGTAGTACATCATTTCAACCATCTAACAACGGAAGATGGCCTCAGTTCCGGGCAATTCAATTACTATATCCATCAGGATCAGAGTGGTCTTGTTTGGATCAGCTCAATTATGGGGCTCAATTGCTTTGACGGTAAGAATATCCGTCAATACCATAGCGGCAATCGACCACATGCACTACGAAGTGAATTCGCTGCTCAAAGCCGCTTTCAGGAAAGTCCAAGTGGGGAATTGTGGTTCACCAATAATGAAACGCTAACTCACTACCTACGTGAGCCCGATCATTTCGAACATTTCCAGTTCGTAGCTCCTGGCCGTACCGACACGCTTAACTCCATGTATTTCTGGTCTTATCTAGATACTTTATCCAATTATATCTGGGTGAGTGGCGGCCGACACCTCTTCGCCTTAAACACCAAAAACACTAGTGACTACAAGCACATTGATTCCCTTTACGTCCGTATTAAAGATCGGATGTATGCCTTTCCAGATAATCGACAGTATCTATTCATGTGTGGATTTGGCAACTCAAACTTGCGAGTTCGGGAGTTTAGGGAATTTCGATCCTACTCTGACACCACCTTTCCTAGTCCTAGTGCCGCAGCAGTAAACGACGTCCGATATCAATCTGACGATAGGATTTGGGTAGCCACTGATGATGGCCTGTTTCGTTTTGACCTAGAGACGGGGCAGTGGCACACTATGTCGAATATCTTTGACGGTAGAATTATTGATGACATTAACGAAATTAGCTTTCTAAATGAACGGGAACTCCTCGTAGGCACTAAAACCAATGGAATCTATTTTTTTGACCTCGTAGAACAGCATTATACAGGTCAAATCTATGCTTTCGACAATAATCGGATTAGCCCATTTAAGCCGAACATTGTTAGGATGGTCGTTGATCGGAAAAACAATCTCTGGGTGCATTCCAAGGACGACGGGGTGTACTTCACGCATCTCAAAAAACCAAAATTCCGAATTTCATTGTTTGGAGAGGAGCGTCTTAGTGCCAAATCAATTAGCCCGCGTCATTCACATGGTTTGTGGATTCTTGATCAAACTCGTGCCTTAAGAATAGATCAAAGAGACACCACTGTATATAACCTTCCGATTAGCGGTGTAGATCTAGAACAAGCTATCTCTATTTTCGAAGACCGACTTGGCCGAGTCTGGCTTGGTACACTTTGGGAGCTCTTTGTATTATTTCCAGGCGAAACAGAATTCAAAACCATTAACCTATTACCCAAACAACTATTTGCCATAAAGCCTTACCCCGGCTACAACCACTTCCTACAGTTATCAAATGGGGATTTGTTATTTGCTACCAATAACAAATATGTCGTCAGGGTCAGTGAGGACCTCCGATCATCCAGTGTACTACAACAAGTAGTTAGTCGACCACGACACTTTATTTCCGGTCCAAATAAAGAGCTACTCATCGCTACCTATGAGGATTCACTTCATATCGGACGACTCACTACACCTCAATATTATGAACGAGATACCAGCCTCACTCAAATCCCATTTGTGTCATCCGCATGCTATGACCAATCCAGACAATGCTATTGGGTAGGAACGTACAATGGCCTGTATAAACTTCAAAAACGCTCCCCCAACGCATGGACCTGGACATTGGAAAGCGAAGCGGGTTCTAACATTGCCGTAAATAGCATCGAACTAGATGAAAGAGATCGATTGTGGATGACTTTCCCTGGGGGTATTCGTCTCTACGATCCCAACGGCCGAGTGCGTAAAACTTACCAGCGCGCGGACGGCCTACAGGGCCTAGACTATATCATGAGTGCTAGTGCAAAACTGTCTGATGGAGAAATCCTATTTGGAGGCACCAATGGTCTTACCCGTTTCTATCCAGACGAAATCCGACCAACGGTTCCCAACTCACAACCTACTGTCACAGCAATAACAATTAATCAGGAACAGGGGATTGCACACAAATACAGCAGAACAGACACCCGAAATCCCGGCCTTATCAAAGACCTACGGCTACCACACGACATGAATAACCTGGGCTTCACCTTAGCCTCACTTGAGTATAGTGCCCCTGACCAATGCATCTTTAGTTATCAGCTTCTAGGCTCCACTGACACTTCAGTTGTTGTTCATGGTCCTAATTCTCAGTTGAACTTTCCGAATTTAAGCCCCGGTTCGTTTACGCTAATGGTCTGGAGTACCAATTCTGATGGGGAACGATCACCGGCCCCATACCAAATCAACATTACCGTTCTTCCTCCTTGGTATCGTACAACCTTGTTCTATTTCATGTGTCTTTTAGCGACGCTGGTGGCGGCTTTCCTCTTTTATCGAGTACGCTTACGCCGTCTTCTCCACCAAGAGGCCCTAAAACGCGCTGCAAGCGAAGCCAGACAACAACTTGCAGAAACCGAGACCGCCATCCTACGCCTCCAAATGGATCCTCATTTTATTTTTAATAGCATGAACGCTATTGACTCCTTGGTCCTGGAGAATGAAACAGCAAAAGCTCATGAATACTTGATCTGTTTTGCTGGATTAATGCGGGGTATACTTGATAATTCGGCCAACCCTTACACTTGTCTCGACGAAGAAATCCTTCTGCTTGAGCGATATCTGCAAAGTGAGCAAATCCGCATGGGAGATCGGCTTTCCTACAACTTTGAGGTACATCCTGATTTGGATACTTTCGATTTAGAAATCCCAACCATGATTCTACAACCTTTTGTAGAAAATGCGATATGGCATGGAGTAGCACCTAAGGAGGAACCAGGGCAAATTACTGTACGATTTTATCCGCAGGAAGAATGGTTAATCTGCGAGGTTCAAGATGACGGCGTTGGACGACCATTCCATCAGAATCGTTCCCATGGCTATAGTTCTAAAGCCACTGCCATTACTAAGTCTCGCCTTGAGCTCCTCAATAATCAAAACAGCGGCCAATCTGCCGATTTTAAATTAGTTGATCTTAAGAACGTAGAGGGTGAAAGTGAGGGTACTCTCGTTCGTTTTCGCTTCCCATCTCTCGCCTAATCACCGCTACCAAGATCAAATCAATAGTTCCCGGCAGGAAAATTCACATTGCCAAGACACCCAAAATTCCTGGTCTTTTATCCGATACATTTGATTTAAACATGAGCGGCTAATTCCATCCTTTTTACAAAAACAAAGGGTAGGATTCAAAGTACAATCGTGTTCAATTAGACGATCATTAAATCACTTCAATATGTATCGTGGATTACTATTGCTACTCGTAGCAAGCACCCTCCTATTTGGATCATGTGAAGAAGGCTGTACAGATACCTCAGCACTCAATACCGATTTTTCAGCAACCTCTGATGACGGTTCTTGTGTATACTCCAATGTGGTCTTTTATGGTTCACAGATATCCCCTTGCCCACCAGTCGTAGTTCAAGTTAATGGCTCCACCGTTGGGCAAATCAGTGCTTTCTATCCAACCGGGCCTGGCAATTGCTCTGTCCCCGGCGTAGCCAACTATTCTTTTCAGAACGGAGACAAGATCGACTATGTCGCTACTGATGGTTGTGGCTTCATTTTTAGTGGAACCGTTTCCCCAAGCTCCGTTTCCGACTGTATCAAGGTGCGTGTTTTTTAAGCACCTAAAACCCATTTCCTAACTGTATTCAACTTTTGAGATTATGCGAATCCTACAATTATTAAGTCTAGTACTCATCTGTGCAACCCTTTCTGCTAGCTCCCCTTTGCCAACAGCTACAACGGAAGATGAGAGTTATTGTGCCACTTGGCGTTCTCGCTCGTTTAACGGATGCGAGCATGAAGTTCGAGTGGACAACGGCTGCTATAACCGCGTACATTTTCGCATCACCGCAGCAGACGGTCGCTACTGGGACTACTACGTCAACCCAGGCGCTTGGATGACGGTGCCAGTGGCTTACTGTGGCAGGTGGTATTTCAAGTGGCTGTAATTGAAAACTCGGCCTTTGCTCTCTTTGATTCATTTTACCGATCAATAGTTACTTCATACCGATACTCCTACAGGACTGAGCTACAATATGTCTAAAGCGTCTACAACGCTAGCTGGTTCATCACAGATAAATACCAGCACAGTAAAAATCGCAAGGTGACTCTCCATTGTAATATCATTCATCTCACTCCAAATAAAGCCCAGAAGGAGGATCAATTCCAATCGATCAAAAAGTATTAATGATGAGAAAAGCACTTTTTCTACTTCTATTGGCCATGGTATTCTGCCAAATACCAGTATCAGCTCAATTGACACAGGTAAAAGCAACACAAAAAATTGCCGACAAAATTGCCCTATTAATTAGTACCGAGCGTGGGACCCTAAGTCCAAGTGAAGCTCTCGAGCTCGATACATTGTGGAAAAACATTAACGAGTATCGAGATTATCAGATCGATGAATCTGCCCTGAATGGAAAAACAAAATTCTCACTTTTAGGAAATGAATCTGCCCTTAAAGATCTATTTCAGATTACCGCGGGTGTAGAAGTGGATCATGGCACCTATCCCTTTGAGCTAGACTTAAAAGTGAATTCCCAAACAACCATACGGGATGGTCAATTTGCCGAAAATATCTCAGATATAGATATATCCTTTGATTACCATCCCAAGATCGGTAAAGGATTGGCACTGGAGACTTTTGTCTTCCTAAGTCGATTCAATAATACTTACTTAGGTATTGACCAACGCTACGAATCCGGTGGTGGTATTATACTTAATTACTTTTCTTCGAAAAGACTGACCAAGCATGGAGAAGAAAATCTAGAGAAGATTCGACGAATACCAGAATACAAATTGGAGAATGATGTTTTTGCAGCGTGCTATGCCAAATTATGTACACCAATTGGGAATGAGCAACGACTTTCTGAGGCGGAGCTAGCAACACTAAGGGATATCCGCTTCAATCTTGAAAATGACAACATAAAGGAAAACGCCAAATTCCGCTTTGCACTATTACTAGGCTTATACTATGAAAATGAAAAAGCCCGTGCAGAGCGTGAGCTTCTTTTCAACGGAATAGATTCCACCTTTGCCTTTACAGATTTCGATGCTACCAACAAGATCCGCTGGGAATTACGCCCTACCATCGTTTATCAACCTGTAAAAGACGTAACCTTTCGACTCTATCCTTACTTCAAATTCCCCCTAGTAAGACAATTCGAAACGATCTCCTTTGATGAATCTACGTTTGATCGTCGACCGGACAAGTTCTACGACATTCAAACTAGCCTAACGGCGAAGGTCACAGCAAACGCTTCTATTAGTGTTGTCTATCGATACTTCAGAGACTTCGCTCCGAAACGCAGATATGTTCTAGACGAAAATAACGCGCCTGTGTTGATTATAGGTCAGGAGACAAGTAATTTCTACAACCTCATTTTTTCGCTCAAATTCTAGCTCTTGACCTAGATAGAAACCCTTCTATAGCAAAATAGGGTCTTGCTAAGTTAGCAAGACCCTATTCCATACTAGAGTAGAACTTTACTTCTACTCCTCCATATCAAAGTCATTCAGGAAGCCGGTATTGAAGTTACCATCCCGGAAGTTTTGATCTTTCATCAGACGCTGGTGGAATGGCACCGTGGTCTTGATGCCCTCGATGATAAACTCATCAAGTGCACGCTCCATCTTGGTGATACATTCCTCGCGGGTACGTGCCCGACAGATCAACTTAGCGATCATTGAGTCGTAGTAAGGCGGGATGCTGTAGCCTGCATATACCGCAGTGTCTACACGTACACCATGCCCTTTCGAGCTATGGAAAGACTGAATCTTACCTGGGCTTGGGCGGAAGTCATTGAAAGGATCCTCCGCGTTAATCCGGCATTCAATCGCGTGGCCAGTTGGGTAGTAGTTGCCTCCAGTGATTGGCTCACCAGCAGCAATCTTGATCTGTTCCTTGATCAGGTCATGATCGATTACCTCTTCAGTCACAGGGTGCTCTACCTGAATACGCGTATTCATTTCCATGAAGTAGAAGTTCCGGTACTTATCCACTAGGAATTCTACCGTACCCACTCCTTCGTAGTTGATGGCTTCACCAGCACGAACGGCTGCTTCTCCCATTCTTTCCCGCAACTCGTCGGTCATGAATGGAGAAGGGCACTCCTCCACCAATTTCTGGTGACGGCGCTGAATAGAGCAATCACGCTCTGAGAGGTGTACTACCTTACCAAATTGGTCTCCAACGATTTGGAATTCAATATGGCGTGGCTCTTCTACGAATTTCTCGATGTAGATACCATCATTACCAAAAGCTGCTTTCGCTTCCTGACGAGCAGAGTTCCAGTTTTTCTCGAACTCCTCGGCAGCAGGAACGATACGCATTCCTTTACCACCACCACCAGCAGTGGCTTTGATCATGACTGGGTAGCCAATCTCGCCGGCAACCTTCTGGCCTTCTTCCATGTTCTTCACCAAACCATCAGAACCAGGAACAACTGGTACTTCGGCTGCGATCATGGTTTCTTTAGCCGTAACCTTATCCCCCATACGGCGAATCTGGTCTGGCGTAGGCCCGATGAACTTGATCCCATATTCCGTACACACCTCAGCAAAGTCAGCGTTTTCGGCTAGGAATCCATAACCAGGGTGAATGGCATCGGCATTGGTAATTTCAACCGCGGCCATAATCTTAGGGATATTCAGATACGATTCCGAAGACGAAGGAGGTCCGATACAGACGGCTTCATCAGCAAAACGTACGTGAAGGCTTTCACGGTCGGCGGTCGAATATACTGCGACCGTCTTGATATTCATTTCACGGCAAGTCCGGATAATGCGCAAGGCAATCTCTCCCCGGTTAGCTATGAGTACTTTCTTAAACATAGGCTGGGAACTTGAGCAGGGTTACTCCAACAATAACCCCCTGAAAAAATGTAAGGTGGTCGGTGCAATTATCCTTTCGGGTCAACCAGGAAGAGTACCTGGTCATATTCAACAGGCTGGGCATCTTCTACCATCACCTTTACAATCTTTCCGCTCACCTCAGAATCTACTTCGTTGAACAGTTTCATTGCCTCGATGATACATACTGTATCACCCGACGCAATGGTATCACCAACTTTCACGTAGACAGGCTTGTCCGGTGAAGGTGAGCGATAGAATGTTCCTACCATCGGAGACTTAACCTCCACGTAGTTTGAAGTGTCTTCTTCACCTCCGTCTGCTGCTGGAGCAGCAGGGGCAGCAGCCGGTGCTGGAGCGGCGGCCGCAGGAGCAGCAGGCGCTACAGGAGCAGCAGGTGCTGGAGCATAAGAAGGACTCACGGATGGAACCGAGATTACAGATGTAGCATTAGAAGAACCATTATCTGCTGGCACAAAGTGCTTTGTACGAACAGAAATGGAAAACTCGCCATTTTTCATCTTGAGTTCAGCTAACTCTAAGCGACTAACGAGTTTGAGAAGGTCTTGTATTTCTTTGGGTGACATACCGTCAAAGATTGGTTAAGCGACAACCCAAGATAGACAAAATGTGTCGGACCTCAGGCTGATGGGCAATTCAAGCAAATATATGCAGACTATGATTTTACGCGTTCCACGTAGCTACCAGTAGCAGTATCAATTTTGATCTTATCTCCCTGGTTTACGAACAATGGAACACGAACTTCCGCGCCGGATTCTACCGTAGCAGGCTTCAAGGTGTTAGTGGCAGTATCACCCTTCACACCAGGCTCCGTATAAGTGATTTCCATAATCACATACTGAGGCATATCCAAGGTCAATGGAATCTCCTTGGCAGCATGGAACAGGATATCAACATCCATCCCTTCTTTCAACAAATCACTGCGATCAATAAACTTCTCATCGATGCTTACCTGATCAAAGGTTTCCGTATTCATGAAGTTGAAACCCATGTCGTCATTGTACAAGTACTGATACTTCCGACGCTCCACACGTACATCTTGTACTTTGTGTCCAGCTGAGAAAGTATGGTCCAGGACTCGACCACTGGTTAAGCTTTTAATTTTGGTACGAACAAAAGCCGCTCCTTTACCAGGCTTCACGTGCTGAAACTCTACAATTACCCAAGTGTCATTGTTCAGTTCCAGGCACATGCCCTTGCGAATATCTGAAGTCGTTGCCATGCAATAAAAAGGTTTATCTTTCAAAAAGCGGGGCAAAGATAGGCATATCCAGCACAATGCTTAAAAAGTGCCCTAAAAATTATGCCCGACTAAGGTTGCGCCCTCCAGTTCTGAAGGCCTTGGCACCCTAGTCGGGCATGGTCTCTTTGCCTTGGAAAAGGTTACTCCTCCACCGCTAGTTTTTCATTTTTAAACGTGAGGAAGAACAACACGAGAACTGCAGCAGCGAAAATGGCTGGCATGGTCCAGATCGCCTTCCAGTCTTGTACTCCAGCCACATCCGTATAGCTATCCGAAATAGCTCCCGCTACCTCAAAACCGATTAACATACCTAAACCGTAAGTAGCTAAAGTAATTAGCCCCTGAGCTGCACTCTTATAGCGCTCTCCAGCCTTGGCATCGGTGTAGATTTGCCCGGATACAAAGAAGAAATCATAACAAATACCATGTAGCGCAATACCCAATATGAGCATGAAGCCTTTACCGTCCACATCTCCGTAAGCAAACAACAAGTAGCGGATCACCCATGCTGCCATTCCGAAAAGCAAGGTATTCTTGATACCATATCGCTTTAGAAATATTGGCAGTAGCAACATGAAGATCACTTCCGAGGCTTGTCCAATGGTCATTTTACCGGTTGCATTTTCCATACCTATGTCTACCAGAAATGGATTCGCTTGCTGATAGTAGAACGCCAATGGAATACAAATAAGGATAGAACTGATAAAGAACACCAGGAAGTTGCGCTCTTTAAGCAAAGTCAAAGCTTCCAGGCCTAGTAAATCGCTAATACTGGCCGCTTCTGTGCCTTTGGCCTTTGGTGGCGTCTTCGGTAACGTAAAGCTAAATAAGCCCAGCGCCAAAGAAGCAGCAGCACCCATCATGAAGGTATTCCGCAATGCACCGCTAGCAATACTTTCCGCAGAATCCCAACCGAAGAGATAACTAATTGCTAGACCAGCTACAATCCAACCAATGGTACCCCATACCCGAATCAAGGAGAATTCCTTCGCGGGGTCTTCCATTTGATTGAAGGACACACTGTTTACCAAAGCCAAAGTTGGCATGTAAACGATCATGTAACCTAGAACGAACGGGTAGAAGGATGAAAAATCACTGGCATTAGCCATCATATACATTAGCCCTGCCCCTACCAGATGTAGAATAGCAAGGATGCGTTCTGCATTAAAATAGCGGTCGGCAATGAGGCCAATAATAAATGGAGCAATGATAGCCCCCCAGGATTGGGTGGAAAATGCCTTGGCAATCTCTCCACCATCCGATCCTAATGTTTCTCCTAAGAAGGTACCTAAGGTAACGAACCAGCCTCCCCAGATGAAGAACTCCAGGAACATCATCACCGAAAGCTGAATATTGGTATTGCGTGTCATATCTGATTGATCGTTTTGTTTAGACAGAATAATTTAGTGCGACAGTTGTCAAGTCGCGTGGCTACAGTTCCAGAACCTTGATATTCCGGAACCATACGCGGTCACCGTGGTCTTGTAGCGCAATGTGTCCCTTTCGGGCCATTCCCCAACCTTCCATATCGCGGAACTTACTGCCGGCAATCATGCTCTTCCAATTGCTATCGTACATGGTGGTCTCTACTACCTTACGACCGTTGAGCCAATGTTCAAGCTGACCATCTTTAATGCGGATGCGCACCCGATTCCATTCACCAGACGGAAGCACTGTTTCCGGTAGCGCAGTAATCAAGTCATACAAATCACCCGCTCGGTGTTTCTCAATCGCAGCATCTGGGTGGCAGGTATTATCGAGCACTTGCATCTCAGGGCCTGTTTGCCAAGGGTGATCAAAGTCTTCAGACTCCACCGCATTATACATGATACCACTATTGCCACAAGCAGAGATTTTCCATTCCAATCTCAACTCAAAGTTTTCGTATTCGCCTTCCGTAATGATATCGCCACCATCTTCTGCTTGCCAGCCACCATCTTGACGGGCCACTACATCGAGCATGAGCGCACCATCTTCTACTTTCCAGCTGGAGCCAATAGTTGACTTACCAAAGTTGCGCCAACCGTTCGTTGTTTCACCATCAAAGAGCAGCTTCCAACCTGCATCACGCTCCGCTTTGGTCAGCTGATTCGCTGCCGGTGGAGCAGGTGCTGGGCTGTTCATACCTGGATCGTCGGTTGGTATTTGATTCAGGGTATACCAGGCTTCTGTTGTCCACAGGCTACGGCCCGCAGTGCTGGTCCAATAATAGGGCAAGCGAACATAGATGACGTGCTGCTCTTGCATACCATTTAGCTCAAGGAATACCTTCTTACGGTCAGCAGACATATGAACAGACTGTACCGGCATCCGGCGATCATCTAGCTTCGGTCCACCATATTCATTTGTCGGCAGATAGTACCACTGACGTACATTGTAATCGGCTGCATCCGCGCCAAATGCGGGATCAAGTGGTTCGGTAAATTCTATCTCTACTCCATTACTTTTGGCACGTACTGCCAACATTTCAAAGGCAGGGTCGCCATTGTACTTGAGGCGCTGCAAGCCGTACCACAGCTTACCACTATGTTGCCAGTTACCGGTAGAACCGATACCACCTACATAAAGCGCATCATCAGGGCCCCAGACGAGGCGATTTACTCCCGCTTCCAGTCCTTGGATAAAGCGGAATACACAACCTTGATATTCACCATCTACTTTCTCGACGAAAACCCGCTTCACACCACCATGCGTAACCTCGCCATGAATCATCTGCCCTGTATACGGACCATCATTCAGATAGCCAGGTGTAGAAGGTGAGTTACCGATCTCATCTTGTGGCAACCAGACTACAGGTTGCTTCACGGTTTGCTGTGCTACCCGTGCAGAGTCCACCGCACGTGAGCCAAAGAATGCTCCTTCTGATACGTGCAGTATCTTAGAAGACGGCAACCAGTCGCCCTGATTGTCAGCGATGAATATCTCGTTATCGACACCGACTCCTACGCCATTTGGTGTACGAAGCCCTTCTGCCACGATCTCCATCTTCCCTGTTTCACTGTGAATGCGTACCGCCTTACCACGATCCTTAGGTTGATCCGGTGCACTAGCTCCACCAGGTAGAATACCAATTGCCAATGCCGCATAGAAGTATGGCTGCTGATAAGCTAGACCGAAGGCGAACTCGTGGAAGTTTGCCGAGACCTGCCAGTCATTGCTAACTGTGCGGTACTCATCCGTCATCTCATCACCATCGTGATCAATCAGCTGAGTCAGCTCCTGTTTTTGTAGAACGTAGATAGAACCATCTACTACTTTCAAACCGAGCGGCTCGGCCAGACCTGCAGCGATGCGCTTATATGACATTTGCGATGGATCTCCTGAGCTAACACCATCCACGATATATACGCTACCGTCGGCATCCCAAGTGCTAATGACCATTCGGCCATCCGGCAGAAAATCCATACCTCCCACCTTAGGCGAGAAGCCATCAGGACGAGCCTGGCTTAGGTCGTAGCTGGGGTGTACTTCATTCAATGCAGCCGCATCACCTGGAATGATGTTATCCTTAGATAGGTTCGCACTTACCACATCCGGTTGATCTTGTCGGCGGTGCATCATCACGTAAGATGGAACCGGCTCAAAGCGCTTAGTCTCAAAAGATCGCCAGGTGAGACGGAAAGTGCGTCCACCAAGGCCTTGGAAGAACAAAGCCCGGAACGGGTGATAACCTTCAGCAAGAACTACTTCGCCATCCACCGAAGTATCACCGTGGAAACCATCGTTTCCAATCACTACTTCATCATCAATAATGAGGACGGAACCATCATCACTGGTGAGGCGGAAAGTATAGTTGTTTGTCTTTGGAATACGCAGATAACCTTCTACTTCGATGGCAAAGTTCTCCTCAAGCTCACCGAAATCAGCAGCGTAGAAGTTTACTTCCGGCAGGATACCAGAGAAGACTGGCTCCGAGTCATAGTCAACATCATATACCGATGACACATTACCATCGGTCAGCCACAAGTGCCCTACGGCACCTGGAAGGAAATCGTTAGCATCTACATCGGCCCCCTCTTTAGCGGCTGAAAGATCTACCCCCTCATCGGTCTGGATCGCAGCTAAGCGTTCTTCATCCTCCGCATCAAGTTCCATGATGTAATTGACCATGGCACGTGCCTGTGCTGGAGGTAAATCTGGGTGCGGCGTCATAGCAGCTTCGCCCCAGTTACCAGCACCTCCCTGGAGGACCTTGTTGACCAGCATGGTCACATTTTCTTCATTATTGATATACCGGCGGGCTACATCCACATAAGATGGCCCAATCGTTTGTAGGTAAGTATTGTGACAAGACCGACAATCACTCCGAGCGATAAGGCGGAAACCTAAAGGACGACGCTCTTCTTCTTCGGCGCCTGCTACCCTATTCTCATTTTTGATCCCAGGACGATTTGTGAAAAAGGCCTTCAGAATAGTGATACCATTATTTACCAACTGGAGTCCACCATCTACAACTATGTTGGCCATCTTGGTATTACCAGCATTCTCACTGGTTTGATCTATCCATTCACCATTCGTCTTCAAGGCTGTTGCCGTCGGTAGACTAGCATACTGTGTGCTCATCACAACTTGTACGCCTTCTGGCACATCCGCAGTCTCGAAGGTTCGTGCCAAGCCGGTTTGGCCGTATTCGTTGGTGTAATACTCTGGCCTTTCCTTTACGTGGATTACGGTACCGTCATCGAGCTGAAGCTCGTACTTAATCCAAACCTGTTCATCTACATAGTGATGACCACGGTATTGCACATTCACCGGTACTTCATTACCGCCCTGAAGAACATGCCAAGGCTGTTCAACGGAGCTCTCCAACCAGCGATCTCCTAATGAGCTCGGCTGCGGACCGTGCACGGTAGTGTATACCGCACCATCCAGATTAACACTTCCGCGCCACGCCTTGACAAGGGCCGCGTTTTCCGTGCTATAAGCTAACCACAAATTATCGTGGAGCGCTACCGTAAGCATCCTCGGCTGGCCATCAAGGACCGACCTAAATACCCATGGCAAATGAGGGCGCTCAGGAGTAGGAGTTTCTGAAGATTGGCAGCTGTAGAAGACGAGTGCTATCACAGCCAGAAATAATAGGCGACGGATCATAACAGTAGAGGTTCGGACGAGAATAGCTGACTGAATATCAAATAGCTATTCTAATTTGCCCACTTAGTTGGTAATTGATTTTCCGAAGCATTCGGTCATTGGGGAGGCAAAGTGCCTAAGACAAATAGATAATGTACTTAGAACACTTACCAAAGCAAAAAAAGGAAAATATTCGGAGAATCTTCCCTTTTAGTGCTCGTCAAAAATGAACTTTCCTCTTTCAATTCAGGCTTTTAGCTTGAATAATCTCCTGAATTTTCGATTATTCCTTCACTAAAATCCTGGGTAATTCTATTAATGTAAGGCTTGCTGTTC
>ENA-UENT01000557-UENT01000557.1-marine-metagenome-genome-assembly--contig:-NODE-557-length-20545-cov-4.933210_pt1 | contig 20545 bp, 29 predicted proteins | sample MGYA00237879_ERZ529330 | MGnify/ENA primary metagenome ERZ529330 (study PRJEB26372, sample SAMN05368345) | marine metagenome | biome: cultured habitat; feature: ocean water; material: water; isolation... | reverse complement strand
TGTCTGCCAAGTCGTCAGAGGCATGTGGGCAGCTCAGCACCTCACAGAGGACATCCGTGAGCTGAGCGCCACCAAAACAAAGTATTCAGAGGATTGGGTTTAGAGCGCTGAAGAGCAGCCATTCTTGGCGCAGGTGAAGGCTCCTCCTCCTCATTGCTCTACCTGGCGTACCTGTGGAGGCAGAGGGAGCTGAGATCAACCCATGCCCAAGACACGACACCATTAATGCGTGCTGACCATCTGACGATCGCGAGGTGGTCCGCTCAATGCTGCAGCGCATCGACCGCCTGAAAGCGGCGCCGTTTGCTGAGGAGATCAACACTGATCCCTTCAGCTGAACGCCAATCCCTTTGCGGTCGCGCCATCGTGAAGAGTTGCCGAACGAAGAGCGTCCAATTAAAGGCTCAATCAGGAACATTCGTTTTCAGTCCAACTGGCTGCTCACAGCGAATGGGTGGGTCTTCGAAACCATTTGGGGGGGATCAATAAAACTCCACGCCATGGCGAACCAAGACCGCAGCTTTCACTAGGCAGCAGAAAAGGCTGGTGGAGAAGGGTGGCTGTACTCCGTACAGCAGCTATTAACCTTTTGAAGCGGGATCTCCAATGGTCGTGTAACTCAGCACACAGTTTGTGTTGTTGAGTTCAGCACACTGATCCATTTAGACCACGGCATTTTTGAAATTCGTGCAGAGTTAACTGGACTTTCGCCGTAAGTTCGGTGACCACATATACCTGAACCGAAAATCATCAAGCGAACATTGCAATGCGTCAGCTTGAGGATTGTGGTGTTCCTTGCGAGTGCCCCCGTTGCGTCTCTGCGTATTATCAATTGCAGAGGATTCAGAAGGAGAAGGAACAGCGTGATCTTCGCAGGCCATCACGGGACTATGTCCTTTACGACTAGAGGTGTTTGTCATGGAATATTCCTACCGAGATTGCTTAAGCGAAGAGATTGAGATTCTTCGATTGATGCTGTATCGGGATGAGTTTTTGGAGCGATACCCAAGAGATTGCAAGCACTCTGGACCTATCTTGAGCAAGATAGATGAGAACATGAAAGAGCTTTCTGATCTTGAGAATCAGTCAGCTGCTTAGCACTAGGCTCTGACAAACATCGGACAGGATTTATCCACATTGATGCTTTGCCGGACGAGCTTCGTTGCATTTGCAGTTGGTGACCTGATAGCGAGTTACACCGCTAAGCCGTGAAGGTCTCAATACAGCAAGTCAAGACTGAGAGTGTGCCTTGTATTGCCAGCGCTCAAGTCGTCTTAATTCCATGATTTCCAGCCGTCTCCTGTTGATTTCTATTTCAGCCTCACGGGCCAAATGTTCAAGTTGAGCATTTGTGCGCTTTTGATGTCGTGAAGATACAAAAGACATGGGAATATGCAATTCAATGCGCTGAAACTAAAAACCGCAAGAAACTGATGAGTAAAAACGTAACTCAACTACACCGATTCATGTAATTAAGTAACGCCGCGTGCCATGCGAAGCGTAACTGAACATTCGCTTGAACCCTGATGTTTGCTGCGTCGACACTGACGATGCGGTTTGACCCTTGATAGGCCCAACAAGGCCCAAACCACCACCCCCCACCGAAGAAATCGAGCGTTGAGGGGTGCCTCGTGAGTGCTGAACAACAGCTTCTCTGTCCGTTCAAACCAAACGCGGCAGGTGACACGCGCAATAGGTGCTTTGCGCAACTACAGCTGGATCCACCCCTGCCACCATTGCCCCAGACAAGACAGCGAATACTTCGGCACAACGCCATTGAGGCCTGCGGCAAGATGTTGAAGACCGCCAGTCCGGTGATTCAGAACTTTCGTGAGTAGGGGGGAGATCCTGCCATCTCAACGTTGATCTCCCTGCAGATGTTCATCCATGCCCCCAATCCAAAGTTCACGCCATTAGGTCCATCGATGAATTCCTGAAACTCCTCGGCTGTGATTCCGTCGCGGACCTCCCAGATGCAGAAGGCAGGGCCTTCAGGGCCGATAGGACAAAACGAATGGTTGAAGAACCCCGCTTCTAGGTTTTTGGCTACCGCCTCATCCCAGCCACCACCTGGAGCCATTGCTGCCTGGGCCGTCTCCCACCACTGCTGAGCTTTGCCTGCACGGAACTCGTGATGAACGTGGAAAAACGTGGATGCCATGAACAGGTTGACTTTCAAGACATCCTGGGTTGAGAACTCAGCTTTCGCGGTCGCAGACAGCACTCCGCGTTAACCGAACTACTGCCTGCTTAGGTGTCGTCATATCCGAAGCAGGACGCAGAAACAAGCTGACGAAGGTGCTCACCAGCAGTCAGATGAGGCCCTCAGCCTTGGCTCTGAGTTGTATCCCCGTAGATGATTTGAGCCACAACCAGAATCAAACCAGCGATTGGCACCACCAAAGGATCCATAACAAGTGATACGCCAGAAGGTTGAGGAGATGAAGAACGCTGGTTGACTCCCTGCATCGCCAGAAGGGAGTCAGTGCAGTGACCAGCGCCCAATGGTCAACGGAACAACCATTGGAAAGAAGGAGCCTTCGTCTGCGCCTTCCTGTTCCACCATGGCTTCGACGAAAGAGACCAGCGGGCACCAATGACGCAATAAGTCGGCACAAATGATTGACCCCAATGTTGCGGCACTGAATCAACCAGTCAGAGCAAAGTCATCCGTATCTCCTCATTACTCAGTGGCCTGCATCAACCGCACAGCGCCATAGACGAGAACCAACACACCAACAATTGCCAGGCACGCTGCAGCAGTCAGGAACAGTGTGTTGAGCATCTAACCCTCCCTGCATCTGTCTTTGGTCTAAAGCTGCGGCGCATGAATATGGAGAGTGTCAACCGACCTGTTTGGTTCGCTTTCCCGCCGGTATAAAAAGGACAAATGTTGGCTTCAGTCAAGCCCACAACGCCACTGGCAAGGAATCAACGGAGTGATGCCACATCACCCCATCAGGCTCACCGGCCGAGGGGCATGACTTCTGATCCACCAAGGGCTTTACCTTTGGTGGCCAAGTCGTACATCTCTTGGTGAATATTGTCCGATTCGTTGCTGAACCAATTGGTCAACTCTGGCTGCACAATTTTTTTGGGGCCCAGGTCAATGAAGGAATACTCAAGCGTGATGAAGTCACCACCTACCGTGCGATAACCAAGCTCAAGAAGCATCTGGCCGCTTGCAGATGGGGCTTCAATCTGTGCTTGCGTTGCCTTGAGGCTGAGCTCAACCAACTTGCTCGCAACCGTGCCATCACCAGTTGCATCCCTGATTCTGATCATCAACGCAGATCCCTTGCTTTGCCTCAGCAAGAGCTGCGTTTGCTTCCTCAGAAGCCATTGACATGCAATGGCATTGGAGTGAACCGAGGTCTTAAAAAATGAGAGATCTTCCTTGAGATCTGGGGTATTTTTGTGCTGCTTGAGTAAAAAGAGTTTCGAAAGCGGCCACTTCATCGCATCGTTTTCAAACGTGACCGTGAATAGCCCATTTTTGGGCTGACAGGAAAGATTCTTTTTATCGCTTAACCCGAGTGTCTGTTGTTACCAAGAAGCCTGAGGAAATGACATTGCCGAAGTGTGTGCGTTGGTACGACCAAACGACAACGATAAAAGCCATGACAGGGGAGAGTTGCCAGAACGCTCCATGGCTCAAGCAGACTTGATCGCACAGACTCCGCGCGGCTCATCCATCCAAAAAATCGAAGCCGGCAAATTTCTGGTGTGCGACAGCGAGAACGTGTGCTTCTTCACGCGCAGCCTCTACCTCGCCGAGGAGCAGCTGGAGGAAATGGAGCTTGGCTACCGGTTCCCGTATTCAACCAATTTCCGCAAAGCACCCGCATGACATGTGGAGCCATTTGAGTAGCGGATTTCGCTGAATCAACTGGCTCCAATGGCTTATCTGTATCGCGTCCTGGTCTCATGCACCTAGCCCGGGACGCGGACCCATGTCAGCGGCAACTGCTGGGTCCGTTTGTCTAGCGAATCCAGCCGTTCTCCCGAGGCCAATCGAGCTTTTAGGCAGTCCGTATCAGTCGAAACCATCGCCGGGATCTACCGAAATTTTTGGCGGATCAGCACATCTTCAGAAATTTCCAGACAAGCCTGCTGCATGGCCTCATCATTGAACACTCAGTTGCCTGCACACCAGATGTGGTGCTGAGCAGCACGGGGAGAGCGACCCTGGGGCTGGCAGACGAGTTTCCCCGTTGAGAGCGATCAATGGGGGAACCTCTCTGTGTATTAAAGCTGTAGAAATTCAGTGCATCAGGCGCAAATCAGTGTGACGTGACGAACGTGTTTATGCGGTTACCGCATCGCTCGGGGAGGACTCGCTTCTCCTCGCGGTTCCGTGGCTCCACATCGTTAAGTCGCAGCTTGGTTGAAGGTCAGCCATCGCGGCAGAAAGAGCTGCTCAAAAACGCCGATCACAACTCCCGCTTCATTCGATTTCATGAGGGCTTGACGAGCAAATCATGAAAAAAAAATAATTACCTATTTGCGATATTTAAAGCTTTCGAATCAAACAATCAGGCAAGTGCTTAAGTCGTCCCGTTATTTCATGGAGGACAGTATGCACAGTCAGAAGAACTCCCCGGCCTGCTTTTTGCGCTGGTCTGTCAGCAAGGTGACTGACAGGCTCTATGCGGTTGCAGCAACGGTTGACGGAAAGGAATACGACTTTGTCGGCAATTTCAAGAGCGTTCGAGAAGCACAACAAGCAGGCCGTCGCTACGCCGAAAACCTGGTTCACAACTCGATGGCGGGTGGTCGCCTGTCGCTGAAACAACAGCCTCTAGCCGCCTGATCGGCTCCATCGGTTCGTGAGTTGAACACATGTTGGGTTCCCTTGGAGAGTGCACCTCCAGGGGTTGTTCAGCCTTAATCCATGGAACACTTGGGCACCGCCTGAGATCCAATGGCCAGCTTCGACAAGACCACTCCGTTCATGTTGCTGGCGCGAATCCACGTCAAACCCGGTTGTGTTGACCAGTACCTGGAACTGGCTCGCGTTACCGACGAAGCCGTTCAGGCATCTGAGCCAGGCATGATTCACCACACCTTTGATCAGGACCCAGACGATCCCCAAGCATTCGTGTGGTCGGAGGTCTACGCCAACGACGAGGCATTCAGCGCCCATGTCTCCAACCCTCCCGTTCAGGAGTATCTGCAGAAGCATGCGGAGCTTGGCGATGGCTTCAGCGTTGAGGTTTACGGAACGGTGGGCGATGACTGCCGGCAGCTGATGGAGTCGTTTGGACTTCCACTCAAGATCTTTGAAACCAAGCTCGGATACAGCAGGGTCTGAACAACCTGGCGGAAAGAATCCCTCGAGTTTTGGCAGTCATGCCTATGGATTGCTCTTTAGTTCATCCTCGAGTTCGTCAAGCCGCGTTTTGAGTTGCCTGGCGCGACGGGTTCTGGGTTTGTTGTCATGACCCTTCAGCGCTGATTTGATCACGGCGATTTCTTTCTCAAGCTTCCGTCTTCTGGTGAAGGAAAGCGCTTCCTAAGCAAGACCAATCAGAAAATCGCCCCGCGGGGCATAACAAGGAGCATCTTCTTTGAAGTCATTGTGTGCGGCCGCGTCCTCAGGATCAATCACAGTCCAGGGCTTTTTCGGCGACATCGGCCGCCACAAGAAACACATAGGAGAGTGCGTTCATATGACTGGCCAGATCTTTGATCGATTCAACGATTTCCTTTCGTGATAAACCACTCTCCCGCTGAAGTCGAATGATCTCATGCGTCAGACGGGTCACATGGTCGCGACCGTAGTTGTAAGCAGTCCCAAAACAATCCTCACTCTGCTCATCAGTCCTGCAGGCTTCGGCAAAGTCTGAGGCAATTTTCTGGGAAAAATCTTCAACCTGACGGCAGGGCATCGTTTTCTGGATTTGCCGGAATGTATGCGAGAAAAGAATGAAGCCCCAATAATTTTTTTAAAACAATGCGTTAAACTTCGAATATTCGCTTATCAATCAACGAAAAACTTCATGTTTTTTCTTGCAGAAACAAAAAATTGCTCAATATTTTTCGCCAAAGCCTCGATCAATGCATCGACCCATGCAAAGGTGCACTGCCTTGGTTGGACTGTGGTCGCACGCCAAGGCCACCAGGAGCTTCTCTCAAGCCTCGTTTTGACTGAGACAAGCTTCTTTTCCTCGAAGACAACAACAGTTCAAGCATCGATATTCCATCGGACTCACCAGCGCCTTTGAGGCCAGAACAGCGACCTGCTCGATAGGGCTCACCGTTCAAGCAGCAAATTCGCCATCGTGAAGCCGGGGCGTCGCCTCGGCAGCAAAAGCTTTGCAGAGCTGTCTTCTGTTAGCCGTCGCCCGATCCCCTTGCCCCGTTACCGCGCCACCCACGAACCACCCGAACAGCCTGACGGAGAAGGCTGGCTGGTGTGTGTAGAGCAGCAGAAGGTGGTGCAGTTCAAGCCAGATGACTCCACCGTTCATGCCCAATGGGTGGCGGTGCGCACCTACAGCTGGAGTCCGCCCAGCCCGCCGATTCCCCAGACCCGGCGGCGGATGCTGCGCCACAACGCCATCGAAGCTTGGAACACCATGCTCAAAACAGGCTGGCGGCGCTGTTCAGCCCCCGTGCGCTGATGGCATCAAAAAACCGGTCCCCCCCGGGACCGGTATGAAATAATCACACAAAACTTGGCTTGGTCTTAGCCCTTTCCATTGGACTCCTCGGTGATGGGCTTGGGTGTACGAGTGGAACCATGGGCGCCATGACGCCTTGACGAAAGGGCGATCAGGCGTAGAGAAAGAAGCGTCAATCACATTCCATCCATCTCTGTCTCTGCGTCGAGCTCGAGGCCGACATCATCGATACAGGCTTGTTTGTCCACTTGGCACAACAGCTGCATCAGGTTCTTTCGATCAAGAGCTGACAACTCACCGTTGATTTCCCACTTCAGACAGGTTCTGCGCTGGCAGCTGCCGGTATGACCCTTGAGGATCTCGAACATGACAGCCTCCTTTGGGCTGATGATTTGATCCCTACGACGGATTGATGGGGTAATGCCAGAGCAGCAATACCTAACGTCTCTTGGCACTCGCCAAGGCCCTGCAACCTTGAGCTGATGAATGTCAGTGACGACTGCTGGACCCCTGACACCTCTTTCGCCAACGTGATCGAAGTTGCGATCAACCGATGACCAACGGATCCGGCACCTGGGCCAACAATCAGCCCCCAGCAGCAGCCGAAAAACTCTGGAGAGGCCTGGCTCTGGTGGGAGCCTTCCACATCGGAGGAATGCTGATCAACGTCATCTTCCAGATGCTGGGAAACAACAGCCTGGATGGCATTCCCGCCAAATTCCTCGGCCTCTGAGCCCATCAGCCCCATCTAAACGCTGATGAGCCCCTGCAGCAGGCAGGGGTTTTTTATTGACCAACTGGAACGCACCATGCAGCTCAGGCGCCAGGAAAATCAAGCCGAGACCCAGCCATCTCGCACTGAGCAGAATTACTCATTGTTAAGGGAGATTGCGCAGCATTAAGTTCTCCTCGCATGCACGAGTCGTTCCCGAGGAGTGGGCTCTTCGGGAACCTTTTTTTGGGTAAGTTCCCATCAGGTGAGTGATGTATCCCGTAGGTGGGCCTGCGGATACATCTCCTCCTATTGAAAGGCCGCTTCTCGCTAACAGCCGAGAGGAGAGGAGCAGGCGAGGGAACCTGCTCCTTTTTCCCTCCAGAAGCGTTTGCAATGGTGCTCGCGCCGGGTTGATCATCGGCCATGCGGAAATGATTCTCATTGAGCAGTAATGCCTATTTGGCTTCCTGAGAGTTCTCTGAGAAACGCTCCAATCGCACCTCGAACGGCCCTCCACTGATCCACTCTTGGAGTGAAGGCTGTGGTGCCTTCAATGCGTCAAGCAGGGGCGGGCTGAGGGGCCGGCTCTTTTTTTTGGATCAGAAGGCCAACAAAGGCCAGCAATCCGCCTCAGCAGCCACAAGACTGAAACCAGCTGATCCAACGCCGTGCTGCCCCTGGTGGCTTCTAACTTGATCGCCGCTCAAGAACCGGCGACCCCGCCTCCAATGAACTTGGCCTGCCCAGACGAGGTCCGACAACAGCTGGACGGGCTCTACCAATGGCAAGTGCAGCGCATGGACCAACCGAATAACACCGCCACCTCGCTCTCAAGCCAGAGCGAGCGCTTCAGTCCTCGTATATTCAGTCTGCTGACGCAAGCCCGGCAACTCACCCCATCAAAGGATGGCCGCTATTTGGACTTCGACGTCTTCAGTAACACCCAGGTGCGGACCTTTTCAGCAGTCATTACCGGCTGCAGCTCGGCCCAGAAGAACAGCATCCTTGCTGCAGTGGAGGTGCAAGCCGGATTGCGCAAAACCCCCAGCGCAACACCCCGACGGTTGGAGTACGAACTAAAGCGCGACTGCACAGGCCAGTGGAAGATCACGGAAATCACTTACCGCAATGAGCGGGTGTTTCACCTGAAGACTTATCTCGAGAAACTTGTGAATCCAACACCCTGATCTTCAACAGACAAGCTGATAAAGGAGATCAATATCTCTGCATGCGTCGCAATTTCCTCCTGCTCAGAGGCTTGCTGCTGGCGCTGAGCCTTTGGAGCACCCTCCCAGCAGCGGCAGCCCCGATCAGTCGCGACGATCCGGAATCCACTGACCCTGGCCACAAGGGCATCTCCACCGCCCGCGGATCCGCTGTTGTGGTCACCGCCAATCCCCTCGCCAGCACGGCAGCGCTGGCTGCGCTGAACAACGGCGGCAGCGCCATCGATGCTCTGGTGACAGCCCAGGCGGTGCTGGCGGTGGTGGAACCCCAGAGCTCCGGCCTGGCAGGTGGTGGTTTTCTTCTGCACTGGGAGGCCAAACAACGCCAGCTTTCAGTGCTGGATGGCCGTGAAGTGGCCCCCGAACGCAGCCGCCCAGGCGACCTGCTCGACGACGCGGGGGATCCCATCCCCTGGCGACAGGCCACCAGCCAAGCCAACGCCATCGGCATTCCCGGCACCGTGGCCCTGCTCTGGCAGGCCCATCAAAACCACGGCCGTCTGCCCTGGGGCCAAACCCTGCAACCGGCGGTCCACCTTGCCAGTGCTGGCTTCCTTCCGAGCCCGCGGCTGTTGCGCTCCATTCGCCTGGCCCAGCGTTTCGGCGTGGCCCACAGTCCTGAGTTTCAAGCGCTCTACCTGCCCGGCGGCCAGCCACCAGCAGCGGATCAACCCTTCCACAACCCTTCCCTGGCGCGCACCCTGAGGCTGCTGGCCAGGGAAGGGGGCCCGGCCTTTTATCAAGGGCCCCTAGCGCAGCAGATCCTGGACGGGGTCAATGCCCTGCGGGCCAGCGAGCCGAACTTCCGCGGCTGGAGCTCCGTTGATCTGAGCAGCTATGCCGTGGTGCGGCGCCCCCCCCTCTGCAGCCAGCAGCTCCAGCACCGGATCTGCACGGTGCCACCCCCAAGCAGCGGTGGCTTGGCGCTGCTGCAAACCCTGGCGCTGCTGAACCAGACCACCAACCTGGGCAGCTCAAGCACAGGTGAGCCGCAAATCTGGCGGCAGTTGGCCCGCACCCAGGCCTGGGCCGATGCCGACCGCCTCTACTGGGTGCATGACCCCATCGATGGTGCGGTTCCCACCGCAGCCCTGCTGGATCAGACCTACATCGCCAGCCGGGCCAGAGCCATGCAGGGCACCAACGGTGCAAGGCCAGCACCGGGGCTACCCCCAGGCATCGAGAACTATCCCTACGGCAGGCCGGATCGGGGCATCGAACAGGGCACAAGCCAGATCACGATCGTGGACTCGAACGGCAACATCGCCTCCTACACCTCCTCGGTGGAGACGATCTTCGGGAGTCGGCACCTGGTGGGAGGCATGGTGATGAACAATCAGCTCACCGATTTCGCCTTCAAGCCCAGCCTTGGCGGCAAACCGGTCGCCAACCGCCGGCTGCCTGGAAGACGGCCGATGTCGTCAATGGCGCCGACACTGGTGTTCCAAAACGGTGAGCCGGTGCTGGCCCTCGGCAGCCCCGGCGGCCGCAGCATTCCGCATCTACTCAGCCGGGTGCTGCTGGCGTCATTGGTCTGGAACGAACCGCCGGCACGGGCGGTGGGGCTGCCCCATCTCTCACGCCGGGGCACAACGCTGGTGGTGGAAAGCGATCCGCCGCTGCCCTGGCCGTTCCCGCTGCAACAGCTCACAAGCGAAGCAAGCCCGAGGCATCAGAGCATCGGCAGCGGCACTGCTCTGCTGCAAAAAATCGGTGCTGGCTGGCAGGGAGCCGCTGATCCGCGCCGCGAAGGAACGGCCCTGGCCCTGCCCTGATCCAGCCAACCAGCGATCAACCCTTGGAGCGCAGGTTCGTGAAGCTGGGAACACCATTGCCCCAGGCACGGGTGATGGCCAAGATCAACGCCCCGATGAGGGCCAGGTTCATCGCAAAGCCGCTGTCCACCGGGAAGGCGTGGAAGATCAGCGTGGTGGGCACCAGGAACAGCAACAGCAGCGAGGCCCCCAGCACCGTGTTGCTTCCGAACACCAGCAGTATCGATCCGGCGATCAGCACCACAATCGCCGCCACCAACAACACAGAAGCCAGGGGTTCGGGGATGCCCTTGGCGGCAATGAAGCCGGCGGTTTCAGCAAAGTTGGTGAACTTGGCCGGCAGGGCATTCACAAACACGGCCGCCATCAGCACCCGGCCGAGGAAATCGAACAGCTTCGAAGCAGTCATGGAGATCAGTAGGCCGCAGGGGCAGAGAAGTCGTGACCAGCACCCTAGAGAGCAACTGTTCACCAAGAACATTCACAGGCCACCAGAGGATGAGCTGATCCAGGGATGGAGATCAGCCGTCAAAGGCGGTAAGACGGAGTTCAGCAGGGTCAGGATGGGCCGAGCTCGATGCTGGAGATCAGACCCTTCACCCCCGCCGACCTCGACGTGGTCACGGCCCTGGCCCGTGAGGAGGATTTCGCCCCAGGAATCGGCGACATCGAGATCTACGCCAACACTGATCGCCAGGGGGTCTGGCTCGCTTGGCACGACAACACACCGGTGGGCTGCATCGCAGCGGTCACCTACAACCCCGATTACGCCTTCATCGGTCTGTTCGTGGTGAAGCCGGAGCATCGGGGCAAGGGAATCGGCCATCAGCTCTGGCACCACGCCTTAAAAACCCTCAGCGGCGTGCAGTGCATCGGCCTAGAGGCCGCGGTGCAGATGGTGGGCTTCTACGAACGCGCTGGATTTCAGAAGGACTGCATCACCACCCGCCGGCAGATGCTGTTCCGAAGCGAGGCATCACTGGACGCAAGCCCGAGCCATCGCAGCGACGTTGCCGTCGTGCCCTTGCACGAGGTGTCGCTGGAGGCGATTCAGCGCTACGACGAACGTCATGAGATCAGCCCAAGACCTCACTTCCTTGAACTGTGGCTCCGCCACAGAGCTGGAGATGTGTTCGCGGCGAGGGATGCCGAGGGTGAATGCCATGGCTACGTGCGCATTCGGCCTTGCCTGCTGCCGATCGGCGAGGGATGGCGGGTGGGTCCCTGGCTCGCCGAAGACCCCGGCATGGCCTCGCTGTTGCTGAACAACGCCCTGGACCACCACAACGGTGTCGTGCTGATCGACACCCCCGGCCACAACCCGAGCGCCAAAACCATCCTCAGCGCCCGGGGCTTCAAACCGATGACGTCAACGGTGCGGATGTACAAGGGCGTGATCCCCAGCGGCCACGACCGCAACGTTTACGGCCTGGCCTGCCTCGAGCTGGGTTGATCACTGAACGATCACTCCACCAGGAATTCGCTGCGCAAGGCCCGCGCATCCTGAATCCGCTGCCCCACCGCGAGCTGGCGGAGGCGGGTGTTCAACCAGGCGCGCAGTCGCGTGGACGACGCCGACTTGTTCAGAAGACCGTCCGAGGGCTCAGGCGTGCCGAAGGGAATCGTCATCAGCCACGCACGGCGGTTCAGGCTAATCAGATCGCAGCCACGCCAGCCCCACTTTCAGCTGGTTCTACCCTTAAAGGCAATGCGTGTTCGTGCTGATTGCCAGGGCCTGGCCCGGGCCCAAGACTGTGTGCATCGAGATCGGAGGCGTCCATGCGAGACGACGGTCCAACCGAGCAGACGTCAGAAGCCAGCTGACTTTCAGGCCCCTGCTCCAACAGTTTTCACACCTCTTGTTGGGTGCGCCCTTCGACAGGCCTTGTGCGAAAGGCCAGGCCGATCGGCACTCCATCTGCACCGTGCCAGGTGCCCTAAGGAGCTCCCATCACCCGACCCCTTGGAACATGGCCCCAGGCGCCATAAGCCAGACGCTTCGACCTTCCTTCAGCCACATCTGATGGATTGCGTCATGCACAAACGAGCGAGTTAGGCCGCCTGTTCACCGGAACGGGACGGCCACACCAACCCTGAACACCATCGTTCAGACACAGACCCCCGGCTCCCTCCGTCACAGGGACCGGGGGTCTGCTGCTGGATCAGGCCTTGCTCTTCTGGTCGGCCTGCCGCAGCTGCTCGCGCAGGATGATCGGATCATCACAGTGGGATCTGCGATAAAGCGCTTTGATCTTGCGTGACTCCTCATCGAGCAACTCCAGCTCGACCGCATCTGCCATTCCCACAGTGAAATCTTCGATCTGGCGGTCTTCAAACTGATTCTCCAGAGCCATCAACTCTTTCAACGAATCACTCATATACAGACAACTCGACGCCATCAATTTGAGGTTTTCCCGAATCTTGATGTCGGCCTGCTCGCGCACATCCCGCGCTTTTTCCAGCGTGGCAATCAGATCACCACTGGCCGCCTCTTCAATCGTTGTCGCAGATGCCGCCGAGGTTGTTGCATAACCCAGCACCAGCACCAACAGCAACGCCAGAACGGATTGCAAAACCTTCATCGGAACCCCAGAAGACAAGTCACGTTAAGGGGAGACATCAGACGACGTCCCCTCAGATGAGGGAGACATTGCTTTGAATCACCCCCCCACAACCCCTCGAGTGAGTGATGTGTGGCCCTCTGGTTGTGCCGATGCTGATGGAACACGAGCCGAGGAGAACCCAAGAGCATGACCAACACAACCGCCAAAGCCCAACTGCTCGATCTGCTGATCGAACCGCTGAAGGGATGCAAAGGGCTTTATGCCCATCGGCAGAACCTGATGCAACGGGTGATGCGCATGCCCGATCTGGAGGTGCGCGATCACCTCGATCGGCTCAGGGCCAGCCATTTCCCCGGCACCTGAACCATGAAGAACCAAAAAGCCCAATTCTCAAGGAATGATGAGAGACGCAAAGAAAGCCAAACCCGTATCGGTTGTCGCAGTCCGGTTCAGCCATGGATCCGTAGGACGGCTGCAGTTTCAAGCGTGATCCCATGGCCGAGACCCTGCATCTGCCCTACTCCGTTCAAGGCAACGGAACCGTGGAATCAATCGGCAATCACTTGTATCGTGTCTGCGGTCCGGCCGGATGCACTGTTGTGATGGGGCTCAGCAACGCCCTTTACCTGAGCCGCAACGTGCCCGGAGTGGAAGACAACCACCGCGCACATCGATAACAAAAAAATTCGCCCCAGCCATGGAGCGAATCATCAAGCCGGAGCAATCCCCATCACCCGGCCTATAACACCAGATCTTGATGCATTGGCTCAACAATACTCATTAGGCCCCAGATCTAGGGGGAGCACTATCACTTATGCAGGGCTCCTTGATCACACATCAACGCTGCATGTGGTGGCCATCGGGGTTATGTTGTGAGACCCCATCACCCGGCCCGCCCCCTCGGCGGGCTTTTTTGTGGCAACACCCCAGATGTAGCGCCGGGGCAAACACTGCAAAGGGAGTCCATAAAAAAGGAAGGGTTCCCTAGTCCCTCCCCTGTTCGACGCAGTTTCCCCCTGTTCTGAGCTGGGGGGTTACTCATTCATTGTGTATCCCTGGGAACCTAACGGCATCAGTGATTGCACCTAGCCAGTGGACAGTTCACCGATCCAATAGGCCGGCGTCAATCATGGCGTCGGGATTAAGCTTGATCAGCATCCAAAGCAACATCGCCGAGCAATCGCGATCACTCACGCCGTAGTCATATTTCCAGTCAGCAACCATTCCCTTGAGCTCATGCTGAGCCTGGGTGATGAACTCATCGTTCCATTCCTGCACCAAGCGATTCAGTCCTCTTCGAGATCCTCTTCTGTGACATAGAAGGGCTCATCAGAACCGGGCTGATCGTTCTCCAGCACGAGCAGCTTGAGCGAATCATCGCTCTCAAACACGAAGAGACCATCCTCATCGGGATGCACCCCCTTCATTTCAGGATGCTGATTGACGAGGCGCTTGAGGCGGCGCTTCTCCTTCCAGAACGTGATTCCCTTTTCAACCAAATAAACCGTCAAAGCCAAGTTCACCAGCACAAGGGCGAGGAACTCCAAGGCCTGCATAGATCAAAACCGGGTACAGAAGACCCTAGCGAGAGAAGCAGGGAGCGCCATAACAAGCGATACCAAGCGACCAAAGGCAGGGAGAGGACAGGACAGAGCGGCGGTGGCGGCTCATAATGAGAATGATTCTCGAATCTCGAGGAGGTTGCGATGGGCCAGGTGTGCCTGATTTCAGGCCCCCCGGGGTGCGGGAAAACAACCTGGGCGCTCCAAAGGCTCCAGCAGCATCAAGGCCCCTGCGCCTACCTGCGGCTGGAGGGAGAGAAGGCAGTGGGGCTTGAGCAGGGGGATGACAGCGGAATCGACCTGGCTTGGCTCAAGGACCAGGTGCCCAGGCTTGAGGGACCGGCGACAGCTAACGCGACGGATCTGAAGCAGGACAACGATGGGCTGACCCTGATCGAAGTGCAGCAGTTCTATCCCCCCAGCAAGGAAGGAGTTGAAGGGTTCGGAGACAACGTTCGCTCCAAGCTGGAGGCCTTGCAGCTGCACCCCGACCAACTCCTGCACTTCGGGCGAGACCCTGAATTGCCTGCAAAGGACACCCTGGAGTTCAGCAAGCTCGAGGCCTGGCACACCTCTCTTTCGGGTTGTGTTTGGGATCCCAACAGCCTGAGCAGTTTTTGGTTTGAACTCGTGAACGGTGCCTACGGCGATGTGTACCGCGCCAAAGGCCTGATGAATCTTCCTGACGGGCGGGCATTTTTCTGCAATTGGATGGTGAGCCAGGAGTCATCCCAGTTCCTTCCCCTGGACGCCACGGCACCGCCGCAGGGTCGCCCCAGTCGAACCTCAGAGCTCGTTGTTCAGGGCAAGGCACTCAACCCTGAAGGCATTCAAGCCACCATCAGCGACTGCTTGCTCGCGGATGACGTGCTCGCCATGCAGCAACAACAGCTCCAGCAACAACAACCCACCTCGCAAGGCTGATTGACATGAACCACGCCGTCATCTCCTGTTTGCACGCCAACCTTGCCGCCGTCGAGGCCGTGCTCGACGACATCGACTCCCAGGGCATCCAAACCATCACCTGCCTTGGCGATCTTGTGGGCTACGGACCCCAGCCCAATGAGGTGGTGGAACTGGTGCGTCAGCGCGAGATTCCCACCTGCCAGGGCTGCTGGGACGAGGACATCATTGACGGTCTGAATGCCTGTGAATGCAGCTATCCCTCCCAGCTGGCGGAACGACGAGGCCATCGCGCCCATCACTGGACAGCCGATCTGCTGACGGAGGAGAACAAGACCTTTCTGGCTGAACTTCCGATGACACTGCGGCGCGACAAGCTGTTGTTTGTGCATGGCAGTCCGAACAGTCAGCACGAATATCTGTTGCCTGACATGAACGCCTTTGCGGCCCTTGAACGGGTGGAAACAGCAGGAGCGGAAACCTTGTTCTGCGGCCACACCCATCAGCCCTATGTGCGCGAACTACGCCAGGGATCCATTCGGGTGAAGGTGCAACAACGCGATCAAGGCGCACCAACAGAGCAGGAGCTGGAACTGCCGATGCGGCGGATCGTTAACGCTGGTTCCGTTGGAGAACCGCGTCATGGCAGCACCAAGGCCACTTACGTCATCCACCACGACAACACCGGAGAGGTGACGATTCGAGAGGTCGACTACGACGTCGCCAAAACCTGTCGAGCGATTGTTGATGCGGGCTTACCGGAGGTGTTTGCCTGGAGGCTCAGCCACGGCTTCGAATATGCCGAGCGGGCTGAAGACGCCAGCCACGTGTGTGAGCGCTGAACGCACAACCAACACTGCCTGTAATCACTAGAGTTTCAGTCGTGTCAACGGGTTTGCGGGGGTTGATAGGCACAAATTAGGCACTACAGTAGGCACAACAGCGCAGCACAAGCAGGTTGTGCCCAGGAAATCACGCCTGCTTCCGTACTTACGCCTCAATAGGGCGGGCAGGCTGACCTATTACCGCCGTATTCCTGCAGAAATCAGGGCGAAGTGCGGTGGATTGCGGGTGTTTAGCCGCTCGTTAGGGCTAACCAGCGTGGATCCGAAGGACCAAGCGGTGATTACGGCGTGGTCATCGGTTCATGCCGAGGCAGAAGCGTTGATTGCCAAGGCGAAGGCGGAAGAAGCCGGGCAAATCCAGCAATCAGCGGAGGTCACACCGCTTTCACCACGGGATGCGGCAGTAATTGCGGCTGAACCGTGGCGAAAGCTATTGAATGCGGGTGATCAAGGACAAATCACCACCGATATCGAAGACATGCTGGCCGAGGTGGTGCTCATAGCAAAGCAAGCCATGGCTCAAGCGGGTCAGCCTGGGTCAATGGAGCAGCTAGAGGCTGCCAAAGCGGCAATCACCCAGCGTTTCGTGGGAGAAACGCTGGAACAGTTGCAGATCCAGCCAGATGCAAAGGCAATGCGCCAGATCCAGCAGCGATTGTTCGGTTATATCCCCACGTTTGGGGCAGACGACAAGCGCCGGAGCAAAGGGGACTTCAGCCCGGGCGATATGGAGACGAAGGCACCGCCTCTTCCTAGTAGGCAGGTGATATGGGAACAATTGTTAGAGCAATACGTCTTATCTGCTGGTGGTATTACCGAAGAGGCAGGGATAGGTATTAGCCAGATGCGATTGGGAAGCTATCGAGTAGCGATCAAGCAGATTATCGAGATAACGCAGAAACATTTCCCCAATGAGCTGACGATTGACGATGCAAGGCACTTCATCAACACACTTCAGCAATCGACACTGGCAATACGCACGAAACAACAGAAGCTCACGCTAATCAAGACATTAATTAAGACAGGTCTGCAGTTTGGCTTGGTTGATACGGATGTGTTCACAGCAATGAAGATCAAAGAGCTGAAAGGAACAACACAGCAGACGTACCGGTCGTTCTCAAGGGATGAACTCAAGCAGATCTACCAGAAGGTCCATCAGATAGGAGACATTGAACGGTGCTTTGTCTTTGATGCCTTGTTATGTACTGGATCTAGGCAAGGGGAGGTGGTTTATCTACGCAAAGGAGACATCAAGAAAGAAAAGAGAGACCTTTACTACTTCGACTTCAAGCACGAGCCAACTGCTACGTATCCGACAACGTTGAAGGGTGGAGTGGCAGGCGAACGCAAGATGCCATGGCATCCCCTGCTGTTACAGCAGGATTACTTGAAGTGGATACAGCAGAAAGAAGATGGATACATCGTTGATCGGTCAAAGAGCAACAGCGTTTGGACAGTCTGGTTTCGTGATAGCGTGCTGAAGAAAGTTGATGCCTACGAGAAAGGGAAGACCGGACTACACAGCTTGAGGAACACAGCCATTGATCTATGGCGTGAGTGTGGCATCGACCAAGAGTTCAGGCGTGCGTTCGTAGCTCACGCATCCAAGGATGTGCAGGACCGGGTCTATGGCGAAGGCTTGAAGAACATGCCATCAGTCATGGCAAAGGAACTGAAGAAGCTGGACTTGAGCTGGCTGCCATAAGAGAAAAAAGAAAAGCCCCCACCCAGAGGGTGAGGGCAAGAGGTTCAAGCAATGGCTTGTTCTTTGGTTGCGCTGGCCTTACGACGGGAGCGCTTTGGTTTACGGATCTCGTCGAGTAGCTCGTCGATCTCTTCAGCAGGTACCTCGAAAGGTTCCTCTTCAACCTGGACCTGGGCTTCAACAACAGGGTTGTCCTCGTTGTCTTGGCTAGTGCCGTTGACGTACGAGATCAGATCAAGGCGTTCGTCATACCCAAGCTTCTTGCCAGTGAAGGCGGATTCAGGCAACTGCACACGATGGAACTGGCCGTTTTCGCAGTAGGAGAGATCTACGAAGGTCGCACGTCCCTTGCTTCTCAAGGTGATGGTCACCTGATCGGCAAGTTGTTTGCGGCTCATGTGTTTGAACTGCGTGAGGAAACTCGTGGCAGTCCAGCTGTCAAAGCCGCAGCGCGATAGACATACGTAGTCCCATCAACTGCTGTGACACGGATGAGCAGCTTTTCTGTCGGGTCATAGCTCTCGTCCTGCTGAGTCTTGATTTGAAGATCAACAATCCAGCAGCACAGTGAGTTGGGAACCCACATGCGAGAGCCATCTTCCAAGAGGAGATAGGCGCACCGTCCTTTGCTGGCATCACTGGCACCAGCGATAAACAACGTGGTCATCATCGATTGCTGCAGCTCAGAGGATTCATCGGTGAATCCGCTTAAGCCATCAGCGATGTTGTCAATACCTGCCTGGTCGACAGGAACGATTGAGAGGGTCATCACAGTTATCTGTTAGGTGAACACGACCTTCAGGCTGATGAGGCAAGAAGATCAATGAGACTTAGTGCTCGGTGGGACCGAGCGGGCTGTTATTTGCAGTTGGTTGTTGGCAGAAAGAAATTATGTTTGCTAGGTTTGGGATATCCAATAAGCAGTAATCCAATGCTGACCGGCACCGACCTTCTCTCGAAGGTGAAAGATCTTGGCGACGCCTCAAAAACAGACTTGGCCCGTGGCTGTGGCTACGTCTCCACCAAAAAGGATGGTAGTGAGCGGGTCAACTTCACGGCTTTCTATGAGGCCCTGCTTGAAGCCAAAGGCGTCAGCCTTTCAAACGGTGGTGGCTCTGCTATTGGCAAGGGTGGACGCAAGCTCTCCTATAAGGCTGTGGTTCAAGGCAATGGCAATTTGCTGATCGGCAAGGCCTACACCGCATTGCTTGATCTGGAGAGCGGTGATGAATTTGAGATCAAGCTTGGCAAGAAGCAGATCCGTCTGGTTCCTGTTGGTGGATCAGACGAAGAGGAGTGAGGACCACGGCTAGCCAATAGCCCCCACCCGTTGCCCCGCAACTGAAGTGGTGAGGCTTTTTAGTACACGGCAGCGAACAACACTGTGGTTACTGCGTCATCACATCCATAGCGGTCAGTGATGCAGAAGATCTTGGATGCTCCGTAGCGGTCCCAGACAGTCAGCAGCCTGTCGCCGCAACCTGGGTTGTCAAAGACAGCCTTGTTGATGACGTGGTCGGCATCGCATGTATCGCCTTGGTCTCCACTGAGATGGGAAAAGGCGAAATAAAGGGGAGCGTCAGGGGAGCCAAAGAAATAAATCGACCGCTTTAGCGGTCGTCCTTTTCAATGTTGTGGCAATAGGTATCACAGATGTAGCACCAAAGACAAACCCACCGCTTGCGGTTGTTCTCACTACCAATCTAATCTTTTCAACACATTTGTTGTTCGGTTATCACCAAAGGCCTACGGTCACACATTCTGTGTCTGCGATAAGCTGCTCCTTATCTTTTAGGGGTTGTTGCACGAAGTCGAATGCGACAGATAAGAGGGTGGTCAGAGATAGACCGACTGGACTTCGCTGTTAAGTGGGAAAAGATTCGAGCTGCCTACTTTGAGAGCTACGGAAAGCTGGAGCTGTCAAAAAGCTTGACCAACAAATCAGACAAATTAAAGAGAGAGTTGGACTTTCTTCAATATGGAAAAGGTTCTTTTTTTTAATAGCGCTAAGCCTGATGCTTTCCAGCTAAATGAAAGTACTGGCTTGTGGACTGATGGCGATAATGTGTTCTGTGATGCAGCCAACGGTGCATAGCAAGGATTAAAGTGAAATGCTTTGGTTGATTTGCACTGCACTAGAGCACGTCTTAGTCATCCCTTTTTGATGAGAGAGGGGGGTGGCTTTTCCTGAGCAGTAAGTTTTGACAGATGCTCATTCGGTTACTATCAATTGTGGGTGGCTTGCGAAATCGAGCTTTCGTTTTGACTCGAAAGCCACACAAGGGGGGGGGGTCAAGGGCAACCAACCAACTTGCCCTTTCTCCTTAATCATTCCTAAAGATTGGTGTTCAGATCAGCATGAGATTTGCTGTCTTTTTTGCGTTGATGTTGTTGGCTCCGGCAACTTTGTTGGCCCATGAAGCCAAGGTCACAGCCGAAGGAATGTCAGAAGAATTCGCAACTGCTGAGGCAATGCGTGGAGTTCCTAAGGGTGCATCAGTTACGGGCACCACTTGCAGAAGTCAAGACGTGGGAATGTCGACCCGTTACTGGTGCACTGCTGAGTACAGCGATTGAGCTGCCGACTCAACTGCTGCATTCAGATTGAATCCGCAGATGCCGAT
>ENA-UENT01000551-UENT01000551.1-marine-metagenome-genome-assembly--contig:-NODE-551-length-20705-cov-5.252467_pt1 | contig 20705 bp, 21 predicted proteins | sample MGYA00237879_ERZ529330 | MGnify/ENA primary metagenome ERZ529330 (study PRJEB26372, sample SAMN05368345) | marine metagenome | biome: cultured habitat; feature: ocean water; material: water; isolation... | reverse complement strand
TTTTCATCTCAGCCTTACATCTGCAGGACTACCAAATCCTGCAATCGAAAATTAATTCTTGACTGCTATTTACCAACATAAGTTACTGCGATCGACGCCTTAGTCGATCAAAAGAGTAGATAGGAAAAACGTAAGCTGGTCTGGCGAAGTTGTCGCACACCATGGCTACAAACCGGGAAGAAGGAATTACCGATATAATCACCAAATCCACAGTAGTCGGGGTAGTAACGATATATATCACCCGAGCCATAGGCCTCAGCAAACGTCCAATTGCGCTGGATACTCAGGCTGATTCGTTTCATCTGCACGCCAAACCCGCCAATCATAGACCATTGCCAACGGCGGATATCTCCCCATTCTGGATTGAGATCTGCCTGCGTTGCCCAGGCCTGTTCAAAGGTTTCCTGCCCCATACTACCGTAGTAAGAATGGACAAAGGTGACCTGTTTCATTAGATAAGCGGTTTGTATACCCAATTGAAGAAATGGGCGAACACGATGCTCAGCACGGCCAAAGAGAAAGCGGCCTTCTAGTGGCATCCGTAGGAGGCTTTGACGCAACTCGTAGCGTTCACGAGAATAGGAATTCATCAGGCCTTCAGCACTAAAACCTTCGCCCTCAACCGATGCGAAAGCATTCCATTGACCATAATTCATACCTAGCTGAAGATCCCAACGGCGGCCCAATTGATAGCTTCCCCAAACCCCAAGTGAATAGCCCGGGCGATGTGCCTGGCGCATGATATGCCGATAGTCTCCGAACTCATTGGGATAGTAATTATCCTGGAGCTTTGATGTCCCACTATAACCAGCCTCGAGGGCAAGGCCAAAACTAAAACGGGAAGACTTCGTAATAGTCTCAGACTGGGCTGCAAGAAATAGAGTGGCAACTATTAAGGTAGCGGAGAGTAGTAATCTTTTCATTGGAGGTAGAGTCTATTGTCTGGTAAGACAGCAGATCAGAACAAAAGGGTTGGGGATCGCATAAAAACACCCTTGCTATCAATGCGCTTATGAGAGTTAAAAGAGTCGATAGCTCAACCTGAAACTAGCTTGCTGAAGCTGAGGTGTGGAAGCGCGCTCAGCAAATTGGCACGCATAACAGTCATCTAGATAACCAAGGCGGTTAGAAGGGAACAAGCGAAGCTGGGGGAAGGATTCCCAGTCGTATCGAAGATGAAAGCTCCATCGTTTCCACTGCAAACCAAAGGCCGTAAACCAGCCGATGCGCCAGGCATTGGATGATTGTGATGCTCCGCCCGTATACACCTCTTCTCGTGTGAGGAGCTCCGGGTTATTCTGGAACAATTGCTCCTGTACCGTCTTGGAGGACAAACCGAAACCAAGTAAATGAGCAGCTTGTCCGCCAATGGAAATAAATGGCCGGACCTGGCAATGACTACTCAACAGATGATAGTTTAGGTTAATTGACGGTACCAATTGCTGCTGAGAAAAACGTAGATCCGTTGTCAGGTTAGTCTGCTCCAGTGTTTCTAGGCTATACTCCTCTTGCGTCAACTGAGCATTAGCACCCACCTGCTGGAAACTGGCGCCGACCTGGATTTCCCAAGCACGCTTTATCCGGTAGCCAGCCACCAGGCCGACACCACGAGACAAATAGAGATTTTCCTGCCAATTATCCGAAAAGAGTACGGTACTGCTCAAGTTGCCGAGGGCGCCCTCGCTTCGATCACTACCACTTATTCCAACATAACTTTCTAGCGCTAATGACCAGTGAGACTGAGCCATTAAAGACCAGGAGAACGCAAAACCGAATAGGAGTAGTAAGAATCGGTTCATCAGAAGTCGCGTTACATGATGGACAACCTTGCTGTTATTCTAAGCAAGCATCCAAAGTGTTCTTAAAAGTTACGACTTATTCTGACAGAACGCAAGGGCTAGGAAGGCTCTGCTTCTTGCAAGAACTGCATTTCATAGAGCTCCCGATAGCGGCCATTTTCGTTTTTGAGGAGCTCCTCATGTGGGCCGAATTCTACCTTTTTACCTTTTTCCAATACCAGGATATTATCCGCGTGACGGATAGTACTTAGGCGGTGAGCAATAATAATCGAGGTCCGCTTCTTGATCAATGTCTCAATAGCATATTGAATAACCGATTCCGTCTCTGGGTCCACACTTGAGGTGGCCTCATCCAAAATCAGGATATCTGGATCAAAAACTAGTGCCCGCACAAAGCTGATCAGCTGACGCTGCCCCATACTCAAGGTGGCTCCGCGCTCCATCACTTGATAATCGTAGCCGCCTGGCAGTTTCTCGATAAAGGGATGAGCACCGATCATTTTGGCCGCTTCGATCACTTGTTCACGCGTGATATTATCGTTCCGTAGCGTGATGTTCTCAAAGACCGAACCTCCGAATAAGAACACATCCTGCAACACTATAGCGATTCGTTGGCGCAATGCCTCCAAGTTGTACATTGGAAGGGGCTCGCCGTCGATACGGATGGCTCCTTTTTGAATTTCGTAGAAGCGGTTGAGGATATTGATAATGGTAGTCTTTCCAGAACCTGTACTACCAATAATGGCCATCGTTTTGCCTGGCTCAATAGTGAAACTCAGATCTTTTAGAATCCAATCCTCATCGATGTACGCAAACCAGACTTTATCAAATTCGACGAGGCCTTTCAGTTTTTCCTTCTTCAGCGTTCCCTTATCCTCAATCTGCTCATCAGTATCGAGCACATCGAAGACGCGTTCGGCTGCTACCAGCCCCATTTGCAGGGTATTGAATTTATCGGCCAACATCCGAATTGGACGGAATAGCATGTTCAGGTAGATCGGGAATGCCACTAGCGCACCAAGTGTTACACCTCCAGCACGAATGACATCCTGCGCACCCCACCAAACCATTAGGCCTAGAGAAGCTGCAGCAATAATGTCTACTACCGGAAAGAAAACGGCATAGTATAAGATAGCATCCAGGTTCGCCTTGGTATATTCTCTATTGATCGTGCGGAATCGTTTCATCTCCGCTCCTTCCGCATTGAAAATCTGGACAATCCGCATACCAGTAATGCGCTCCTGAAGGAAAGCATTCATACGTTGAATCTGAGTGCGCACCTGCTGGAAGGACTTCTTCACTTTTTCCTTAAATACATAAGTGGCAATCATCAGGAATGGCATCGTCACCAAACAGATCAAGGTCAGTTTCCAACTGGTATAGAACATGATCCCTAGTACTGCTACGAGAGAAAGTAGATCGGCAATGATGGTTATGATACCCTGAGAAAAAACGGTATTGATCGTCTCAATATCATTGATCGTACGAGTAGTGGCGGTACCAATAGCCGTGCGATCAAAGTATTGGAGTTTAAGACTGGTGAGGTGCTGGAATACCCGAACCCGGAGATCCCTAATCACGGATTGCCCCAACCAACGGGTAGAGAATATAAACACGTAACGTAGCACAGACTCTACCAATAGAACAATCAGGATCAGCATCGCAATACGCGTGAGGCCTGGAATATCACCGACAAAGATGTAATCATCCACCATCCGCTGGATCAAGTAGGGACGAGCGATACCCAAAGGAGCCAACACAACCGCCAGTACACCTGCTGTAGCAAAGATCAACTTATAGGGTCTGGCCAGTGCCAGGACCCGCCCGAACAGGAAGAGATCAAATTTGTTTTTGTCTTTAGACATGCTTATCAGGTGTATCGTAGCTTACACATCACCTCTTTATGAATGCTTGCCGGCAAAGATAGTTTATCTACGACGACAGAAAACGATTAATTTTAAGCCGGTAATCACCATTATCCCATATATCACCCTGCGACTTAGATCAAGCCATTTGCCGATGAAATACTTGTACTGTTTTCTCCTTCTACTACCTTTTGGGGCCTACGCCCAAACTTGTGACGGCAATTTAGGTGATAACATTTTTGAGGAAGGCGACTTTGGTTCCGGTTCCTCCAACAACCTGCTTACCGATCCAGGTATTGCTCCTGGCTACTCTTACACAACCAGCCCTCCGCCAAATGATGGTTTTTACGTCATTACCAATAATACAGGCGCATGGACCAACTTGTTCCCAACCTGGCTCGGCATTGGGGACAATAGTAATGATCCTAACGGATACATGATGGTCGTCAATGCCAGCTTTGATCCGGGCTTATTCTATGATCAGGTCATTGAAGACTTGTGCGAGGATACACAATACGAGTTCTCCGCTGATATCATCAACTTGATAGCAGTGGGAGTTCCCGATCATATTGACCCAAATGTCTCTTTCTTGATTGACGGCAATGTGGAGTTTACCACTGGCGATATTCCTAAAACCAACGACTGGCAAACCTACGGCTTCACCTTTTCAACTGCCCCAGGACAGACATCGCTTCGGCTTTCCTTGAGAAACAATGCTCCGGGTGGTATTGGTAATGACTTAGCACTAGACAATATTAGCTTTCGCACTTGCGGGGATGCTGCTTCTATTCTACCAGAACAACCCGCTAATATTTGTGTAGATGGGCAACCTCTCAGCCTATTTGCAACTGTAACCGGCACTCAATACGAGAACCCTGCTTACCAGTGGCAAATCAGCCCGAACGGTATTGATGGTTGGATGGATATCCCAGGAGCAAATGATATTGAATACATCCATGATATCCTCATCATTGGGGAGTACTATTACCGATTCCAACTGGCGAATGGAACGCTCAACCTGATGAACGAAAAATGCCGCATCAATTCCAACATCAAACTGGTGAACGTCCGGCCGACGGAGTACTTCGTTACGGATACTATCTGCACTGGACTGACCTATCCGGTAGGCAGCTCGGTCTATGATGCCACCGGCAATTATGTGGATTCGCTCATTAACACTTATGGTTGCGATAGTATTATCTATACCAACCTGACGGTACTGCCACTGCCAGAAATTGAAGCAGAGTTAGCGCTAAGCCCGCCTTCTTGCTTCAATGTAAATGACGGAATGATTAGCGTTACGGCTATCAACAATGGCTTCCCGCCCTATGATCTAGCTTGGAACGATGGTGAACTGGGCACAGCCGATAATATCGCTTCCCTAGTTGGAGACGAAACCTACGACCTCAGCATAACCGATCGTTTTGGTTGCCGGGCGGATACCACCGTTTTGTTGCCTGGCCCGACTTCTCTGTTCCTAGACTTAGGCCCCGACCAGGCAGTAGACTTAGGTGATGAGCTTACTCTACAAGCAAATGTCAACTTTATGGTAGACAGCTACTTCTGGAGTAGTACGACCGATGTCTTACCCTGCTCTACTGCTGCAGACTGCCCAGGCTTTACTTGGCTACCGACGAATACCCAAACCGTATACCTCACAGCAGAAGATGCCAATGGTTGTGTCATTACGGACTCTGTTCAGATTGTGGTCACCCCGATCTATGACTTGTATATACCTAATATTTTCAGCCCTAACCGCGATGGTGTAAACGACTACTTCACGGTTTACGGTGAGTCCAAGCGAATCAACCGCATTGCCAGCTTCGAGATTTTCAACCGCTGGGGCCAACTGCTTTATCAGGAAAGTGACTTAGCCATTGGTGCCAGCAATGGCGGATGGGATGGTCGCACCAACGGTCGGGTGGTAGATCAAGGCGTCTACCTCTATCGCATTGAAGTAGAGTTTTTAGATGGAACGATACGAGAATATGGTGGGGATATTACCCTATTGCGGTAGCTGCCCTCCTCCGTAAATGAAGTATTAGTCGATTAATACTTAAAACTTCACCAGTTTTCGAGTCACAAGTTGACCGGCGGATAGGCGAATACTGAGCCAGTACAGCCCACTTGGAGCAGCGGTCAGATCAATTGTATTGGACCAATCGGCCATCGTATCTAGTTGCCATACTTGCTGTCCCGCAGTATTAGTGATCGTCAATGAGTGTACATCTAAGTCCTGCGGTAAAGACAGATTATAGGTTCCGTTGGACGGATTAGGGTATACCTCAATAGCAGCTTCAAGATCAATATCCGTGAGATTATTGAGGAGCTCCCATTCATCAAAGAGTACCTGTAGAGAGTCGATGGGCTCAACACCAAATGGGGTCTCAAGCACATTGAGTTCGAGGTAGGGCGCCGCGGGGTCATCCGTTGGGCGAACAACGCGCAAGAAGGATGAAGTGGAGGAAGTGCCGCGGTTGAGGCAACGAGAATCGGCACCCGCGAAGTTGGCGCCTTGCATCGCCGCCATGAGCCGCTGCGCCAAGGTACCATCTGTATTATTGAAACCATCTTCCATGCCATCCAGCACTTCTGGCCCAAGCAGGATATTTCCTTGAATCGCATAGGTAGCTCCGGTACGGTCGCCATGAAAGTCGGTAGTATTTTCTCCTGTGAATGCAGTGGTCCGGATATTGCCACTACCGTCAAAGTCTACAATGCCATACTGGCGAAAGCTTGGATCAAAGTTTTGCGAAAAGCAAGCGTCATTCTCTATCAGCCAGGCTATGATTTCCTCAGGGCTACTGCCGCCTTCCATCTGTAAGATCGCATTATCCAAATTGATGTGAGGATTGAGGCAAACCGCTGCCTGAGCATTAACCCCACCCCGCCCGGGAATGATCTTATTGAGTAATTGGATTCCTCCAAAAGCGGCAATTCCATCTACGCAGGTAGCACCAGCAGCACCGATCTCGCCGGTCACGGGGTCAGCTGCGATTATGGAGAAGGTATCTTGGCTCTGCAAAACAGAACAGCAACAAATCAGTAGTAGCGTGGTAAGTCTCATTCCAGGTTCTTTACAAGGAAAATTAATCCTTTCCTGAAATGTTCACAAATTCAAAGATACCTCGGTCCAACACCCGACAGTTACCAACGGTAGCCCATTTCTAAGCCGCCGCTATAAAAGTTCAGATTTTCCGAGGATGGAAAGAGATAGCGGAATGTTGGTTGCAGGAAAATGTGGTTACCATTCGCTGTAGGCCATTGCCAACCACACGCCACGCGTAAACTGGGCAATAAGTGGTCTAAATCATCAGACGATTCACGGCGAGACTCCGTCCGTTTATCATCTCCCAAGTCTAGACGAGCAAAGGTGGAAAGATAGAAGTTCAATGCGCCTCCGGCTTCCAGGTAGAAATGCTCCGCATTCTCAGGTTTCCAATGTACAGCCAAGGGAATTTCTACGTAGTAGTCGTTAACTCGAAGGCGAAAGCCATCAGAAAATTCACCTTCATTTAATCCCTGACCACCGAAAGTAGGCGGAATGGTTTGTTCGAAGATCAACGGATCGCGCTCACCTGTATCAAAGCGAAAATGTGTAAATCGAAGACCGCTCTTGAACCACCAGTTTTTTGCCAACTGCCGGTCAAGGTCCACCCCGAGGCGGAAGTGTAGATGGGGGTCGGTATCGAAAGCAACGGAAAGCATGGTGTTTTGCCGGAAGAGATAGTCCGTACCTGCCACCAGGCTAATACCATGTTCTTTTTGAGCCGTCAAAAGGAGCGTAAGGCTTACCAATAGGCAGCAGAGTAGAGAGCGTATCATAAATTAGGGTTTATGAGTACATAAATATAAGGAACGAGCCTTTAAGCCCTAACGTACTTCGTTGACCTAGACGTACTAGTACAGCTCTTAGTACCAAGAGTTATTTTATGCACATTATCAATTAAAAATTTTCCAAGCCTGGGGATTGTTCATTTTTGTCAATCGCAACAAAAACGAACCAAAAAATGCTTGTCCCGCTAAACTCCTTCCAGTCAAACAGTAGCGGGACGCCCTCCCGCCACACTTGATGGTAAATTAGTTGTACCATTGCTACTTAAAGCGCTCCTACCCCATCAGAACTCGTAGGATGTCAGCAGCAGCTTTCGCAATTTTGGTACCGGGTCCGAAAACACCAGCTACGCCATGCTCATAGAGAAAATCGTAATCCTGGTGCGGAATCACCCCTCCAACAACCACGTAGATATCTTCACGGCCTAGTTTTTCCAGTTCTTTGATGGTCTCCGGCACCAGCGTTTTGTGGCCTGCAGCGAGAGAAGATATACCTAAGATGTGCACATCGTTTTCCGTGGCCTGGCGAGCAGCTTCTGCTGGCGTCTGGAACAGGGGACCAATATCTACATCAAAGCCCAGATCAGCAAAACTGGTAGCAATAACCTTAGCACCGCGATCATGCCCATCTTGTCCGAGCTTGGCAATCATAATTCTAGGTCGGCGCCCTTCTTCTTTGGCAAACTGGTCTGCTAGATCTCGCGCCTGCTGAAAATCACTGTCTTTATCACTCACTTCACCTGCGTATACTCCACTAATAATGCGATGTGTTGCCTGGTAGCGGCCAAAATGGCGTTCCATAGCAGCACTGATTTCACCCAATGTTGCCCGAGCGCGAGCAGCAGTAACGGCCAATTCCAGCAAGTTACCTTCGCCAGATTGAGCAGCCTGATAGAGTGCTTCTAACGCAGCAGTTACAGTTGCCTCATCACGCTGAGCTTTCACCTCTGCTAGTCGCTTCACTTGCGATTCACGCACAGCAGTATTATCTACTTCCAAGATATCGATCTGAGCAGCTTCATTCGTTTGGAAAATATTCACCCCAACGATCTGCTCTTTTCCACTATCGATACGGGCTTGCTTACGGGCCGCGGCTTCCTCAATACGGAGTTTAGGTAAACCCTGCTCAATTGCCTTAGCCATACCGCCTAGCTCTTCCACCTCCTGCATGAGCGTCCATGCTCGCTGGACCAACTCGCCAGTTAAATATTCCACATAGTGGCTACCGCCCCAAGGGTCTACCACCCGGGTAATGTCCGTTTCCTTCTGCAGGTATAACTGGGTATCACGAGCTACCTTAGCGGAGAAGTCTGTGGGCAATGCGATAGCTTCGTCCAGAGCATTGGTATGTAACGACTGCGTTCCACCAAGCGTAGCAGCCATCGCTTCTACGGCCGTCCGCGCTACATTGTTGAATGGGTCTTGTTCAGTAAGGCTGTAACCCGAAGTTTGACAATGCGTACGCAGCGCCATACTCTTTGGGTTCTGCGGATCAAACTGTTTCACAATCTTCGCCCAGAGTAACCGTCCGGCTCGGAGTTTAGCAATCTCCATAAAGTGGTTCATGCCGATTCCCCAGAAAAAGGAAAGCCGTGGTGCGAAATCATCGATTTTGAGCCCAGCGGCAATACCGGTATGAATATATTCAAGACCATCCGCCAGCGTGTAAGCCAACTCCAGATCAGCAGGTGCACCAGCTTCGTGCATATGATATCCACTAATACTGATACTATTGAAGCGCGGCATATTAGCGGCCGTATAGGCAAATATATCGCCGATAATACGCATACTTGGTGCCGGCGGATAGATATACGTATTGCGTACCATGAACTCCTTCAGGATGTCATTCTGAATGGTACCACTCAGTTGCGCTGGGGCGACCCCCTGTTCCTCTGCCGCCACAATATAGAATGCCATGACGGGGATAACGGCCCCGTTCATCGTCATGGAAACTGACATCTTATCCAATGGAATCTGGTCGAAGAGGATCTTCATATCCTCCACTGTGTCGATAGCCACTCCTGCCTTTCCTACATCTCCACGTACCCGTTCATGATCACTATCATACCCCCGGTGAGTAGCCAAATCGAAGGCCACACTCAACCCTTTCTGGCCTTGAGCCAAGTTGCGACGGTAAAAGGCATTGCTTTCCTCCGCGGTCGAGAATCCAGCATACTGACGAATCGTCCAGGGACGCACCGCATACATACTGCTATACGGTCCGCGCAAATAAGGTGGCAAACCAGCAACAAACGCTAAGTGATCGTATTGACCAGAGTCTTCTGCAGAAAAATGTGCTTTGACTGTTATCTGCTCCGGGGTGGACATCTCTGTACTTTCTGCAGCAGCAGCCTGCAGGTTAGGCAAGTCGTAGCGAAGGTCTTGGTCTTGGAAGGACGGGCGTGACATATTGGTAATTTGGCAGTGGCTTAGGGCCGAGATAATTGGCTAGTTATTGTGGGCGAAAATACGGGTATTCTCCTGAAGCGCGTAGTGTCAACGGATAATATTCGTCACCAGAAACCGCGAGACGAAGCGTTAAGTCAACCTAGTTTAAAAGTAGGGGACGTTGGGCAATGAGCACCAAATCATAAGGTTCCACTTGTCCTGGCTCTATTGTAAGTTGTTCTTTGTACTTAACCTCAAGCTCTGCCTCAGCTAAGTAATTCAATAAAGTCTTTTCCTCATGGTAATACATATATAAACGATCTGCGCTACCATCTGAGGGTCCTTGCCAACCAGAAAGACTAGCTGATCCTGACATCATACTGAAATACAAAACGCCGTCTGGTTTAAGTTGAACTGCTGCATCATTGATGAAAGCCTTTGCTTCCTTCGGACTTAGATACGGCAATACAAAAGCAGCGATAATACCCGTAAACTGCTTTTCGAGCGTACTAATTTCCCGGCAGTCTAGGAGTTGAGTCTGTATTGAGGGATTATTGGCTTGAGCCAGGCTTAGCATTTCGGGTGCCAGATCAGTAGCCAGGAGTTCCAGGCCAGGTAGCCGATCCAGTATGTACTGCGTGACGTTGCCAGGGCCACACCCTAATTCTAATAATGATCCAGATGGTAAAATCTCGTAATCGCAAAAAGCATCAAGACTCCGCTGATAACGATCTTGATTCATGTATTTTTCCTGATATCGTTGAGCATAACGGCCGAAAAGCTCAACCGCGAGGCGATTTTTATCCATCACAATCTTGGTTGAGGGAGATTAGAGAAATCCTCCACTCCTAACTGAATCATATTATTCTTAAGATCATCGGATAAGATTTCGATAGTATGTTCCCCACCGTATTCCCCCAGGGCTGCTACGCCAAACAAGAATGCCCGGCCAAGCAAGGTGAAATCAGCGCCAAGACTGAGGGCGCGGAGTATATCTAATCCAGTCCGGATTCCGCTATCCATAATCACTGCCATCTTACCCATCGCTATTCGAGCAACCGCCGGTAATGCCTCGATAGCTGCCGGAGCTCCATCGAACTGCCGGCCACCATGATTAGAAACAACAACACCATCTAAACCAATGGCGGCAGCTTTTTCCGCATCAGCGGGATGCAGAACGCCCTTCAATACAACAGGCCCTTTCCAATATGCTTTAATCTCTTCGCACATCTCCCAAGAGAGATTTCCACCTAGGCGAGAACGCACAAATTTACCTACAGACATCATATCCTGAAACTCCGAATAGGATAGTACGGTCCGTAGCTTGGGAAGCCCTCGTCGCAGCGTATGCCAAGTCCATACTGGATGGGTAATCCCTTGCCAAAGGAAAGAAGTTGTCATCTTTGGTGGCATCTGTAAGCCCGCTCGCTTGGTTCGTTCTCTACGGCTAGGAGTAGGCACATCAGCAGTGATCAGAAGAACGCGAAAACCAGCTTCCCAAGCACGATCCATCAGTGCTTCTCGCAGGTGCCGTTCACGGGGAGGATACAGCTGAAACCAACCCATATCACCAATATGTGAAGCTAAGGTCTCTGGTGTCTCCGTAGCTACTGTGCTGAGGGAAAAAGGAATACCATATTTCGCCGCAGCCTTGGCTAGAATGATCTCCGCCCTTGGCCACATGAGGCCAGTGAGGCCGACGGGGGCAATGCCAAATGGTGCATTGTACGACTGCCCAAACAAACTAGTGGTAAGCTGCGGTTCGAGGTCGCCCTTGCAGAACTCCGGTGGCATAGCAATGGCATTCAAAGCATCTCTATTACGCTGTAGCAGTTTTTCCTCTCCTGTACCAGCAACCAAGTACTGCCAAGCCACATCTGGTATACGCTTCTGGGCTTTAGCGGCCAAATCTGAAATTGCAGGATACTCATGGAGTAGACGATGGCGGTGCTTCTCGTAAGACATGGCGTAAGTTGTTTACGCATTCAAGGTAGGAGAATTATAGTAAGAGAGAAAGGCAGAAACACCGATAAACAAAATATTTATTAACATACACAAAATAAAATATTTGTACTTTATTGGCAAATTCCTTATATTCGCATAGAGTGCTTTGAAAAGCGATAATCATAGTTTTACTCTCCTTCGTTCCCGCGGGCGAAATCATCGAAGTCTCTTTCCCCTGCTTTTCTACTCAATTAGGATGTTGTTGGCCTTAGAAATGAAGTGTCGTTTCTAAGGGTGTGATCCTGCTGTCCCTTCTTAGATGGATGGGCTGGTTGATGGACCTGGTGACAGGGTGGGTCCCGCCATGCGGGTCATCCCCCAAAAACCTACCTCACCTTTCCGCCAATCTACTTTCCTACAACTCCTACTTCCCCAACTGGTACGACCCAAACACCTGTACTCCAGCAATATTATTCCGCTTAAAGAAATGATTAACGTAGGCTGAAAAACCGACCTTCAGGTCATAAGTTACTGGGTACTGGAACTGCACGTGAATAGGGATCGCTTGATTCGCCCTTCGTTCCTTTGTGTAATACTCGACCTCATAGATGTCACGATCAGTATCAAACTCGAAGCCCGACCGATAGTCTTGTGTATAGTATAAGTAAGTAAAGCCCGTCCCTATCTGGATATCCGGCCGTACATGAGAACCAAGAACTCGCCAAAAAACGAGGCTCTCTTGCCAGAAAGCACGGTATTTTCTCGGCCGGTTGAAGGTGTACTCGGAAGTGCCGTTTGTATCAGTAGTTACGCTCAATTCCATTACCCGCTCTTCAATACTCCTCCCAGAGTAGTTCATTCGTAGAGCAACTTCCCAGCGTCGACCAAGCTCGATAGCATATCCTGCAGATAAGCCTAAACCACTGACAGATTCATTACTATACCCTCTCGAGGATCTTGACCTATAGTCACCTGTAATGCGATAATCATTATCGGTGGCGAAGTAAATATCATTGTAGGAAATACCAAAGGAGGCTCGCTGCGTAAGCTTAGACTGTCCGTAAAGTCCGAAACCAACAAGCGTTATCATAAGAGAAGTAAAGTAGAACTGTTTCATGCGCGTTATTTGACTAAAGTGGAAAAACTATGAGTAGATGGCTAGTCCCCAAAAATCAGTAGGACCTCAATTCCCCAATTGGTAGGCTCCAATTAGGGTTAGCCCCGTAATCGTCTTGTCATCTCCGTAGAAATTAATAAAACCGTCTAATCCTAACTTGACTCGATTCGCAATCGGAAATTGCATTTGGGCATGTAACGGCAAACCCAACCGCCCTCTACGTTCATCGACAAACGCTTGTACATTATAAATCCCGCGATCAACATCGAACTCAAAGCCCGAACGATAATTCTGGGTATAGCCTAGATAAGTAACACCAATTCCAAGTTGGACATCAGCTCTAGAACGAGGCCCAATAACCCGCCAAAACAAGAGTGCCTCTGCCCAAACCGCTCGGTATTCTCTGACCCGCATAAAAGTGTGATCAAAGCGTTCACCGTTGGCATTCTCGCCTCGAGTTCTCATGATTAGCTCCTCACTTCTATTCCCCGTGTAGTTAGCTCGAACAGAAGCCTCAAAACGAGGCAAAAACTGGAGTGTATAGCCCGCCGAGACTCCAATACTCTCAGCTCCTCTAGCGCCAGAAAATGAATGTCTACTATTAGCAAACGTACCATAGACTAAGTAGCTTCCAGCGGCATTAAGGTGGACCTCATTTTGAGATAGCCCAAGCGTGAGATGTTGTTTGGAAACAAACTGCCCCAACAGGGATTGACTACAAAGGAATAAAGACAGAATAAGGAAAAAGTAGAGCTGTTGCATGGCGCGTGGGTATTAGGTAAAAGCATACAGTGCCGCTCACTGAATAGATAATGGCAGCACATCATTACCATCTAATATCCTGGTGTTCAATCAGAACCACAAAAACAGCACATAGATTAGTATTACTTTAACCCCATACCTTCACGCCTTAAGTTGACCTTAACAACTTCTTACTCTTTCAATCGTGCCTTTAGGGCAGTGACCCGCTCATAAGACTCTCTGATACGCTCCTCCGAAACCTTTCCTTCATCCAGTAGCTTTCGAATGGTTTGTATGGTGCGTCGTGCTAAGCCTTCATCGTAATCAACCAGGTTATTACCAAAGACAAGTACATCTACACCGGCATTGATGGCTTGCTGAATAATGGTCTCAAAGGGGTAAAGTGTATTGACTGCTTTCATCTGGAGATCATCAGAGAAAACCACACCATCATAATGGAAAGAATCACGCAGTATCCCTTGGATGTAGTGCTTCGACATAGTAGCAGGATAATAGGAATCAATAGCCCGATTAAAGACGTGAGCCGTCATAACCGCGATCGCTCCCTCGGAAGCTAAGATTTCGCGATAAGGAGCTAATTCCTCAGGTGTCCAGGTATTGGTCACATCCGTGAAACCTTTATGAGAATCTGTTTGGGAGCTACCATGCCCAGGAAAATGCTTGAGGACCGAGAGGATACCCGCCTTAGAATGGGGTACTATCCAGGCCTGAGCATGCTCAACGACCGTTTCAGTCTCCGCACCAAAGCTGCGCTTGATGCCTCCGATGACTGGATTCTCAGGATTCACATTTAGGTCCACTACAGGAGCAAAATTGACATTAAAACCCAAGTGTCGCAGTGTCTGAGCGTTGAGACTAGCATAATAGGTAGTAGAATCGGTAGTTGGTTGCGCACCCATATCCTGAGCAGATGCCAGTGCCGGAAAGCCGTAGGTAGGTCTGAGCCGAGTTACACGTCCGCCTTCCTGATCGATTGCCGTCAAAAGATAGCCTGGAGCTATGGACTGCAGGTCTGTCAACAGTTGTTTCACCTGTGCTGGCGATTCGATATTCCGTCCGTAGCTTTTATAGCCGACATCGTAATCAAACAGAATAATGCTACCGATTTCTCCATTTGCAATTTGCTCCTTCACCAGAGGGCTAACACTGTCGATCTCCATCCCTCGGAAGCCTTGCATGATGAGTTCTCCTAGCATTTGATCGCTAATCGGCGGAGGTGTATCAGTGGTTTGCTGATCGGTATTTTCTGTACCAGAACAGCCCAAAAGGATAAGAAGGAAAGCCCATAACAAATAGGAAAACTTATTACGCATAACACCAGTTTTATTAGTAGCATCGTGAGGAAATGCCGAAGTGAAGAAAAGAAATTTTACTGGTCTAGCGCGTCTCAAAGGTACATTTCTTGAGAGATTAAGTGAACACCTAAGAATGAGAATCTGAACACACAAAGGCAACTCCTCATCTTTGACAAAGCTGCATTTTAGCAGTATCTTAGTTCTCTCATCAATCTACTCTGCATGCCCGAAGCAACGAAAAAAGAGTGCATCATCTGTGGTGATGAAATTACTGGCCGGCCGGATAAACGCTTCTGCTCTGACAATTGCCGAAGCACCTACCATAATCGACAGAACAGCGACCAGACCAATTTCATTCGCAACATCAATAACATACTGCGGAAGAACCGACGGATCCTTGCCAGCATGAACACCGATGGGAAGACCTCCCTGCATCGCGATAAGCTAATGGAGAATGGCTTTAACTTCCGTTATTTCACCAATGAGTATGTCACGCGCAAGGGCACCATATATCGCTTTGTATACGACCAGGGATACACCGAACGAGAGAATGGCTATCTTACGCTCGTTGTACGACAAGAATACGTGGAATAGTAATGCGAGCAATTCAAGATCTGAACAATTACCGCCTCTTAGCACTGGCTGTCCTCTTTTTCACCCTCCTCACTCCAAAAACAAGTTGGAGCCAAGAAGACTCTACCGCCTTCAAGCCACAGACCATGATTGGCCTACAATTTGGTATGAGTTGGAATGAGGTCAACTTCTCTCCACAAGTGGCCCAACAAGCTACTTTGCTAGCTAATCGCTTTGGAGCTTTGTTTCGCTATACCGCAGAACCGCATCTCGGCATTCAACTAGAGTTTGCCTATGATCAACGTGGCTGGGAGGAGACCAGAGAAGGCGCCACGAGTAATTATGTACGTACCATTGATTATCTCGAATTAGGAGCCTTCACTCATATTAGTATAGGTAGCGGCGCAGTGCGTCCAGCCATCGTACTAGGTTCTTATCTGAGTTATCCTATAGCACAATCGGAGACCATACCATCTGACGCAACCTGGACCGACTTCCCACAAGCTTATTACAACGTGCCATTACCTGAGAGAATACAGTACGGCTTAGCCGGCGGACTTGGTTTTGAGCTATTTTTTGAATCGTTCAGCTTCCAGGTTGACGCTCGTTATCGCTCTGCACTGGGCGGCCTCTTTAGAGCAGGAGAACAGGATTTCACCTTTTCCAATAGTCAAGGTCTCACCGCACAGGCCAGTTTATTGATACGTTTATTCGGGGGATAAAGAAAGCTAATGCTATGCTGAATCGAAACCACCAATCTAAATCACTGTTCCGGTCTACCTACTTGATCTATGTAGCCTTATTGATCGGTCAGATTTTCTTCTGTTTAATTACGGTATTCCTAATCACACAACCTGATCGGGTACAGAAGGAAGGTTCAGATTATCCTTTCCTAGCATTATTGGTGCTGTTTCTGGCCGGTGGTGCAGCTTGGTTTGTCAATAATTTACGGCGACAACAGGCACAGCAAATCTCTGCTAACTTTGATGGCAAGCTCCTTCATTACCGCACCTCGGTCATCATGCGTTCGGCCATGATGGAGGCTGGCAACTTGTTTTGTCTCATCCTAGCTATGCTAGAAGTCAGCCTCTCTCCTATTCTCTTTTTCTGCTTAGGGCTTGGGCTGTTCCTTTACTTTCGCCCACAGGTAGGAGAGGTAAGCGAAGTCTACAAAATGAGTGGTCAGGAACAACAAGAGCTTGAACAATTTCTCAAGAATAGAGCTTAGAATACCGACAACGATCTGTTTTCTATCTTTACGGCCATGAAAAATAAATGGAATCGCATCCTACTCGTATTGGGAATTATCATTGCCAACATTGGCCTGGATCAATGGACAAAGGTATGGGCACGGGAAACCTTGCAGTTCAAGCCAATGGAATCCTACTGGAACGATTTCTTTCGCCTAATCTACGTAGAGAACAAGGGTGCTTTCTTGAGCCTCGGTGCTGATCTATCTGACGGCATTCGGATTCTCATTCTACACTTCTTCCCGGCCATCCTGCTAGCAGCACTCACGCTCTATGCGATGTTCAGCCGAGCATTGAACAAGTGGCAAATCATCGGTATGAGCTTCATCATTGGTGGAGGTATCAGCAACGTCTATGATCGAATTGTATACGAGGCTGTTACTGACTTCATGAACATGGGGCTCTTCGGCGTTCGTACCGGAATCTTCAACTTCGCGGATGTGTCTATTATGGTTGGCTTGGGCATCATGCTGCCATTTGCCTTCCAGAAAGAGCCCGGCAAAGAGGAGATAAAGCAAGAAGAGGAATAAAAGAAAAGAGGAAACCCTAAATACAACGCCTCCAACAGCGCGATTCATCGCGCTGATCCCATCAAAACAATCCCTGCGCAAGAGCTAAGGATAGGAGGTGCGCCAATAACGCACCGGATAGCCTGACGCCAGGCCGCAGGCCGCAGGCGGAGCTCCATAAAAAGCCGGAAGGGTAAAATTGAAACAACTTCACCCTTCCGACTTCCTATCTCAACCTTCTCTTATTCTACCTTAAAAGTCTCTTTATTGGGGCCTACGCCCGTAATAGTCAAGGACTTCCATGCCTTGGGCAAGCTGCTCTTCCGCTGTACAATGCCTTCATCTGTAATATCCAGACCGCCAAAGCCGAAGATTACCGTTTGTAAGGTACCACCGGCTCCCGTAGCGAAATAAGGGTTCGTTCCACCAGCTGTTTCAGATATCACGCCAAAAGGTGGAACCTCATTGGGCTGATAACTCTTCTCGAATAAACGAAAGGCTTCTTCCGCTTCACCCAAACGAGCATAGAGGGTAGCTAAGACTGCAACGGACATGGCAGGACCATTGGGCGACATTCGAGGTTCATAGTACTCAAGGTCCTGACGGATGCGGTCATCACCCTGTACAATCTTCATTGGGTAAGCCAGCAGGTTCGCATCTGCCTGCTTGATCATCTCTCCCTCATACGTATCATTCTCACGGGTGGTGCCATCTGGGAACTGAATCAATGGAATGTTGTCCGCTACGTGATTCCAATCGGGATCGGGTGTCAGGCCTAACTCCTCGGCAGCCTGCGTCGCATAACGCAACACGGTAATTGCCATACCATTGGTATAAGCATTGTTATCGATATTCTCCAGCCACTCATTGGCTCCGATCACATTCTTGATATCGTATTGCCCCGCGCCATTTCGCTCCACCCGACTCGTCCAAAAGTCAGCTACCTCTTTGATAATAGGCCAACCGCGGTCGCGTAACCAAAGTTTATCTTTCGTAACCTGATAGTACTTCCAGCAAGCCCAGGCCACATCGCCAGAAATGTGGTGCTGGAAAGGTCCCGTCAGGGCCCACACTGGGGTGTCTTCTGTTCCGTCATCTGCGGATTCCCAAGGGTACATGGCACCTTCGTAACCATGAGAAAAGGCATTCTGCTTGGCACTACCCAGGCGCTCATAGCGGTATTCCATGATCGAACGTGCCATATCGGGCTGCATAGCCAAGATGGGGGGATACATCCAAATTTCGGTATCCCAAAAGACGTGTCCGTTGTATCCCAGGCCTGATAGTCCCATTGGTGATAGACTGTAAGAGGTACCAGCCCGCGCAAAGGAATACAAGTGGTATAACATGGAACGAACCGCGCGTTGTGAACGCAGATCACCTTCGATGATGATATCACTCTCCCAAAGACGATCCCAGGCTTGTTGATGACGCATCAATAAACGATCACGCCCTTCCAGCTTGGCGAAGATGGTAAGGCGTTCTGCCTCATTGTGCGGATCCTCAAATTGACGACTAGCACAAGTAGACCCCACCACACTAAAGGTGTAGGTTTCGCCCGCTTTGATAGCTTTGCGAAACTTGGTGAGATGGCGATTGTAATCCCAATCTTCATGAATCAGATCTGGCTCATGACCGTGCTCCTCTTCAAAAATAAAGCTTACCGAAGCCGCTACTTTCTGCTTGCCAGAAGGGCTTTCAGCCACGGAAGTCATTAATGGAACTACCACGTGAGGGCGATCAATTTCCGCATAATAATTCCGAACATCATTGAGGTGATTTGGCGCCTCAATAGTACTGGTGGCGGTTAGCTCCAAGTCTCGTTTGGGCGTAACTTCCACAATACTCATCGCCGTATACGGGAGATGGCGCAAAGACATAAGACGATGGATTACAGACACATCATCTCCAACATCAAAGCTAGTAACCAATTGGCCGTTACGCATATCAACAGCCTGTGAGAAATTGCTAATATCTCGACGCCCAATCCGTTGACCATCAACGTCCAGATCCAGGTTCATGTGGTTGAATGTCTTCAGGATATTAGATACACGGCCGCGTTGATAGTAGTCGTAAACACCATTTAAGACCACATCCTTAACCTTCATGGGTTCAGGTGAAGAGACCAAGCCGACAACGCCGTTGGCAACCGTAATGCCATAGTAATTATTGGCGTCAATATCCGTAGCAGGGATATGCCAGGGAGAGTCAGAATGATCCTGCGCAACTAGGATATTGAAACCTAATGCACAGCATAGAATAAGGGTGAATCGTAGCATGATTTGAAATTGAAAGTTGTTAACCAAAAATAGCGATTGAGTCCTAAAACCACCCATTTACGAGAAACAAATACCTGTGCACTAAGTAGCAGAAGTGTTAACAAACAACTTGGCGGTCTCCAAATGTCGTTAGCGTTCCGTTAAAACGGCGATTTTGACCCAGCGTTTTGGGGGGTGTCACTCGTCTTGTATAGTGTGATCTCTAAACCAAAACCTGATCCAATGAAAAAAGCTACCCTCTCATTACTCTTTCTCTCTGCTTTTCTTTTTAGTCTTCAAGCCCAATCTTTTATCGGTAAACAATGGAACCTCAAGCGCGTAGGCGTGCACCTGGGGCAAGATCAGGACATGCTTTCCGTGATGGACTACAGTTATTTTTTGAGTAGCCTTCGGAACGATCCTGGATTCGATTTCTCTGACATCGGTGCTACCGAGCAGCATACGTATAGCATGCTGTGTGAAAACCCGCATCTGCGCCTCAACGCTAGCTTCCAACATGCTACCTACCACGACCTGGAATTAGGCCTAAGTCTGGTGGGAATCTTCAATCGAATTGATGAGGTGGTATACGCCACTCCTGGAACTAACTATTGGGATGATGACCGACAACAATTGAGTTTCACCCAGTATGGGCACGAAATAGCCATTGAGCCTACGTTGAGTTACCGTCGCCAGCGTGGTGCATGGGCAGTTACCGGTGTAGTGGGTAGTAACTTAGGTTACCACTTTGGCAACTGGCTGAGCATTGACGGCCGTAACATTACTATTTGCCAAAACAACACCGTTGGCTTCCGCGAAGGCATTGATGAGCCTGATTGCGAAACCATCGAGTACCTCTATGAATCAAGTGCTCAACGAAATGGTTTTTCTGGTCGCCTCTTCGCTGAAATCCAAGGTAGCTTTACCATTGCTCGTCGTTTTGAGATGGGTATGATGCTACGTCGAGGCATTGGCTTCCGTACAGTAAATCAAAGCCAAACGGTAGGTACAAACCTGCATTCAGGTGGTGTGTTCATGCGTTGGACCTTGCGTGATCGTTAGAAGATCAGCTAAAAGCAAACATGAGTCATCCCGAACTTTGAGCCCACAT
>ENA-UENT01000548-UENT01000548.1-marine-metagenome-genome-assembly--contig:-NODE-548-length-20803-cov-9.837554_pt1 | contig 20803 bp, 28 predicted proteins | sample MGYA00237879_ERZ529330 | MGnify/ENA primary metagenome ERZ529330 (study PRJEB26372, sample SAMN05368345) | marine metagenome | biome: cultured habitat; feature: ocean water; material: water; isolation... | reverse complement strand
GAGCCGTCTTCGATGCCGTCCCCGTCTGTATCCGCATTATAGGGGTCTGTACCCATTTCGTTCTCCAGGCTGTTGGACAGCCCATCGTCGTCGCAGTCGCCCGCGGCCCAGATCGCATTGTCTGCATCGTAGCCGGTATAGCCAGGGTCTTGCGCGGGGTCGCAGGGATCCAGCGGGTCCGTCTGCCCTTCGTCCTCAAGCGCATCATCAATGCCATCGCCATCGCTATCTATATTCAATGTCACAGCATTAGAAAAAATTGGGCAAGAAAAATCATCGCTTGTAACACGAAGGCGATAACTGGCCGTCAATAGAATACCTGGAGGGATGGTATCGAATGACAGGGTGTCCAACTGACTTCCAGTAAAGCCATTAAAAAGAGTATCGTTTACTACATCTTTCCAAACATTTCCATCGTCAGTACTATATTCCCATTGATAAATAGGAGTACCTGATCCAGGGCTAACAGCAGCCCCAATCTTATAATCACTTGAGTTGGTAAAGTCAAGATCTACAGGTTGAGAGTCAAAAGACGATGCTGCTCCTGCGGAAACAACGTTTGTGTCCAATTCCGGATAAAGCGCTCCAAGTACCATACCCGATGTATTGACTTGCAGAGCCGAATCCACACCATAGTAACCATCATTGTCCAGATCAAAAGTGAAGGACCCATAGCCCTCCACTACATCAGGACAACTATCCGCATCGCTGTCATTATCCATATCGTTAGACAAGCCATCATCATCCAGGTCTATCTCCCAAAAAATGATAATCAACCCATTACCTCCAATTCTGGTCGCTGTTGTTGCCCCTACACCAACATCTTGTATATAAAATGGATCGTTGATATTTGGCGGGAATCGATTGCCGTCCGGAGTAGCTTCAATAGAACCAAACTTTGCAATTGGGGACACAAAACCTGCACCTCCTCTGCCTGAGGCTAAGTCTGGGTTACAAGAAAAGTTAGGACCTACATTATATCGGGTTCTTGAGCCACCATAATAGCCTCCCCCGCCTGCACTATAATAATTCCTGCAAGGGATATCCTGGTCATTTGACCCCTTCATTGAGCCTGAAATACCTCCGGAGCGTAATCCATTGCCATTAGTACCACTAGCCCATTCATTGGGGAACCCACTCCAGTCTCCGCCACCTCCGCCTCCAGCGACTACTAAAGCCCTGTTTTGATCTGTAGACAAAACAGCCCCATTTCCTGTAAATACCCCTGATAAACCACCTCCTCCATCGTGGTTCCCTGAACCTCCAAAGCCATAAGCACCATCCTGCGAACCAGGGTGATCAAAGAAATCATACAAACGGTTGCCACCTTCACCAACCATGATAGACAACTGCTGACCAGGTACAACAACATCGCTCCCAAACTCCGCATAAGTATAACCACCTGCACCTGCCGTCTGAGGCCCCCCGACTTCATTAGCACCACCAGCCCCCCATACCTTGACTCGCATTCCAACTGCCCCATCAGGTATAGTAACTACACTATCTCTTCCAGTAAAGGTGAAGATTTCTCCGACTTCAACCAAGTTTGATAAGCCATCGTTATCTCGGTCTCCATCTTTAAAATCAATAACTCCATCACCATCTTGATCTGTATCAGAAATGGTTATATCAAAGAAATTATCTGTCCCGATAACTTCAGGAGCTGTACTCACCACTCTTATTCTGTACTTTGTCCCCGGTGTGGCATCAATGGGAATAATACCTTCTACTACCCCGATTAAATCACTGGTAACTACAGAACCTATTGTGATGGGAGTTGAAAAACTACCTGATGAATCACTAATCTGTGCCTCAATAGAATTTGTAGCAGAATAGGCAATATCAAGTGAAGAAGAATAGGGTATGGGAACCGTATCGCCGGGAGCATAATGCCCTGCCGAAATGATACCTGTCCGAAGGGCAGTAACGGTATCAACTAGACTGTTCTGACCAGGTCCCGCTATTGTGTCATTTAGTGCCCTTACCCGCCAATAGTAATTTGCGCCACGGTTCAATCCTGCTACATCAAATGATGTAACATTGCCAACATCCCTACCTTCAAATCCTGATACAAATGTTGAAAAGCTAATTACATCTGAAACATCAAGAAGATACCTATCTACTTCCAGCCCATTAGGCGGATTCCAGTTAGCTGTAAAATTAGAGGCTCCAATATTAGTAGTGCTGAGGTTAAAAGGTCTTTCCAAAGCATAACTGCGTACCCAATTACTAGTTGTGCCTGAAAAAGAAAAATCTTTCAATACTCCATGCCGACCATTCCCACTATAGTCCTTGACCCCTTCACCTTTATCTCTGGAGAATCGATAATAAAGCTCAAGGTCTTGAACTGGAAGGTTAAGTTCTGTACTACTATTAGCAATCAACTCATCTTGAGATAATGGCCTGCTCCAAACTCTAAATTCATCTAAAATAATATCAGGAGAGTCTCCCCCCCCTTTAGAGCCTCCTATCAAATTAGAGGTTCTGATGACAGGTTTGAAATCCCCTGTAACGGATGAGGAGCCAACTTCTTTTCCATCTATGTACATATAAGCCATACTACCATCAACTACTACCGCAAAATGAGTCCATTTTTTCAGCGGTAGCTTCTCATTACTAACTAACCTAAGTATTCGGTCAGTCCTATCGTACAAATAAAAAATGGGCAAGCCTTGAAACGAGCTACTACCTCCATCATTCAAAAATATAGAGGCACTTTCATTGTATGCAGCTGAGCCAAACTCCATTAATGGGTTCAAATTGGAAAATGAATCCAGGTACACCATTGCCTCTATAGTCAGGCTGTTCCCATCAAAATAAACCCCATCGCCTACAACAATGTTGTTGTACGGCTTAGTAGAAGAGCTCTCAAAATCCAGAGCGAACCCCGGACTTGACATATTTTCTTCTGTAAAAGTAATTTGTGTTTGGGTAAATGCACCTTGACCGGCAACAGATGACTTATCAGCCCTAACCCTCCAAAAATAGGACGTATTAGGATCAAGACCTGTAATAACGGCCATTGTATCAAGCCCTACGCTCAAACTCTCATAACCGGGAACAAAGGTCCCTGACCTAAAATCATAGGACGTTGAAACATCAATGATGTATTGCTCTGCTATCCCGTTATCAATTGGTGACCATTCAGCAGTAAACCCATTGTCCGTTATACTAGTAGCAGCTGTATTCTTTGGAATGGCCATTGCATAGCTTTCTACCCAGTTGCTAGTGGTACCTGTCAATGCAAAACGGTCTACAGTACCATCACGACCATTGCCACTCAGATCAGGAATCAGCGTGCCATTGTCTTGATTAAACTGGTAGTAAAGAACCAAATCAGTCAACCCACTTGTATCCAACTCACGATACATGTAGCTCCGAATCTCTTCTTCTGTCCGGCTATCTGACCAAATCCTAAATTCATCAAAAACTACAGGGGCTTCGCAAAAACCACCACTACAAGCCCCGATATAATTTAAATCCCGCATTGCAGCCGGCACACTGCCCGTAAAACGTCTTAAAGCCGACAACTCCCCATTCAAATAAAGAGAAGCGACAGTATCTGCTACCACAAAAGCTACATGCACCCAGTGATCTTCTTCCCATGCATCTTCTGCCCCAAATTCAATAATTTTAGCCCCTCCATTGAATACATCAACATATACCCTACGGGTATCGCCCTGAGAGGTGTAGATAACTACTCTATTACCAACCCCGGACTCTTCGAAATCCAATATCCTTGACCACCCTCTAAGCCCATGCGGGTTCATCCAGGTCTCTATTGTAAAAGTATTATCATCGAAATAGACGCCTGCCGGTACAATTACACGGTCGTCTGAACCATCAAAATGCAGTGCATTACCTGGACCATCATCCGGTTCAGGCATACTAATTTGCCCAAACAAATTATTACCAGCTATAGTGCCTAGCAATAAAAGCAGAGCTAATAAAGTTACTTCTTTCAAAAACAAGGTCGCTTTCCCAAGTGGTGAGATCAACCGCTTACCCCCACCGCTCGGGTGCCAAATAATTCGCCTTAGCCAGGCGTTCCTTTTACTTTGGTCAAGTTTGTGCATGAGATGATTGTTTGGTTTAGCATTCAGAAAAATCTTGGGATTCTGATCCGAAAACGAATATTCAATTTACCCTCACCTCTTTCTGATTCACCAACTAATACATTTCCACTACAACAACAAAAAAAGACCATATCAAAAGCACTACATTACCCACAAACCATTAATAATCAACACCTAGCATCTTTAAGTGTGCTCGCGTAACATTTAGTCTCAGCAAGCCTCTGGATATACCATGGGGGGCTAAAAGTGTGCATACCAGGCTAAGCACAGAGGAGTACTTCATCCAATCTCTTGCCGCACAACTATAAACTAATGGCTGGCAGCATGAAATGCTGTAAAAAAGCATGTATTCATTGCAGGTCAAAATCACTTCAAAAGCCCTCCCAGCAGGTGGCTTGCATGATGTAGAGCATCCTCATCAGAAAACAAGCCCAGACCAAAGCTTTCATAACTAAAACTAAGATCTTCTACCGTGGCATCAGTTTTACATTCGCAGATGAGTATAAGGACCGTCACCTGATTCAGAACTTTTATAGTCTTAGCAATGCTTACACCAACATTACTTACCGCTATGCCCAACTCCTCTTTCATCTCACGCTTTAAACAGCGCTCTATCGTCTCTCTCTTCTTTAGCTTCCCACCGGGTAGGTCCCATTGCCCTCTTTCGTTCTTTAACAAAACAATTTTGCCATCTATACGGCATATCCCTTTGACAGAAACCGGATACCTTGGGGCGAACCAATCTGTAGGGACTACTTGGCCTATTGTCTTCATATAAATTGGGGCTAATAGCTGTAGCATATCACTTTGATTTTGGGTAAAGAAATGAAAAATTAATCTGCCGGCAAGGTAGTCAGTAATCAAGACATCCTATACAATGCCCTATGATACAAATCCACTACACAGCCAACTCTAACGACACTACATCTCCACTGATTTATGAGCAAACAACTAACTATCAAACTATTACACCCCAAGCATCTATAAAAAATCTTATGCAACAAGTATACTTGATTAACTACATATATACTTGGTTATATCATCCTTTATTAGATAGCGCGAATCTGTTGCTCTTCGCCGCAATACAACAACATAGGGTAAACTCAGGAAATCTACAATCAACACACTTGCAAAGTATAGATGAAAGCCTACCGAGCCGAGCTGCCTGTTCTGAAACGGCAGAATGGAGAGGAGCAACTCATAAAATCACCGAAATCAGGGCTACGAGACCTTACTCAGCTTAAACTATAGAAGTATACCACCATAAAATCAAATCTATACAGCCCTTTAGGGGCTGTGCTTACGCACTTTCCTCCACTAATAACATCAGGTACTCAGACAGATCGACATCTGTATTCGTCAACCCAAGCTTACGCCTTAGCCGGGTCCTGGCCACTTCCACTGCTTTTGTGCTTTGCCCGGTTAGAGCAGATATTTCCTTAGTAGCCATATTCATTCGCAGGAATACACACAACCTACGCTCATTGGAGGTCAGCCCAAGACCTGCAAGGGCTTCAAAAAAGTCGCTATTTGAGTGTTTATAAAGTAACTCAAACTCCTCCCAAAGGGAATGATCCTGAATATTACGCAAGCTATTAGAGATAGCCTGAAGTGACTTTCGGCTACTTACAGTTGGCACCTGTCGGTAAACCTCCATCAGTTTTTGAAGCGTCTCATTTACCATCTCGTTAGCGGACATCCTTTCCAGAAGGTTTAGAGCCAGTTTCTGTTTTGTGTCCTCTACCTCGGTAGCAAGTCGTTCCCGCTCTGTTTCCAACTGCCTCTTTACTAACTCCGATTCTAAATATTCTAGCTGTGCGAGTCTTTGCTTTCGGACAATAGCGATATAAAGGCTTAGAAGTATGAGCCCACCTAAAAAAGCCAGGCCCAAAACAATAAGATAGCTGACTCGACTTCGGTCCATCTGCGAGGTTACCTCCTCTTCCCACTTTTTATACTTCTCCTCCAGCTCCATTTTTGACAGTGCCAAAGCTGCTTCCCCTCTACGCATTTTCTCCTTTGCATGCTGAACCAGTTGCAGATACTCATATGCATCCTCTTGCCTGTTCATTCTACAGGCGAGATCAGATAGGGCTAAAGCAATGTTGTCTACAGAAGTCCACACCTCTGCTGACTGTGCCTCTGCCAGAGCCCGTTCATAAAACAGGTAAGCGGAGTCTAACTCATTTACCCTTTCCAGTAATTTCCCTTTATAAAATAAAGCAACGCTATGCAACACCCAATCTTCTTCTTCTTGGGTAGCTGACAATACCTCTCTAAGCAGGCTATCAGCACCCAACGTTTTGCCCATACTCGACCACACATCGACCAAGCTTATTTTAGTAGCTGCCCTAACCCGATCGTACCCTTTTTTTTGGGAGAGGGCTGTCAAGCTTCGATCGAGATAGAAAATAGCTTGCTCGTAAGCTTCTTCTTCCACATACATCTGCCCCATATTACTGTAAATCGCGGCGAGTTCTTTTGCATATAAGACCGAATATTCTTCAGTCTCAGCTGCTTCCCGAAATGCATCAATGGCACGCTTGTAGTAAACTAAGGCAGAATCTGGCTGAAATCCACTATAACGATATACCGCAGCCAAGTCATTATACACCCTGCCCAGCATTTCCTTATCTCCTCCTTCATTTGATAATAGGTTTTTACACCCAATCAGAGACTCCGCAGCGCCACCCAAGTTTCCTACATAATAGCTGGCCATCCCTTTCTTCATCAAAGCTAACGGCAATAATTGGTTGTCACTAGCCCGGCGGGCAAGAACCTCCGCTTTAACCGAATATTCCAACGCAAGCATCGGCGAGGATTGCATATTACTATCTGCAGCTGCCAATAGCAGTTGTGCTTCTTCCACAACATTAAACCGCCCACCTTTTCTTCCATCCATCTGATCGTTGCCCCGTGCTTGACAAGCGCAAAACAGCAGAACAAACAGCACCTTTAGTCTAAGGTAATACCGTAAAATTGATACAAGTAACTTTATTCCCATAAGCGAACAACTTCTTTTTCAAGAGTTGTCCATAGCGTTTTGAATCGCTAATATACAGAAAATACCAAAGTTCCATTTCCATAATAACAGATTGCATGTGGTGGTCGAAAGGTTGATCATGCGGAAAGGACCTTCACCAAGTATTCATGATCTCACCCAGCTTTCTTACGTTTAGCGTTCAATCTTATTGTGACCGTTTTCTTTTGACATAGTTCATTGAGTACGAAATGTGCGAAACTAACAGGCTTACCCAAGGCATTACCAATTTTTACCCACTGACAGAACACTCCCCGAAAGCTTTCGTATCGATCAATAAAACACTAAATTCCTGGTTTTGGATATTAACACTTCTGCAGTAACTTTATTTAAATAGTATGTGCTCTCTTAAAAAAGCGTGGTATAGCCTATCTATTTGTTAACAAAGCCTTGCAAACGTTATAAAGCACAAGATGATCACCTATACACCGGTTAAGGGCTTCTTACAGCCCTGCGCTTACGGAACATGCCTGCATGTCATACAAACAAAAAGCCCCGGGCAGTCGTTGCCCCGGGGCCGTCCTCATGCCACCGAAAAAGGTGCACGGAAGAAAATCAGGTATTCTTGCTATTCTTCTTCCTCAGCTTGCCGGCCTTGCTCCCGGCTTTTGAGGAGCTCTCGGTATTGTTTTACGATCGCCCGGTGCGCCGGGCTGTTTTCCTTTAGCTGTTTGTTCGGGTCTTTGGGCTCTTCCTGGCTGCGCTTGATCAGGAATACATCTTCCCCTTCCGCTACTGAATGCCGCAGCAGGTACTTTGTGCCGCGGTAGCTCATATTCTCATACCCGACCAGCTGTTCTTTCTTTTTTGCCGGCGGCAGCGCCCTTTCCTTTACATCTGCCGGGAGGTTTTGCAGGTATGCAATGGCCAGGCTCACCAGGTCGTGCATTTGCGTGGCGGGGGAAACCGCCATGCGGGGCAGCTCGAATACTTCGCCATTGATGCTGACCCTGGCTTGCTCAATGAACATCCGCGCATGAGGGTCTACATTCCGCCCATCCGGGAAAAAAGCCCGGTTGTAACCGGCCCGTAGTTGTTCAGCTTTCGTCATGTTGTTCCGTCTTTTTGATATAAGCATTTCCGTTCAGCCTTTTGAGGCGCAGGCCCGCCCAGGTTGACCTTTCCGTCTTCTTTCGTGCCTCCCCGTGCCGGGCGGCAATCTCCTCAGCCGCCGCCATGATAAGGCTGTCATCCATTTCGACCCGCGAGATGATGCGGAACGGGATCTCCTGCTGTACGGTGCCCCAAAAGTCTTTGACCTGTATCGTCCCGTCCACCCTTTTTCCGGTAGGCGAGACCCTTTTTTCCTTAAAGGCGAGTGCCATATACTGTCTGGTTTTGCATGCAATATATAAACAAATTAGTTACATTGCATAAAAATAATAACTTATTAGTGTATGCTTTTCAAGTTGTACGGCACGGCCTTGTGCCAAACGGTGCTAAACGAGCTGGGCGGGGATGCGATGTCGGTACCGGCTCTGGTGCGGTCAATCGCGGGCAGGGAGCTGAGCAACCGGGAAAAGCACAACCTGGAAAGGCGCATACGCCGGGCCCTGGAAAGCCTCGAAGGCGAAGGGCTGGTGCGCAAGGACTGGATCATAGAGCCGCGCCCATTGCAGGTATTTAAACTCACAGAACATGCTCAAAGGACTACAAATGCTTAATGCCCTAAAAGGGCTGGCCGGAGACCCCAGAAAGATGGTGCAGCAGGTGGTGCAAATGATTACCCCGCCTATGCTGGGCTTTCTGGAAAAGTACAACAAGCCCAAAAGCGAAGGCGGGCTGCTCAACCGGGAGGACGTGAACTGCATCTTCGCCATCATGCCGATGCGCACTGAAGTAGACGGCACAGAGGTGGAGGTGATGGTGCCCCATATCCTTACGGTCGGCTACGAAGCCAAGCTGGCCCGCTACACGGTCAATGCAAAGTACAGCCTGGACGAACTACTCAAAAAAGCAGAACAAGATGGAGCCCTCAGCGAAGGAAGAGACGAAGAAGAATAGCCCGGTAACAAAAGCCGAAGAGGCAGGCAGCCAAATGCCGCCGCCGGAGGATTTCTTCGCGATGAAAAGCGAGATAGATGATGATATGCGGGACTTCCTTGCGCACATGAAGCGGGAAAAGGAAGTCGTCGATGTCCCGGACATTGAAATGCCCGGAGAAGAAACCGATCCGGAAACCGGGGAATCCATTTCTGATGAAGACAAAGGCCACCTGCGCGATCTGAACTACACCCAGGAGCAGAAATTTTGGGCGGAGCTGATGCTCATTCAGCTGGACAAGTCTATGGCATGGATTGGCGGGCTAATCGCAAAGGAAGACCCGGCTAAGTACCGGATGCGCAAAGCCAAGTCTGAAGAAGACGACTACGAAGTCGCCTTGACTGCTGCGCTCATCAACAAGTACCATGTGAAGTTCAGCCTGGAGTTCGCCCTGGCATTCCTGCTCTTGGGCAAATATGGTATGATGGCCACTAAAGTACAGGCGGACATCCGGGCCAAGAAGAAAGCAGCAGCCGAAGCAGCCAAAAAACAGCAAGATGCAGAGAGACGCGCAAATCACGATAGTGATCGGTAGGAACGGTACCGGAAAGTCTACCTTCTGTGAGAAGATCGTGAAAGGCATCGGGGCAAGGGCCCTGGCAGTCACCTACAACGGTATGCCCAAAATCTGGCGCCCCTATCCGGAAGTGGACATCACCCACAAGAAAAAGATGACTTTCCCAAAGGGGATCCGGCAGGTGATCGCCGGGCGGTACGAGGAAGGGCGCAATAAGAACCGGGTATTTGAGCACATCTACCGCAATTACCGCGACGGCATGATCATCTGGGACGACTGCCGCGGCTACATCAACAGCGCCGTGGACGATAATAAGTATTTCCGGCAGCTACTGCTGGACTTCCGGCACCGGATGCTGGATATCATCTTTGTGGTGCACTCCCCTGCAGATGTGCCGCCCCGGGTGTGGGGCTTTACTTCCACCGTATGGGTAGGCGCGACGGATGCCCTGGTCAACAAAAGCCAGGTGCGCACCTCCAGTGCCGACCGCATCATCGAGACGCAGGAGGAGGTCAACCGAATCTTCCGGGCGGCTAAGGCGCGGGGGGATAATACGCATTATGGGCTGTTTAGGCGGGTGGATTTGTAAAAAAGTTTTCATTTGGTTTTTGGGGGGGCTATATGCCTCGGGTGGTTGTTCGGGGCATTTTTATGAATAAGTCCGTAGTTAAGGCAGACGAATTATCTTAAACGCGAATACTTAACATTAACGCTTTTGATACGTCGAAAGAAAACTACTGACACTCAAGTTTCAGCACAACAAATTATGGATATATCCGTATTATTTGTAGAATTGCTACAAATATACAACTTATGATACTGGAAATAAGGCTTGCAAATTTCTTTTCCATCCGAGATGAGGTAACACTAGACTTGCGGGCTGCATCAATCAATTCAAAAAAAGCGAAGGCTTTAAAAGGGAATCAGTTTTCCATAAATGACAACCAGATCTTGAAGTCTGTAGCCATTTATGGTGCTAATGCGTCGGGAAAGTCGAATATTGTTAAGGCTATCAGGTTTTGCTGTGGAATGATTTTCCAGTCCCACACTCATAATGAGGATGTGACATTCAACTTTTCACCATACAAATTCGATGGTTACGAAGAAAAGCCTAGTAGTTTTTTTATTCGTTTTTTGATTGACCATAGAGAGTATGAGTATGCTTTCGCTTTAACCAGAAATGAAATCATCAAAGAATCTCTTCACTATTACAAAGTTGGAAAGAGAAAGACAAGGACTCGGATATTTGAGCGGGATGAGCATGCAGGAAAGACAAAAAGAGAGAAATACAAATTTTCCACCCTTATAAAGCGGCCGTTTGATGTGGCGGAAAATACTTCTAAAAAGACACTCTATATTTCCAGAGCAAGTCAAATGGACAGAGAACTTGGCAAAGAGATATTCAGGTATTTCAACGAAAAATTCATTCTTCAATACTTCATTCTTAACAATGAGATATTAAAACACCGGCTCTCTGTTGACAAAGCATTCTTACTGAGCGCACTTCAAATTGCGGATAGCGATATTGTGGATATTGATTACGAGGTCGAAAAAGTCCGTGCGAAAGGTGTTAGTATTTCACTTTCTGATTCTAATGAATCTATTACTCAGACAGGGGAGCAGGAAATTGAAAAAATAAAGCTTGTCACCTATCATAAACATTCTCCAAAGACCCCCTTTGATTTTGAAACAGAAGAATCAGATGGAACAAAGAAGCTATTATATGTTTTGCTCAATGTAATCGACATCATTCAAAACGGAAAAATTCTTTTAATTGACGAGATTGAGTCAAGCCTTCATTCCAGTATAGTTGAATTCATAGTAGACCTTTTTCACAAGAGCGAAAACAGTCAAATAATTTTTTCGACGCATAATACTAACCTGATTGACTTAAACAAAGTGCGGAAAGACCAGATTTACTTCGTCGATAAAGATGAAACAGGGAATAGCACCTTGTACTCCCTGTATGATTTCAAGGATTTCAGAGAAAACATGGACGCTGAAAAAGGATACCTTCAGGGAAGGTTTGATGCAATTCCATATTTAAGTGACCCGTCTTCTTTAATAATAGAGCTCGAAAATGGCTAGATCAAAAAGAACTAGAGGGAATCGTACAATGAACCCTACACTTTTTGTCTTTTGCGAAAGAGAGACGGAAGAAAGCTATGTTGCCTTTCTTAGAAGTAATTAGAGCATCCTCAAAATGCCAGGCAGCCACCGCCACCCGGCATGAAGAAAGAGGGTTTATTTCCCAGGATTTAGTTCACTTAGTTTCTTCTCAAGCTCGTCTATAACCCTGCTATATGGTCTGCCTTTGTGCATCCATAGATAGAAAAAGACGTCTTCTGCATCCATTTCATTCCTTTGAGCCATTTCCAGTGCAACCACATATTTTTTCAAAGCTGAAATGCTTTGAACATACTTCAAATCGCTTAATGGCATTTCATCCATGATAAGCTCCCAGCACATCCAATCGTCTTTATCATCTTCATTAGGGTGAAAAGGTTTCACTTGCTCTCTTAGCCACCTATCAAATGGTGTTAGCCACACGTGATTCCCAGTGTCTTCCGGATTTTCATCTGCGTAAGCCATCATTGCATGTTCTAAAGACGGGTGATAGTCGGACGCTTCTTTCCACGTCCACTCCGCGCCGTAATCCAATTGGTCGTCTTCATTCTGGTTTCGGCTGAACATCTTCACATGGCCGTTGGGCCAGGTGGCTACTGCATAGAGATTGCCGAGTTCTACGTCTATTCCGTTGATCTTTGGCATGGTTGTGATTTTGGTATTGAATTGAATTATAAGTTGATTTTCTTGCTGTCGAGGTACCGCCGGATGCATTTGCCCCTGATCTCATTGACCATTATTTCCTTCTCCATTCTGTCCCAAAAGTCATTCTCCTGGATTTGATTGATCTGCTTCCAATACTCCGTATCTCGTATCGCTTTCCAGTCCGCTATCGTTAAATTTATTGATAGCTCAAACTGTCTTTTTTCAAGGCGGGCGATGTATTCAAGTACTTCAAAGCTTTTCTCAATGCGCCGATTGAACAACATGATTGCATGGCCGTAATGGTCAATTCCCTTTTCCATTCCTACAGCTTAATCTCATCCGGATAGTCAATCGCCCGCTGCCGGCCACGGCGGTGCTTCTCCCGGTACTTGCGTATTTCGCGCCGGTCGGCTATCCACATGCGGATAAGGGCTGGGGCAGCTACGATTAGGAAGGCGATCAGCCCCAGGGCAATCCAGAATTTATCAAACTCGGTTAAGTGTTTCATATCTCAATGTTTTCCAGTGGTTCCCATGAATATCCCCGGTGCTTGCTGAAGTAATGCAGGCGTTGTTTGCTGTCCTGTAGGATTACACCATCCTCGTGAGCTTGTAAGTACACTACTGGCAAAGCAATCAGGGCCAGGCCGGGGTGCTGTTGGTCCCAGTCCTTTTTCCGTTGCTTTTGCTTCCTGCTGTAGCGGATCCCCCAGCGCACCAATACGGTCAGTCCGATGATGATAAAGACCGACATGCCTATGATTATGAAGGCGATGAAAATGGGGTGCATTTGATCTAAAAGGCTCATTTTTCTTGCTTTAATGCGTTATCGAAATACCACTCTGCATCTTCCTTGGCAATCTTAATGTGATGGTCTGTCTCTATGGCGTCCTGATGCTCTTGCACCATATCTAAGAAGCGCTCGAAGCCCTGGCAGAAGACCAAAAAGGAGCGGATTTGCTTATCTTCTGTTTTTAATTCTACCATATCCTCCCGTGTATCGCTATGGCGGAAGTAGAGCGCGTGGACTTTGATGTTCCCTTTCAGAAATTCTTTGTTGCCGGACTTTTCCAGCAGCAGGGCTTCGGCTTGTGCACGGCTGCGCACCGTACAATCTTCGCCCTCTTCGCTGTAGATGTAGCTGTTATCGATTTGTACGGCAGCGTTCTTCAGGGCTTCCCGTTGTCTCCAGGCTTCGATGTAGTTGTACGCAATCACGTACGCAACCATTCCAATGCCGAGCAGTACGACTGCGCCGGGGATGCCCCAGCGTACGGTCGTGTACACGATGCCGGACAGGAAGAGGACAAGGACAAGGGCTTCGATCTGCTTAACCATGTCTTTCGTTTTTGACGGACACGCGGACATCGACGTTGATGTCCGCTTTGCTTGTCCGCGTGGTGGCGTAATCCTTGTCCCCTTGTCCTTGTCCTCCTGTCCTTGTCCTTGTCCGCATGGCTTGTCCGGCGGTGTCCCTGACCGCGGCGGACAAGGACAGGAGGACAGAGACAAAGGCTGTCCAAAGGACAAGGACAAGGAACCATACGGCTTGTCCTACTTTCAGGAAGACGTACAAGACAATGGCTGCGCCTGCTTCGCCGATCCGTACGGCAATGGGGTATATTTTGAACCGTTGGCGCTCTACTTTCCAAACAACCTCGTACGGGCGACGGGCGGGCGGAGGTGCATCGGCTACCTGTGGCAATTCTTCCCAGATGGCATCCTCCGTGACAGGTTCGCAGGCGCTGTATTTTGGGTTTTGTTCGTGCATTTTATATGAATTTATATGGTGTTTATATGGCTGCCGTATAATTCCTATAGAGCTAATTCGCTGGTAATCAATAGACATCCATATAATTAGATGATTTTATAGAGCTATTCCTAAGTAGCCCCTCCCCCGGATAGGGCAGCAGAGAAGGCTGCAGCGTACTTTGCTATGGTTGGGACCGAATATCCCCTGACCTCTTTGCCGTTCACCCGGCTTAGTGCCTGGCTTATTTCCGGTGTTGTCAGGCCCTGGCTCCAAAAGGGTTTTATACGCAAAGCCTTGCGGTGGTCAAGCTTCCGTCCGTTCAGCTCTTCGATGTCCGCCGGGGTCAGCTCCTTGTCCTTGTCCGTTGTCCTTGTCCGTGCGCTGTCCACCTTCCAGGCGGCGCTTGTCTGCTTGTCCCTGAACTCGTTGTCCGGCACCCATAGTTGTCCGCCTGTCCACGTGTACTCGGCTAAGTTGATGTCCGCCTGTCCTTGTCCGCTTGTCCTTGTCCTTGTCTTTGTCCGCCTGTCCGGCAGGGTATGTCTGTCCGGACGATACCGCAGGAGCAGCATGTCCGCGAGTAAGTCTTTGAGTGTCCTTAGCATGTCCATCTAGTTTTTAGTGATGAGTTCGTTGAAGCTGTAAATCACAAATGCAGTCGTGGTCCCGACCAGAATACTCTTCACCCAATGCAGCCCGGTGCTTTCTTCCAGGGGGGCGGAGCTGAGCACGAAGAAAATCACATCCAAAATGGCAAAGGCAAGCAGGTAGCTTACGTCATGCCTGAAGATGGAGATCCGGGCTTTGATGCCCCGGCGCAGGGTCATCAATAGTGCCGTGATGCTCACTGTGACGGCGAATAGCCAACCACTGACCGTCCGGGCGGAGCTGCCCTCAGGGAAAGCGCTCACGTCCATGCCGATGATCGCCAGGTGCTCCACCTGGTACAGCAGGATGAAGACGAAGGCGAAGTACACCAATATGGTGACGGGCTTACCCCCGGCCTGAGAGCCTGCCTCCGGGCTGGGCAGCGCTTTCGGCTGTACGGGCTGTACGGTTTGTTTGCCGTATGGTGTCCGTGTAGTTTCCTGGTGTTTGGGTTCTCCGGTGCTGCTGTTATTCGTGATATTGATCTGAATATTGAGCTGCCCGGCTACCTGTTGGGCCCCTTCCACCACCTCATCCGCTCTGCGGGGGTGTGGCTGGGCGTATTCCAGTACGATTTCCTGCACCACCTCCTCCGGGATCAGGTCGTCTTTGCTATAGCGGTGCCCCATGCGGTTCAATTTCCGCCGCAAGGTGGACCATTCCAGAGCAAGGCTTTCCGCCAGGGTCTCGCCGGTAAAGTTGTAAGTAGTCATGTCCTGATTTTCCATGGCAATTCCTTAAAGGGTTTTGAGATTTCTAGTCGTTTTCTTCCAAAAAATGACCGGCAATCCGGTCTATCCAGTAGTTCAGCTTTTCGAGCTTTTTCCTTAAAGCGTATACCGCACGTCCGGCCCAGGTAAAGGAGAAGTAGATGAGGTAGCAGGCCAGCTTCTTTTTCTTCATAGGCGTTCAATCGCTACCGCTTTTTTTGCCCGGGTTGCTTTTGGCTTTTCGCTATTGACAGTTGGCATCGCGTAGAAACCGGGAGGCCCAACGGCAGTGCTCCGGCTGCAGCTCATAAAAAGTGCGAGGAGGCATAGCATAAGAATACCGATAGCGAAGTCTCTGCCGATGTTGTTGGCTTCTTGGCGTATGCGTTGCCTCATTGGGCGTTTTTTGGTCTTCTTACTCATGGTTATGGTGGTTTTAGATTCCTATTATTCGCCGCTTTTCCAACAGCCGTCTTCGTGGAAGTAGGTGTCTACAACTTCTGCCAGATTGTTGTAATCGTAAATCCTGCCGTGGTGGATGTCATATTCTGTAGCTAGTGCCCGGCACCTTTTTAAAGACGTTCTGTGAAAAGTGATTAGTGGCCCATTTTCCCAATCGTTGTTCCAGTGCGCCAACGTTTTTTTGTAGCCGCCTGGCTTTGGCTTGAATACCAGTTTGTAGTGCGCCATCCCTCTGGCGTCCTTCCGGCTTTTTTGAATTGTGGCTGAATTATTCATTGCGGTATAAGTTTGTTGCTAAAGAATATCGCCCAGGGTGGCTATGCCTTGGCCCCGGCGGCCGTTTGCCCGGCGCTGTCCGGGTTTGCGGTAAGTTTTACGCTTGGGGGGCGGGTATTTCTCTGGCTGGTCAATCCAGCTCTTGGTCCGGATGAACCCGTTTGGGTTGCCGGGGTCAAAAAATGTGTGCGGTTCAGGCAATTCGCCGTGCTCCCGGTGCCAATACAGCTGGGCGAGCTTCATTCTCTCCCAATAAACCCCGGAGATTTTCGGAAAAAGATCTGCCGGGGCCGTGCCGTAAAGCTTCCCTATGGTAATCAAAATAGTCCGGCGGTAGTCTTTTGACCAGGCTTCGCCGGGATAGAGCCAGGTCCGAGCGGAATTCAGCAACACTTTCGCATGCTTCCTGAGCGCCCAGGCTCTTTCCAAGTCAATATCTTCACCGCCGGCCGGAACTTCTGTCCCTGTTTCTTGCTTAGCTGGCCCGAATCTGCGTGGTTCGTTCCTGCTTCCCGGTTCTTGTCCATCTGCTATCGAGCCGATAGGCTCACCGCATCGAGGTTCCTGCCGTTCTGGTGGTTCAGGTGCAGACTTTTCCGCCAAACCGCAGGTTTTTCCGCCTACCAGTTCTTGTGGTTCTTGTTTAGTACTTGCACTTGTAGGCGGAAAAATTTTCCGCGAAGCAACTTTAAGGGCCGTGGTTTCGGTACTTTTTTTCGAGTTGCTGATCCGGAACCGGACCTTGGTTTTTGCAACTTCTGTCCATAAAAAATCAGGGTTAATTGCTACCTCAAAATCTGCCTGCCTGCCATGGTGTATCTCGTAGACCGGTTTGCCGTTGGCATCTTCTTTTAAAGGGAGGAAGAACCCGGCTCGCTGAAGGACTTTCCGGTAGTTCCGGATACTGCGGTCGGTCCTGCCCGTAATGTCGCCCAGGAACGGATTATTGATATTGAGCAGGGGCATATCCTGTGCCTTCTCTACTTTCCGGTCGCCACCAAACTGCCAAAGGCTAAATTTCCTGGCATACAGGCGTACCAGCTCTTTGGCCAGAAAGATGTGCGGCATCTTAATCTTTTGGCTCGTTACAACCTGTGATTCGTTGTACTGCTCAAATAGGCTCTCCATCAAACGGTGCGACTTTGGGAGGTCTATCCGGTAGGTAGCCTTCCCGTTTTCGGCTTTGCTGTTATGGGAAATAGCTAATGCAGGCATCTTTTAAGTTTTTTGAAAGAAGGGCAGCCAGGGCAACAAGGCCCCGCGCTGCCTTCTGTACCGCAATGAATCTGCAGTGGTTCGTGCTGTCCAGGGGGGTCGAACCCCTTGATGGCGACCGTCTCGCCAGAAGCAAAAAGAAGGGCCGGCTAAATGTGCAGGAAGCGGCTCATGTGCTTGGTAAATAAAAAGTGCCGGCCCTGTTTTCTTAGCCAGCCTTCCGGTGGCAGCTATGCACACCTCCGGCCGGCTGGCGCTCTCCAAAATGGTTATTGTAGTAAGTGATAAGGGCGTTGAGGAGCAGCATTCTGGTCTTGCAGCCTTTGCCGTTCTTGGTGTCAGGCATGGCAGCTACCCGTTTGCGCAAAAATGCCGCGTTGCTGGGCTGGGCGATATGCTCCAGCTGGCCGATATCAGATTTCAGCGTATGGTAGTTCATGATCCACCTGTAGGTTTCGTTGTCATTAGGCAGATGGATACAAAGGAAGCGCATGGCTTTACCTGCTTCTTCCGCCAGGAGTTCCAGGTGCGTCTGCATGATGTTTTTGGCTTTCACATCAAGGGAGGCAAGGTCTTTGCCCCGAAAGCACAGCGTTATTCTGATCTCGCCCGGTATCAGGCTTAGCTGATCGTCAAAATGGATAGTGGGTTTCATTCGCTGAAGGTTGTATTTGCTATTGAGCCTTTGAATCATTCCGGCTACCACGTGCGAGGGGTATTAGGGTATCCGCTAGTATGATTAAGGGCAGGCTGGAAGTAGCCCGGCACATTAGCCAGGCCTTAATCCAACTTCAAATAATCAAAAGCCTCTAAGAGTAAAATTTGCAGTCAAAAGCTGCCCGGCAAAAAGGTAGACGCCGGGCAGCATGGGAAAAGTGAAAGTGTTCATAGTACGTGATCTTCTCATGACCGGGAAGCCTGCCGCCTATGGTCCGAGCACCGGAACTGCTGATACGGCGGCAGGCAGGTAACCCCATGATTAAAATACTTCCTGGCCCCGAAGGGCTTCCAGGTCTTCCCGGTTGTAGAGAGGCGGGCGCGTATTGCGCCGCCGGACAAAGCCCTGGTCGGAAAGTTCTTTGAGCTTGCGCGAACAAGTCTTTTTGGGCGGGATGCCCAATACCTTGGCGGCTTCCATCGCCTTTAGCCATGCCGCCTCCTTGGTTTGTGCTGTGGCTGCCTGTTTTTCCAAAGCCTCAGTTTGCCTTTCCATTGCAAGCGTATGCTTCTCAAGGGCAATGGACAGCCTTTTCATTGTTTCCAGTGTCTGTGCATCAATCATGCTGCAAGGGATTCAACGGTTTCAAGAATAAGGTTCTCTCCGGTTTCGATTTTGTACAAGATACTAGCCTGCCGCAGAGTCAGTTTGTCTGCTCCGGCACCAGCTTTGAGGAATTCAAGTACATCGATATCCAATAGCCGGGACCAGGCAACGATCTCATTAGCCCGCATTTCGCCCCAGCGGTCTTTACTGCCAAGGGCGAGCACCTGAGTAACGCGGTATTCGGTATAATCGCGGTCGTAATCGTTCTCGAAGTACTGGGTAGTCTTTGCCAGGCGTACGAGTACGTTGTCAATCAGCTTTGCCAATTTCGTACGGTCGTGAATCTCGTTGAGGTCGGCTTTGTAGTCTGGGTCGCTGAGTAAATCCTCAGCCACTTGCCTTATTTCAGCTTTATTCATACCTTGGTGTATTGAAATTAAGTTTTCACCAAACACACTCAACAAAAGATGAACCACTTACAACCTATCTGTCCTCCTTTCAATCTCCGTACATAATTGCAGGCAATAGTTGATTGCTCAAACAGACAGCGTTTTGTTTGACGGTTTGTGTTCTTTTGGTAAGGTGCTTTTATGTTTTGTCTTTCACAAATATAATCCACTTAAAGTTAAAAATACAACTTTTAGAGTGTTTTTAACCAACTTTATGTGGATATTTTTATTTTGACCATGCATATAGGAAAGAATATCAGGTACCTAAGGCAAAAAGAGGGTCATAAGCAAAAATGGCTTGCTGAACAGCTAAACAAGTCTTCTAGCCTTGTTGGCGAATATGAGAAGGATAGAAGAACTCCTCCAGTAGATGTTCTTATGCAAATATGCGATGTGTTTAACATCTCGCTAGATGATCTCGTCAGCAAGGACCTTGAAGCAGAATCGTACGCTCCCCAACAGCCCAACGACAGCAGAGCCGAATACAAAAACGATGTCCTGCTCAACAAGATGTTGGCCATTAAAGTCTTGGAACTCATAGAAGTTATAGAGCGGGAGCTGCCAGAGGACTTCGAAAAACTCCGCCTCCAAACGTTTAGTGAGACGATCAAAGAAACATTTGATGTAAAATAATATGTTTTAAAAAGCTTGGGTTTAAATACGTATTGTTTTATTTTTCCGGTCTAACTTATTCATCTTGATCTCTCATGGACAAAAGACAGGAAAAACTGAATCAGATAGACGCCGAGATCCGTACGAACCAATCGAATGCTGACCGTACCTTTTTACTTACCAGGGCGCTTAAACTATTGGCCGAAGTGCTGAAGAAGCGGAAGAAGAATGGGGATGAGCAAGAGGAGGCACCGCAGAAGTAAAAACACTCCCTTTAACTGTGGCGGATTCGATATCCTTAAGTCATACCTGAAGATGGCGAAGTTTGTTTCCTATCCTCAAAGGGGTATGGTGCAAATGACAGAAAAAGGGAGCAAAGCGCTAGAAAGAGGTGAATTGCCATTAGAGGAGTTTCAAAATGATCCGGATTTTATCAAACACCGGGAATCCGTTAAAAGCAAGAAAGAGAATGAGGTCGAACTCGATAAGGTAAACGTTGAGAATGCCTCACCGCAAGATTTGATTGATTCAGGGTTCTCGGACATAGAGATCGAAGTTAAAACAGACTTAGCTTCAACAAATCTACAGCCCGGCCACTTACCGATAAAGGAATCGAGGGTGAATAATGGATGCAAAACGAGTGAATATTGGAGCAGTGCAGGTACTACCAGTTTTTGATTTCCTGGTAGTACCTGCATTTTTAGCACCTCTGAAATCTTACCTGCTAATCATCAACCGCTTTGCATTCGGGTACCCATCAATTTTTAACCAGTAAATGCCTGCGGGTAGCCCGTCCACATCCAGTTGATGCTGCGTATCTCCATGAGGCAGTGCCCATGCCCTCACAGCCCGCCCCAGCCCGTCCATCAGGCGGGCCTGTGCCGGTGCCTCCAGCGGGGCGCCCAGCGATAAAGTGGCCGACCGGGAGGCCGGGTTGGGCCAAAGCGCCAGCTGCCCTGTGCCAGAA